>Ga0208158_1000359_pt1 | contig 16892 bp, 21 predicted proteins | sample 8_EtaG_FD_184081 | JGI IMG/M metagenome (GOLD analysis project Ga0208158, IMG submission 184081) | Marine viral communities from the Subarctic Pacific Ocean - 8_ETSP_OMZ_AT15162 metaG (SPAdes) (version 2) | ecosystem: Environmental > Aquatic > Marine > Oceanic | place: Pacific Ocean | collected...
AGAAAGTGACAGCATCATTAGGTGAAGTTACAATTACTACGTCATGACATTAACCGAGTTAAAAACTTTAATACAAAATTATGTGGAAAATGAGGAGACAACTTTTGTTGCTACCTTAAATGATTTCATTATTAACGCAGAAGATAGATTATTTGAACTAATACAATTAGATTATTTTAGAAAAAATGTTACTGGATCTTTAACAACTGGTAATACTTATTTAACCGCTCCGACAGACTTTCAGTTAAGCTTTTCATTAGCGATTATAGATAGCGAAGGTGCATATCAATATTTAGATAAAAAACATACTACATTTATGAGAGAGTTTGATGCAGATCCTACCGATACATCTGCAAGAGGAAAGCCTTTGTACTATGCTGACTTTGACAAAGAATTATCAACGGCATCAAACAACGGATCTACCTTGATTGTAGCTCCGGTTCCAGATGCAGACTATACAGTTGAATTGCACTATTTATACAAACCAAACAGTTTAACCGTAGACACTACAGGAACCTGGTTATCTAATAATGCTAGAAACGGTTTGCTTTATGGTGCTTTGGTAGAAGCATACACATTTATGAAGGGTGATGCAGACTTAATGCAACTGTATGAACAAAGATTTAATTTAGAAGTTTTAAGATTGAAGAATCAAGCAGAAGCAAGAGGAAGAAGAGACGAATATCGTTATGATTCTCTTAGATCTTCTGTTACTTAAATAAGGAGAGTAAATGGAAAAAATTGAAAGTCTTAAAGGCAAGACTGTTGCTATTGTGGGTATGGGTAAAAGTTGGTTTGACTACAACTTAGCAAAATCTCATGGGGTACACTTTGATGAAGTGTGGGCTATAAATGGCGTAGGGTCTGTTATATTTCACGACAGAGTATTTATGATGGATCCAGCATCTAGGTTTCTGGATACAGATGATGCAGGCGGCCAAACTGACAGTATGGTAGATCTTTTAAAAAATCATGAGGGTCCAATATACACTTGTGAATTAGATGATCGTTGTCCTGGTTTAGTTGAATATCCCTTAAAAGAAGTAGTTTCTTATTCTAATTGTCATTATTTAAACAATACAGTTGCTTACGCAGTTGCTTTTGCTTACTGGAATGAAGTTGCTAACTTAAAATTATTTGGTATAGATTTTTCTTATAAAGGTAATTTGCATTTTGCTGAGTCAGGAAGAGCTTGTGTAGAGTTCTGGCTAAGTAAATGTATATCTGCTGATATGCAAGTTGAGGTTGCACATACTTCTGGATTATTAGATACAGATGTTCCAGCAGAGCAAAAACTATACGGTTATCATAGGTTAAAAAATCCTTACATTATCTTGGTAGATGAAGAGGGAATTAAATTAGAGCGTATAAACGACTTAGAAATAGTAAAACAAGAACAAGAGCCTGTGCTTATAGATAGGCATGATTCTCACCTTAAACCGATAGAGCCTAAAAAATGGTAGATGAAGTAACTCCAGCAGGTATGCCTGGTTTGGGCCTTATAGAAGCTAAAACAAGCAACTATGGCGGTCATCCTCCTGAGTTTTGGGCAGAAAGACTTACAGAAAAAATTGTAAGTTCAAGTGATAGTGAAGATCCACATATAAAAGAACAAGCTAGAGCTTACAAAGATTTGATATATCAAGTTAGTTTGATTTATATACATAATGCTATAAAATCTTATAAGGCTACATTAATTCAAGAGCTTATGACGGCTGGAGAAAAGGATGTAGCTGAAATTGTAAAAAGGATATAAATATGGCTATCACATCAACATTAACAACCAGCTTTAAAAAAGAGCTGCTAGAAGCCGTCCATAACTTCAAAAACTCAGGTGGAGATACTTTTAAACTTGCTTTATACACAAGTTCAGCAACTTTAGGTGCTACCACTACTGCGTTTACAACAACTGGACAGGCATCAGGAACTAACTACACTTCTGGTGGAGCAAACCTTACTAGAGTAGATCCAACATCAAGCGGCACTACAGGTTTTACTGATTTTGCTGATTTAACCTTTGGTACGGCTACCATAACTGCTAGAGGGTGTATGATCTACAATTCAACCGATAGTAACAAATCAGTAGCTACTATTGATTTTGGAGGGGATAAAACTTCAACGGCAGGCGATTTTACGGTAGTTTTTCCTGCGGCGGCAGCAAGTACAGCTATTATTAGAATAGCTTAACCTAAAATGTCAGGCTGGGGTCGAGCTGGCTGGGGTGACGGTCCTTGGGGTCAACCTGCTTCTGTACCTATAAGCTTCACCATATCTGGTGTAGCTGCTACTTCTGCGTTAGGTTCTGTCAGCGTTGACGCTGAAGGAAACGTAACGCTTTCTACTTTAGTTGCTACCTCTGCTGTAGGATCTATAAGTATAGTTGCTGAAGCTAATATAGTTCCTACCGGCCAAGCAGGTACTGGAGCAGTAGGCACACCTACCTTTGATTGTGAAGCTAATGTAACACCAACAGGCCAAGCAGGGACATCTGCTGTTGGTTCTGTATCTATTGATGGAGAGGCAAATGTAACTCCTACAGGGCAATCAGGAACCAGCGCACTAGGATCTGTAACAACAGATGCTGAAGCTAATGTCACACTATCTGGGCAATCTGCTACAAGTGCTTTAGGCACACCTTCTACAGATGCAGAGGCTAATGTAACGCCTACTGGACAATCTGCTACTGGAGCCGTATCTGGAGTAGGGGTAAACGGACAAGCAGTAGCTACCTTACCAACCGCTGTAGGCACATTAGGATCTGTATCAGTTGATGTAGATGGTGAGGCAAACGTTCCTGTATCTGGAGTTAGTGCAACAGGATCTGTAGGTTCTGTAACTATTCATCACAACGCTAGATTTAATGTAGATGGTGTATCTGCGACAGGCTCCGTAGGATCCCTTACTGTAGTAGCTAAAGGTACAGTATCCCTAACAGGCGTATCAGCCATAGGAGAGTTAGGAAATTTATTTGTTTGGAGCCTTGTAGATGAATCTCAAACGCCTAATTATAGTGATGTTACAGATACACAATCTTCTGGCTTTAGCAGTATAGATAACAACCAAACACCTAACTGGGAAGATGTTGCTTAACTATCCACAAGAAAGGTAATATAATCAAATGAACGGAGATATAAATGGCCACTTATGTAAATAATTTAAGATTAAAAGAAATTGCTACTGGTGATGAGTCAGGAACTTGGGGAACAAGTACGAATACTAACCTGGAGTTAATTGGCGAAGCCCTTGGATTTGGTACAGAAGCAATTACCACAAACGCAGATACACATACTACTACAGTAGCAGACGGAAGTTCTGATGCTGGCAGAGCTATGTATCTTCAATATACAGGAACTTTAGACTCGGCTTGTACTATAACTATTGCACCTAACACTATGAAAAGGATGCAGTTTATTGAAAACGGGACGAGCGGATCACAAAACATTATTATTTCGCAAGGATCTGGAGCTAACATAACTATACCTCCAGGGGACGTAAAAGCAGTTTACTTAGATGGTGCTGGTAGTGGAGCGGCAGTAGTTGATGCTTTTGCTAGTCTAAACATAGGTACTACTTCTGGAGGTGCAACTGTTAATGGCATAACCAGTAAGACCTTTGGTACATCCTCAATAATGATTGGAGATACAACCACAGGTACTATAGATGCTGCTGATAATAATGTTGGTTTAGGTGTAGATGTTTTTGCATCTTTAACTAGCGGTGATGATAATATAGCAGTAGGTAAATCAGCTTTAACAGCAAACACTACAGGCTCATCAAACGTAGCGGTTGGTTATCAAGCACTAGACGCTAACACAACAGGCATCAGAAATATTGCTATAGGTCAGACAGCTCTAGGAGCATCTACAACATCTGACTACAACACAGCTATTGGCTATGAAGCTATGGGCTTGAATACAACAGGAACAAGAAACACTGCTTTAGGCACACAGGCTTTATATACTAATGTAGATGGAGATAACTCTGTAGCTATTGGTTATGAAGCACTGTTCACTCAAGACCCTGCTTCTAATGTTGATATGTATAACGTGGCAGTTGGCTATGCCGCAGGTAAAGCAATTACTACAGGTGTTCAAAACACCCTTATCGGTGGCCTAGCAGGTGATTCTTTAACTGATGCTGATTTCAACGTAGCAATAGGCATAGCAGCTTTAGCTTCTGACACTAAAGGAAGTAGAACTGTAGCGATTGGGTCAGGTGCTTTAGATTCACAAAACTTCACATCGGCAACAGATACTTATAACGTGGCAGTAGGTTTTGAAGCAGGAACTGCAGTAACCACAGGTATTCGTAACACATTTATAGGTGGTCTTTCAGGTGATGCAAATACTACTGCTTCTAATAATACAGCAGTAGGTTATGCTTCTTTAGGAGCAAACACTACAGGACTAAATAGTGTAGCTGTAGGTTCTTTTGCGCTTGACGCAAATACAACTGGTGCAGGAAACGTTGCTCTGGGTTATGCCGCTTTATCAACAAACACGACAGCAAGTTTTAACACAGCAGTTGGTCAATCAACTTTATTAGTAAATACGACCGGTGAGCGAAACGTAGCAGTAGGTAACTATGCACTAGATGCTAACACTACAGCAAACGATAATACCGCAGTAGGTTATGATGCTCTTACAACAAATACAACAGGTGGTAATAACGAAGCATTTGGTAAAACTGCTTTATATTCTAATACTACAGGTACTCAAAATAATGCTATGGGTTCTGGGGCTTTGTATGCAAATACTACTGGAAATTACAACACAGCTATAGGTGGTGGTGCTTTAGACGCTAATACAACTGCCAGTAGCAACGTAGCGATTGGCTATGCTTCACTTACAACAAACACTACAGGTGAAGCTAATACTGCTTTGGGTTCGTATGCTTTAGATGCCAATTCAACAGGAAACTATAATACTGCTTTAGGTAACAATGCTTTAGGAGCAAACACGACTGCTGCAAGTAATACTGCAATCGGACAAGCAAGTTTGTTTTACACTTCAACTGGTGCACAGAATGTTGGAGTCGGTAGAGATTCTTTACATTTTAACACTACTGGTGAAAATAACGTAGCAGTTGGATTTAGTGCTTTAAAGGCAAACACAACTGCTGACGAAAATACTGCAATAGGAGCATTTTCATTAGATGCAAACACTACAGGTACAAGAAACACAGCAGTAGGTAAATCTGCTTTGGGTGCGAATACCACAGGTGATTTTAACACTGCGTTAGGAAGAACAGCATTAGAAAACAATACAACAGCAGATGGAAACACTTCTGTGGGAGTTGCTTCGCTCGCACAAAATACTACAGGTGCTAGTAATACTGCTTTAGGTTATTTAGCTTTAAATTTAAACACCACAGCATCCAATAACACCGCAGTCGGTAAATCAGCTTTAAGTTCAAACACTACAGGTGGACAAAACACTGCTGTAGGTCAAGAAGCTTTAAATAGTAACACCACAGGATATAGTCTTGCGGCTGTAGGTAGACAAGCATTAAATGCAAATACCACAGGTTATAATAATACTGCTCTAGGTGAGAGAGCTTTATTCAGTAACACTACAGGTGATGATAACACAGCAGTTGGACTTAATTCATTAAAAGTAAACATTTCAGGAGACAGAAATAATGGGTTTGGTGCATCTGCTTTAGCGGCAAACACAACTGGTCAAAATAACGTATCAGTTGGTTATAACTCGTTGCTAGTTAATACAACTGGCTCAGAAAACGTAGCAGTAGGGGTAGGAGCATTAGACGCTAATACGACGGCAGATAATAATACTGCTGTTGGCAGATCAGCTTTAGGTGCAAACACTACAGCAGATAACAACACGGCAGTAGGAATGAACGCTCTGCTATCAAACACCACAGGCGATAGACACGTAGCCGTAGGTACTTATGCTTTAGATGCCTGTACAACAGGTCGTTTTAATACTGCTGTTGGATATAACTCAGGTACAGAAGTAACAACAGGTACTCATAATACATTTATTGGAGATAGTTCTGGGGGAAGCACTACCACAGGTCTTTATAATACAGCACTTGGACAATCTGCTTTAAACGCTAACACCACAGCCAATAACAATACAGCAGTTGGCTATTCAGCTTTATTATCAAACACTACAGGTGCTGATAACGTAGCAGTGGGAAAAGATGCTATGGCAGCTACCACAACAGGTGGCTTCAATACAGCCGTGGGTGTAGACTCTTTAACAACTAATACTACTGGACAATCTAATGTGGCTTTTGGTGTTAATGCTTTATTGTCTAACGAAACAGGGTCAAATAACGTAGCGTTAGGTCAGCAAGCATTACAAGCAAATACTACTGCGGATTTTAATACTGCTGTAGGCTATCAAGCAGGAATAGCAAACACCACAGGAGCAAGTATGGTGGCAGTTGGTTCTTTTGCGCTAGATGCAAATACCACAGGGGATGCTAATGTTGCTGTTGGTCAAAACGCAATATCAACAAATACGACAGGTTCTAAAAATACTGGATTAGGACATAGAGCTTTAAGAGACAGTACAACCGCAAGTAATAACACAGCAGTTGGTTATGATGCTCTTAAGGTAAACACTACAGGCGCACAAAATACTATGGTTGGTACAGAGTCAGGGGATGCTGTAACAACAGGTAGTAATAACACAGGAGTAGGGTATGAAGCTTTAGGCAAACTAACCACTGGTGGAGATAATGTTGGGTTTGGTAGGGCAGCAGGACTTGATAACACAACTGGTTCTGGTAATTGTGCTTTTGGAGTTGAAGCACTAGAAAATGGATCAGGCTGTAACAATACTATAGCAATCGGTAAACAAGCTGGTAGAGAAATATCTACTGGTAGTAACAATATGCTATTAGGTACAAGTTCTGGTAATTCAGGCTCACCAGGAGGTTCAATAACATCTGGCAATAACGAAGTTACTATAGGTAATGGCGACCACTCAAAAATAAATGCACAAGTATCAATAACTGTAGCATCTGACGAGAGAGATAAAACAGATTTTCAACCTTTATCTGCTGGCTTGAATTTTGTAAATCAACTAACACCATATACTTATTATTGGGATAAAAGACATAAGTATATAGATTGGGATGCAAACCCTAATGCAGATTTGAATAGTATTAAGCATGATGGTACACACAAAGAAGATTGGTTGGATGTTGGTTTCAAAGCACAAGATGTTGTCGCTTTAGAAAAAACAATAAATCATAATTTATCTGATAAAACTAATCTAACAACTAGCCTATCAGATGATGGCAAACAATATGCTTTGCAATACGAAAAGTTTGTACCTATATTAGTTAAAGCAGTACAAGAACTTTCGGCAAAAGTTGAAGAATTAGAAAATAAATTAAACGGAGAATAAATATGACTCAAACAGTAGCAGAATGCTTAACAGCAGCAACAGATAGCGTAACAGTTATTAACGACATCAATACAAATGGTAAAAAATCTGTTTATGTTGGTGGTTCAGCAGAAGCAGATACAGATATGTCACAAGCTGACATAAACACAAGAGTACAGCAAAACGTTGACCACTTAGAAATTATCTTGGCTTATGATGGTGAAGATGATAAACCTAACGTAGCAGGTTCATCTTCAAGTAAAAAAGATGATTGCAGTACAGCTATTACTACAGGTAAAGCTTATATATCAGCTAATTCGTAATGACTAAAGAAAGAACACAAGAAACTGAAGAACAGTCTGTAGATCCTAGAATACAACAAAGGATTGCATATACAGAGACTTTACAAGCAGAAATTAAAAATCTTCAGGAACAGATTGGACAGTTGCAATATCAACTGGACATACGAGTAACTGCTTTAGTTGCCTATCAAAGCACTTTAGAAGTTATAGAAGAACCTAAACCAAACGGAAAAGGAGAAGAAAATGATGTGGATTAATTTATTTATGTGGGTTACAGCTATTATAGCTATAGCTTCACTTGTAGCTGCGGTTACACCTACTCCGCAAGGAGATAAATGGTTAGCGAAACTTTATAAAGTTATAGATTTCTTAGCTTTAAATATTGGCAAGGCCAAGGATAAATAATGAGTTGGTGGGGTAAATTAGTAGATAAAGTAACTGGCACTAAAAGAGTTAAAGTTAGAGCTAGAGATGAAGATGGTAAGTTTGTTGGTGATGACAAATCAACTCCAGACGTTAATGAAGCTTACACTACAAAAAGGGTAAAAGACGAGGAATGAGTACAAACGATTCTGATTTAACTTCTTTAAAAGTATACGAAAGAGAGTCTGCAATAAGATTTGAGTATATTGAAAAAAGATTAGATGAAGGATCTGCAAAATTTAAAAGACTTGAAGCCCTTATATGGGGTATTTACCCTGTATTAATTACTTGTTTGGTTGCCACTAGGTACATCTGATGTATGAATATTCTTGTAAAGTGGAAAGAGTGGTTGATGGAGACACTATTGATGTTGTGTTGGATCTTGGCTTTGATATCTTTCACAAGTGTCGTGTTCGCTTATATGCTATTGATACTCCCGAGTCACGTACTCGTAACAAAGATGAAAAAGCTAGAGGAAAAATGGCTGGGGCTTTCTTAAAAGAAGCTGTAGAAGAAGGAAAGAAAGTAGTTATACAAACAAAACTTAAAGATTCTAAAGGAAAATACGGCAGAGTCTTAGGTGATGTTGTTGTTGATGGCAAAAACATTAATCAAATGATGATTAAATGTCATTTAGCAGTAGCCTATTACGGCCAATCAAAAGATGACGTAGAAGCTGAACACATGCGTAACCGGGACATTCTTATTGAAAAAGGTCTACACACCCCGGTAGATTAATGGACCAAGCAGTTCAATTTATTAACGAAGTAGGCTTTCCAATAGCTGCTGCGTTAGGTCTGGGGTTCTTTATTTGGAAATTAATTAACCGTATTATTGACGGTATGGAAACTAAAGTTGATGTGCTTGACGATAAGGTTGCTGACCAAATAGAGCAAATGGAACAAAGACTAGGTACAAAGCTAGATTCACAACATGGGATCTTGGTTGCTCTTATAGATAGAGTTAGATCTCTGGATAACGAGATAATACGTCAAGACACACTCATTAAAACTATATTAGGTGTACCGCAGTTAATAGACAGTAATAAGATTGCAAAGGCTGATAGAGACGACCAACGAAAAGACTGATGACTGACTGGGATAAAATAGTAGCAATACTAGGTATTATTTTAGTATTGTTAGTTGTAACTTTGTCAGTAGCTGCTGATGAAATGACACATAAGTTTAAGAATCCCAGTTTTTCAGGGATTGGCACTTCAAGCCACTACTTGACTATAGAAAACCAAGAGTTTTCAAGAAAAGAAGCAATACGTGAAGAAATAAAAGCTTATCAAGAAGAATTAGAACGTGAAGCTGAAAATACTACGCTGGCTAGATTTATACGTAACCTAGAGAGTAGAATATACGCACAACTAAGTAGGCAATTAGTAGATAGTTTATTTGGGGAGACGGCTTCTGAGTTTGGCACTTTAGAATTAGAAGGCAACACCATAGAATACAGAGTAGAAGACGATAAGGTAACATTAATAATTACAGATGAAGAAGGCAATACAACAGAAATTACTGTACCTCTCGGTTCTTTTACTTTCTAGTTGTGCCTTAATAATACCTCCACTAGAAAACGCCATACCTCCTATAAAAAATATAGAAGATGCGCAAATAGGCATACTACTTACAGAACTGGCTAATACAGATAAACCTATAAAAAAACCTGTTGTTGCTGTCTATACTAAATCTTTTGGTGATTATACAGGGCAACGTAGAAGTAATAGTCAATATGCAAGTTTTAGTACAGCAGTAACACAAGCACCTGATGCATATCTTATTAGAGCTTTAAAACATTCAGAGGTTTTTGATGTTGTTGAACGAACAGGTTTAGATAATCTTACAAAAGAAAGGCAAATAATACGTTCTGCTAGAGAAACTTTTGATGAAAAACAAGAACTAAAACCTTTGTTATTCGCAGGCCTACTGATGGAGGGTGGAGTAGTTAGTTATGAAACTAATGTCAAATCAGGAGGTGCAGGTGCAAGATACTTAGGTATTGGTGCATTAAAAGAATACAGACAAGACTCTGTAACCATATCACTAAGAACGGTATCAGTTCTTACAGGTAAAATATTAATAGAAGTGCTAGTAACTAAATCAATTTTAAGCGCTGCTATCTCTACAGATTTGTTTAAATTTTATACAAATAATACTGAATTGGTTGAAATTGAGAGCGGTATAGTAGAGAATGAGTCTATAAATATAGCATTACAGATGGCAGTAGAGACTGCGGTATTGCGTACAATAGAAGAAGGATATGAACAAGGCTATTGGAAAAAAAAGAACGCTAATTAGCTTATCGTTTTTATTTATATCTTTGAATGTAGTGACAGCAGACAACGAGGTATACATAGATCAATCAGGTGCCACGTCTAATTTAGACATAGAACAAGTAGGCGGAGGCGGTAATATTATTGGTGGATCAGATGCTACAGCTGGTGCTTCTAATATGACTCCATTAGATTTAGATGGTGCAACTATGACGCTAGACATATTACAGAAAGGTGCATCAAATAAATTTCTTGGTGATATATGGGCAGATACTTACACAGGTTATTTTTCATTTATAGGTGACAGCAATACCTTTAATATGTCTACAGATGAAACAAACGCAACGGGTGCTGATGGATCTAATGTAAATGTCCAGGTTACAGGTAATACAAACACTATGACACTCAATCACGCTATGACTGCACTAGCGGCTAATCTAGACTTAGATTGGATCATACAGGGCGGAGGCAACAGTATTACAGCAGCCATAGATGTAGATGGAGCTACTAACTATATGGATATTGATGGTGATGATAATACAGTTACTTATGATGGTGATGGATATGCTGGTGGTTATTTCTATTTAGATCATACAGGTGGCGACAGGACTTTTAATATAGATCAGGAATCTACATCTGATAATGATTGGCTCAAGATTACATCTGTTGGCTCTAATGGTACAGTTTGCGTTACTCAGTCAGACGCAACAACTTCATTCGTCTGTTGATATAGGTTCTATATCTGAACTCAGAGGCAACGCACAAGTCTTAAGAGACAAAACCTACGGGGCTGAACTAGAGTTCAACATACAACAAATGGATGATGTCCGTACAGAAGCGGGCAGAGTTGCCATAACCTTTGAAGACGATTCTACAGTTAAACTAACCGAACATTCTAAGTTGGTTATAGATGAATACATCTATGACCCTGATCCATCAAAATCTAAAATGGCACTCAAGTTTGCAAGTGGTACTGCACGTTTTATTACAGGCAAATTTAATAATAAAAGTAACATATCTATAAAGACACCTACTGCCGATATAGCCATAAGGGGTACAGACTTTACTTGTACGGTAGATGAATTAGGTAGAAGTCTAGTTATATTATTGCCTGATGAAAATGGTATATCTAGTGGCGAGATAGTTGTAGCTACAGCTATGGGTAGCGTTACACTAAATAAACCCTATCAAGCTACTACAGTATCTGTATATGAAAACAATCCCACTAAACCTGTTACGTTAGATATATCACTAGACTTAATAGATAACATGTTGATTGTAAATCCTCCACAAGAAACGGAACAATCAATAGAGGAGACAAGAACACAATCATCTATAGATTATTTAGAGTTTGATGATCTTGATATTGATTATTTGAATGAAGATTTTCTTGATGCAGAAGCAGACCTAGAGTTTACAGAACTAGATATAAATTATTTAGATGTAAATTTTCTTGAAGATTTATTGAATGTAATAGATGCACTTGCTATATCAAAAGAAGAAGATCAATTAAAACAAGGTGGTGTAGGCATTCGTATAGTTGGTACAGAAATAGGACAAGATAAAGATACACAGATTACAACTATAATCACAGGGCAAACTATAAGTTTGAATAGAACAGTAAACCAAAGTGCAAGATTAAATCTTGATGGCTCTGACAGTTATACGATTATACTTATACAAGATGGTGTTGCTAATACAGTTAAGATTAATGGTGGTTCTTCTACAACAATAACAATTAAACAAGGATCAGGATGAAAAAAACAATAATATTTGTAAGTTTATTTATGTTGCTTGGTGCAACTTACTATTTTCAACCTACGGCTTATAAAATATTAAAGTTAAAAACTTTTGATTCTTTAGTAACAGATAAAGAACCTTCAGGTAATTTTGTAATTCTTAATATAAATGAGAATGATATTACTAATGAAGGTGGGTATCCTTTGTCTAGGCAAACATTAGCTCAAATACACATTAATTTATTAAGAAAAGGTGCATTAGGTGTGGGTTGGGTTATAGCCTTTCCACAACCTGATAGATTTGGTGGTGACTTTGATTTTACAGAGGCTCTAAGTTTTTCTCCAAGTGTTCTTGCTATGTTTGAGGGAGAAGGTAATTATCCACCTACTTCTGGAACAGTCATTCTGGGGCCAGAGAGCGGAGGCATTATGTCTGAAGGTGTAATACAAAATATAGATATTTTAAAAGCCAACGCCAGCCAGGGTTTAGCAGTAGCTAGGACAGATGTAGATAATTTAGTTCGTAGATTGCCTCTTTTAATGCGCACACCTGACGGTTGGGTATCAACATACGGTACAGAAGTTTTAAAAGTTTTAGCTGGAGCTGATACTTACATTATAAAAACAAATGATAATGGTCTAGAAGAAGTAAGAGTAAAAGGGCTACCTTCAGTACCGGTAGATTCATTAGGCCGTAAATGGGTGAGTTGGGTTAACACACCACAAACTAATCTTTCAGAAATGAATGTAGAAAATAAATTTGTTTTTGTAGGATTTACAGCTAAAGGCATTATGCCTCAAATTGCCACACCCGCAGGTTTGTTAGAACCGCATAAAATACAAGCTGCACTTGCAGAATCTATTTTGATACAAGATAGCCCCTATATCCCTGATTATGCACTTGCTTTAGAAATGTTAATCTTTTTGTTTTCTGTGGTGTTTGTTTGGCTTGCTTTGCATGTTTTTGGTATAACTGCTGGTATATCATTATTTGCCATAGTTTTTGTCTCTACGGCCTTCTATGGCGTTTATACAATACAAAATGGAGTATTGATTGATGTTACTTGGGCTTTAATATCTCAATTTATTAGTGCAAGTGTTGCTTTTTACCTTAGATTTAGAGAGCAATATAAATTAAGACAACAGATTAAAAAACAATTTGAGCATTATTTAGATCCAAGGCAAGTAAAAGCATTACAAAAAGATCCTGGATTATTAAAGTTAGGTGGTGAAAAAAAAAGATGTACCTTTTTGTTTACTGATGTTCGTGGATTTACTGCTATGAGTGAAAGTATGGAACCCGAACAAGTAACTAAAATTATGAATCAGGCACTAACAATTCAATCGGATGCCGTAAAAAAATATGGTGGAATGATAGACAAGTATATTGGCGATGCGATGTTTGCTATATTCAACGCTCCTTTGGACTTAGATAATCATGAGCAAGCTGCCGTTATGTGTGCTAAAGAAATACAAGATAACTTTAGATCTTCTGATGTTGGAGTTGAGATAGGCGTAGGTGTTAATACTGGTGAAGCTGTGATTGGAAACTGTGGGTCATCTACTAGATTTGATTATACGGCTATCGGATCTGCCGTAAATATAGCTGCTAGGTGCGAATCTAGTTGTAAGACTGTAGGCAAAGATTTAATAATTGCAGAGGAAACTGCAAAAAATTGTGGTTTTGAGCTAAAATCATTAAAACCAATAGAAGTTAAAGGTATTAGTAAACCTTTAAAAATATTTACTTTGGAGGACATATGAAAGCATTACTTAAAAACTTAGTCGGATCAGTAGCACCAACCTTGGGTACAGCGCTAGGAGGCCCTATGGGCGGCATGGCTGCAAATATGATTGCAGATGTGTTGGGTTGTAAAAACGAACCTAAAGAAATACAAAAAGCTTTAGATAATGCAACACCTGAACAGATGCTTGAGTTAAAAAAAGCTGAAGCTGATTTTGAGGTTAAGATGAAAGAGCTAGAGGTGGATGTATTTAAACTAGAAGTGCAAGATACACAAAACGCTAGACAAACTTTTTCTAAAGACTGGACAGCTAGAATCATAGGTATAGCTGTTGTTGGTGGATTTATGGGATATATATTCTTAGTGACCATTCAGCCTCCAGAACAGAACTCAGAAGCTTTAATAAATTTAGTATTAGGATATTTAGGCGGTTTAGCGTCAGCTATTATTAGTTTTTATTTCGGAGCATCCAACACACCAAAGGACGATTAGTATGAACATATCTGAAGAAGGTATATCTTTAATTAAAAACTACGAAGGATGTAAGCTAGAAGCTTATCAGGACTCCGTAGGAGTTTGGACAATTGGCTACGGACATACAAAAGATGTAAAAAATGGGGATCAAATCAACCAAGACGAAGCCGAACATTTGTTAAAAGAAGAAATGCCTGAGTATGAAGGTTATATTAACGATATGGTTAAGGTGCCGTTAGATCAATGTCAGTTTGATTCGTTAGTATGTTGGGTATATAACTTAGGACCAACTAATCTAAAAGAATCTACTTTATTGCGTATTCTTAATGAGGGAGATTATGGTGGCGTGCCTGAACAAATAAAACGTTGGAACAAAGCTGGTGGTGTTATCTTAGGTGGATTGGTTAAACGTAGAGAAGCTGAAGCTAATTTGTTTGAAGGTAAGGAATGGAGCAAGGTTTAAATGGCATTACAAAAAACAATATTCAGACCTGGTATTTATAGAGAAGGTACTGACTACGATAATGAAGGCGGTTGGTTTGATTGTAATCTAGTAAGGTTTAGAAAAGGAAGGCCAGAAAAGTTTGGAGGATGGAGTAAGCTTACAAGCAATACTTATTTAGGTACGGCTAGAGCCTTACATCCTTGGGTTTCTTTAGGAGGTACAAAATATCTTGGGATAGGTACTCATCTAAAATATTACATTGAAGCCGGTGGCGTTTTTAATGATATAACTCCTATAAGAAGCACTACTTCTGCTGGTGATGTAACATTTTCCGCAACTAATGGAGATGCAACAATTACAGTTGCAGATACAGCTCATGGAGCAGTACAAAATGACTTTGTAACTTTTTCTGGAGCATCTAGTTTAGGGGGAAATATAACAGCAACTGTTTTAAATCAAGAATATCAAATAACAACTATAGTAAATGACAATAGCTATACAATAGAAGCAAAGGATACTTCAGGGACAACAGTTACTGCAAATGCATCTGACAGCGGTAATGGAGGATCCTCTGTTGTTGGAACTTATCAAATAAATGTGGGGTTAGACGTTTACGTTCCTGGTACAGGTTGGGGTATAGATGGGTGGGGAGCAGGGTCTTTTGGAAGCACAAGCGCTTTGGGTTTGACTAACCAATTAAGATTGTGGACACATGATAATTTTGGAGAAGATTTAATTATAAATGCAAGAGCAGGTGGTATTTATAAATGGGTAGAAAATAATGGAGTAGGTACAAGAGCGGTTGAGCTTTCCGGTATTACTGGTGCAAATCAAGTTCCAACCGTAGGTCTACAAGTCATTACTTCAGAAAAAGACAGGCACTTAATAATATTGGGTGCAGATCCTGTATCAGGCACTTCCAGAACAGGTACGGTTGATCCTATGTTTATAGCATTTAGCGATCAAGAGAATGAATTAGAATTTGAACCTACTAATACAAATACAGCAGGATCTCTTAGATTGTCTTCAGGATCTTCAATAATAGGAGCTGTCAAATCAAGACAAGAAATAATGATTTGGACTGATACCGCTCTTTATAGTATGCAATTTATTGGTCCTCCATTTACCTTTGGAGTTAATTTAATTAATGAAGGTATAGGTCTAGTTGGACCCAAAGCAGCTGTTACAGCTCCTCAAGGTATCTATTGGATGAGCTACAATAATTTTTATGTTTATAACGGTAGTGTTCAAACCATTCCTTGTACCGTTCACAATTATGTTTTTGGTGACATAAATTTAGGACAGTCTTTTAAATTTAATGCATTTACTATTGCAGATAAAAATGAGGTTGGATGGTTTTATTGTTCAGCTAATTCTACAGAAATAGATAGATACGTTATTTATAATTATATAGAAAACTTATGGATTTATGGATCTTTAACAAGAACAGCTTGGTTAGATTCAGGTATAGAAAATTATCCTAGAGCTGTAAATGGAGGTTACTTATATCAACAAGAAAAAGGATTTAATGATGATGGATCACCTATGGCTAATGTGTTTATAGAAAGTTCTGATTTTGATTTAGGTGATGGTGAACAATTTACTTTTATAAGAAGGATCATTCCAGATTTTAAGTTTTTACAAAATAACAACTCAGGTAATATAAATATAGTAGTTAAAACAAGAAACTTTCCTGGAGATTCTTTAACTACAAATTCTACAAATGCAATAACCGAAACAACTACACAAGCTTATGTCAGAGGTAGGGCTAGACAAATGGTTTTAAGATTTGAATCTGATGATGACGCAACGAATGATGGTAACTTGGATATTGGATGGAGATTAGGAGCTACTAGGATAGATACAAGGCCTGATGGCAAGAGATGAGCAAAATATTACAAACTCAGCTACCTATTGCTACAGGAGATGTTAGCCCAGAAACTTTCAACAGGTTAGTAAGAATATTAGAAATTAACTTAGGTGCTGTAGATCCAGATCAAACTAGACAAGTTAATGATTCAGACAAAACAACTCTTAACTTTACAGCAGGATCTATTATATGGAATACCACTTTGGGTGTTCTACAGGTCTATACTGGTAACAAATGGGTAGATATAGGCGAGAG
>Ga0208158_1000361_pt1 | contig 16879 bp, 10 predicted proteins | sample 8_EtaG_FD_184081 | JGI IMG/M metagenome (GOLD analysis project Ga0208158, IMG submission 184081) | Marine viral communities from the Subarctic Pacific Ocean - 8_ETSP_OMZ_AT15162 metaG (SPAdes) (version 2) | ecosystem: Environmental > Aquatic > Marine > Oceanic | place: Pacific Ocean | collected...
CTTTTATTAGGAAAAATAAAGAACTACAAAAAGTTTTAAGAAAATTAAAAATAGATAATAAAGAAACTTGGGATAAAATTTTAGCAGATGGAGGATCTGTACAAGATATAAAAGAATTAAACGGTTTGTATTATGATAGATTAGGAAGGTTAACCGAAGAAGAAGAAAATAATGAACCAGTTAAAAATGTATTTAAAACTTTTAAAGAGATAAATCAATTAGAGCTAGTAAACCAAGCTGGAATAAGAACAGATTATATAGATCAATCTGTTTCACTTAACCTAGCTTTCCCATCGGAAGCAAGTCCTAGATGGATAAACCAAGTTCATATTGATGCGTGGAAACACGGGGTTAAAACGTTATATTATATGCGGACTGAATCCGTATTACGGGGAGATATAGCAGCGAATGCAATGAACCCGGATTGCTTAAGCTGCGATGGATAATTAAAACTTTATTATGAAGAAATTAAACACAAAAGATAATATATACACGTCGGAAGAAAACGAACTTATAAGATGGTATAAAGCGTGGGCTGTTTTAGGGCCCTTAGCAGGTCTTATTTCCGGTATATTAATAGGTATATTTATATAAAAAAAAGAAGGGATGGCATAACGCTATCCCTTCTTTGTAGGAACCTTTGGGGGTGGAAGCCCATTTTATCGTGTTCCTTTTATTAATAAGTCCACATTACATCAGGATCTTTATCTGGATCCATGTCTACATGTATAAAAGTATTTCCTACGCCTATTCGCGTAAACCCTACATCTAACAAACAATTAATAAGATCATATCTCTCTCGAGAATTAATACAGTGAAGATCTACCGCTAAACCTTTTAGATGAGAGGAATTCTTTTTTCCCCCAACCTTTTTATTATGTTCTTTAGTGCGATAACCACTATTTATATGAATAGCTCTGTCAAATTTAGCTCTTACTAGATCTATTTTATCCAATAATTCTACATTCATTTTTCTTCCGCTACCCATTTCATCGGGTGAATCGAATTCAGTTATATTAAAGTAATTCATTTTCCTTCACATTTACAGTTATCTTTACCACAAACACACTGTTTCTTTTTACTATACATAGTATCAAAGGCGTTTGCTCCTAATAATGTTAATTGATCAATCATATTTGTTTGAATTTTAATTAACATTTTTTCAAGTTCGTCTTTTTGAGTAACCAAATGGTCTACTTTAGAAGATAATCCTTCATTTTGTTTTTTAAGTTCGTTTACTTCATCTGGATTACGACCAATTACAGTCATAATAACTACAGATAAAGACCCTACAATCATACCAATGATTGAAACAACCACGTCTTTGTTCATGTTTGGAATTTCATTGTATGCTAAAAATACAAGTATTCCTACAACAAACAAGAATATACCTATTGCGCCACTATAATGGCGTATTTCTTTTGCAACTCCGTTTTTAATCATTTTTTAAATCTTAAATTAATAAACAACTTTATCTTTTTTATTTGATTCAGATTTTTTAACACCTAATTCCCAGTCAGCCCATCCAGCAAGCATAGCTATTCTAGCCCATGCTTCATAATCAGAACTACTAGCCTTTCTTATATTATCAATTTTCTTAAATGCTCTATCGAGCGGAACATTTGTAGTAGCAGCTATAACTTGACCTGCTGCTAAATACGCAGGATTATCTAAAGAAAATCCTTTTTCCATCATCTCTTTTTTGTTCCAAGAATAAGTCCTCCCAGCCGCTCTTAGTTTACCTAGTTTAGAAGATACAGGAGGAGATAACTGAGCTATTTCTTTAACTAATACATCTTGAAATTTAGGTGATTTTTTATCAGCTTCTCTACTTAATTTTATAGCTGTATTTTTTAATACGGAAAATATAGCACCTCCTACACCAGTGCCTCTTAATATACTATCAGCCATAGAATTTACTATATTAACATATTTTTCTTCTCTTTTTTCTGTTTCTTCTTCATCATCTCCAAACCCAATAGCGAACAAAGCTTGTTGCATTGCGTTGAAAAATAGATTTTGTACAAATCCATAGTACAATATTTTAGATATATTAGTCATTATGCTACCTCGGCCATTCTTAAGATCACTAGCAGCTTTTTTAATCAATCTAGTGTATTGCATTGGAGTATTAGCGAAAGCTAATATAACGCGCCCTAATGGCCCAGCTTGTTGCATACTAATTCTATCAGGTCTACTTGATTGTTGAGATTCTTCTGCTATTTCTCTAAAATCTATAAAAGCTTGATTCTCTGCTTCCGCTTTAGACATGCCTTCTTTAATATATTTTTTAGTTCTATTTCTATAAAAAGTAGAACCTCCTGAAGCTATAGCAAAACTATCTGCCATTTGTGTAGGTAAGAATCCAAGTCTGAGTATTTCACTTATAACACCTCTTACTCCATCTTTTTTAGCCATATCAGCTATATCAGCTTCATTAACATTTAATCTTAACCCATTTCTTCTGTCTACTAAAAAGTCACTATTAAATAGTGTAATAAAATCTTTCCAGAATTGAGGTTGATTTGCAAACGCTTTACCAGCAGCAAATATATTATTATCTTCAAAATTTATAAAGTTAGCAGCTGATATTGTTTGAAGAACTGCTGATCTAGTATTAAAAAACATAATAGCACCAATAGAATTAGTTAACCAATCAGTAACTCTACCGGTTAAAGAATCAGAGGTAAACTCCCTGTTTCTACCAGTACGCATTCGTTTTAATATATTTTCTAACGCAGTTCTATATCCTTTACCATAAGCAGCTTCAAGTTTGTTTAAATTAGCATTTGAAAATATTTCATCAACATTATATTGCCACTGTTCTAAGTATTTAGCTCTTTTAATAGTATTAATTCCATCCATTAAATCCGTAGTGATATTCCCAACTAACCATCCAGGTTTAGGAGCTGGATATTGATCTCCTTTTTGCATTGCAATTAATTGATCAGCAAAAGCAACTAATTCTGGTTTACTTTCTACAAAATCAACAAGTTCTTTTAAATCTGCCTTAGACATACCATCTGGTGACATTCCTTGCCTGCTCCAAATATAAGTTCTTATAGCTTGTTCTTGAGTAAATGGTTCACCAGGTAGTTTTTTCTTTAAATTTTTAGGGACAATTTTTAATTCTTTTTTAAGAGCTTTAAAATCATTCATAAGAGCTATTCTATCTCTTGATATATTATCCATAGCCCTTGCAAAAGGATCTAATAAATTCTTTTTATACCACGCCATTTGAGCATCACCAAGTTTTCCTTTACCTAAAGTTTTATATAATAACCCTACAAAATCTTCAGCAGATGGAGGAACAAAGAAATTAAATCTACCTTTATTAGCACCTACAACTTGGGCCTTAACATTAGAATAAACTTTATCAGCACCAATACCAGTTTTATTTTCTAATATTTTATTAAACTCTTCATTTAGTCCAACAACTTTACTATATTTCCTTTGAGCCTCTAATTGTTCAGTATCTAATTTTTTCATTTCAGGTAATACTTTGCTGTTAAAAATATTCCCTTTTTTTAATCTAACTTTTATAGGTAATAAATTGTTATTAGCGTTTGCAGCTTCTTTAAAACCATTATTAGTTTGTTTATCTATAAAATTACCAGCGTTATCTACGTTATAAATTTCAAAAACACTTTTACCATTCCACGTTCTTAAACTATTAGGATCAATTCCAAAATTATTATTAGCTACATTAAAATTAAAATATCGTGCCCAAATATTATCATCCATTGTCCACCCTTCCGTGGTTTTATCTTTGTAATTAAATTTTATACCAGAAGGCGATATTCCAGCTAATTTATTATCATCAGTTTTTAAAAGAGCTCCTTGAAAATAATTTCTTTCTACATTTTTAAAACTTTTATTTATATTTTTTCCAAGTGCTTCACCAAACAAATATTTAGCCACAGCAGAAACAGGTAAAGTATGTTCTTCTACAAAAAGCTTTTTACCGGTTATAGGATCAATTAATACTCCATCAGAATAAAATTTAACTGGAGAAGCTAAGCGCATAAAATGTTCTTGCCACGAAGAAGCAGATTTTAATAAAGCTCCTACCACAGCTGCATTTTCTTTACCCTCTCCTTTTTGCATAAAATCCTGGAAAGTTAAAAATATTTGTTTTAATGCTTTTAATTTATTTTCCTGTATTTCTAACCACCTTTTCTTTTTAAACTTTTCTTTTAAATCTACAACATCTTTTCCTTCTACTTGTTTGGTATAAGATGATCTGGTAAATAAATCTCTCCACATCTGATTTTCTTCTGCAAATTGATGCGTTTTTTTAGTTTCTTTTATCCAAGCATCAGCTTCTGCGGTATTTAAAAAGAATACTTGTCTATCATGTTGTCTTTCGTGTTTAGGAAGTTTACCACCATCTAATAATCTCCATTTCCAGTTTTTATTTATTTTTACTTTTTTTACTCTTATTAATTTACCATCTTTATCTTTAATGTAATTATTTCCGTCTTTTGTATAAATTTTTGATTTACTAACACCTTGAAAACTTCTCCAAAATATTTCTGGTAGTTGTGAAACTAAACCAGTAGTTTTTGCTTTTTCTAAAAATGCTTCTTTTCCTTTTTTAGTATTTAAATCATAATTTTCAATTCCTGCTAATTCAAAAATTTCACTCCAATCTTTTGCGTTATTAGCAAAATCTTTATCGCTTATATCAAAAGATTTTTGAAATACATGCATTACAATATCATCAACAACTACTTTACTAAATTTTAAAGCAGGCGGTCTACCTATAGCGCTTGAAACCTCTTGTGCGTCTGTATCGCTTTCTCTTTTTTGACTTTGTTCAGCAGTTTTTCTACGTTTTTTTGTTTCAGGCTCTAATTGGGTTTCAGGCATTGCATCTTTAATTAGATTTTCTGCAATAACACCAACTAAAGCTGCTTTTCTTTCTTGAGTAAAGAAGTTTTTTAACTGTTCTTCTGTAACAGGCGTTTTTTCCCAAAGTCTAGGACCGGATAATCTATTAGTTGTTTTAGGAAGTTTGTTTTCAGATATCGCTTTATCTGTTTCTGTCGGACTTAATCTTCCTAAATCTTTAGCAAATATTTTATTTTTTTCTAATCGTTCTAATTTTACTAAATCTTTTACAGGTAAAGCTTTTATGATGTTAGGAACTTTTTGTGTTATAAAATCAGGATCTATAGCATCTGTTTCTCCTACAACTAACTTTTCTACAACATCAAATAATCTATCTCTTGCCTCTTTATTTACAGTACTTACAAAACCTTTATCTGTTGGAGCGGGGAGTTTTCCTTTTAATATATCTCTAACCCCTTGTTTTACAGCATCATATACTTTATCTCCTTCTTCTATAGCTAAAGCTGGCCTAAGCTCAGACGCAACTTTTTCTTCATCAACTATTATAGATCCTTCTTCAGCCTTAGGTTGTAGTTTAACACTTGTATCTTCTAGACTTTGACTTTTATCTTTTTTTATTTCTTTTAAAACATCTCCTTTTCTAAACCCTAACCGACTATTAATAAATCCTGACAAACTGTTATTTACTTCAGGATTAAATTTAATAAGTTCATCCGCTATTTTATCTTTAACGCTTTGTACAAACATTTCTCTTGATTGTCCTTGTATACTAGAGCCAAAAATACCTTTATTTATAAGAGGCTCTAATGCGTCTCCAATAATTAATTCTTTATAAGCCTTGTTAATACCTGTATTATCCCATTCCTCTTTAGACATTATATATCTACTTTGGTTTGGATCAAGAGGCCCAGCTAAAGCGTTAATATTATCAGTTACCACTTTGGATTCTTTATCTATTCTTTTATCTTCTTCAGTTCCTTCTATTGAAATAGTACCTTGTGTAAGTTTCTTATTAAATTTTTGAATATATTTAAATACATCCATAGGAGTTTTCATTTGATATACTGAACTCGCGTCTCCAAAAGCTTCTTGTATAGTATTATTGATAAGCGCCATTAAACCAGGTGTTTTACTAAAGTCATTGGAATCTAATAATCCTAATTGTACTGCATTTCTAAGCTGTGCCATTAATTCATCGTAATCAGCTTTAGCTTTTCCTCTTTTACCTTCTGGCGTAACAACTTCACCTTTTTCCCCCGGTAATTTATATGAATTTAATCGTGCAATTAATTGATCATAACCTTCCTTATTACCGATTTTAGACTTAAGCATGTTTATTATTTGATCAATAGCTTGTCTTCCTTCTTCTTTCAAATTACCGTTTTTATCTAATAAACTATTATCTTTAGTGTATAAATGAAAAAGTTCTTCTATGGGTGCCATAGCAGCATACCAAGCATCCGCGTGCTCGTGTTGTATAGTTTTATTAATCGTTGGTTCAAATATTATTATATCATTACCAACTACTCTACCGTATCCACCACCCTTCTCTGAGAATTGTTGTATAAGTTCTTTTTTAGTTTTTGGATCATATTTAGATAATGCTTCTTCAAGTTTTTTCTGATCTTTCATCATTTCCTCAGTCAAAACAATATAATCTCCTCCTCTTCCACTTAAACCTGTTATAGCTAAATCATGAGCAAAATTTAATAAACCAAAATACTGTTGTTGCCTTACATTGCTAGCTTTCCATTCTCTTGCCCCAAGTCTTTTTATTTTATCTCTAATATATTTTTCACTTTTGTTTAAAATATTATCTCTTTCATCTAATAGATTATTTAGTTGTTTATCTAATTCTTCTTGATCTTTTTTATATTCTTCAGAATATGGATCTTTGTTTTGTGCTAAAGTACCATAACCATCTTTTGCTAAAAATCTAAGTCTTCTATTAATTTCACCTACCTCTTTAATTTCCTCAGGAGATAAATATCTAAGCCTATGTACGTTTAATATATCACGCAGATAAAGTTCATCTATAATTTTATTTATTCTATCTCTTGATTCTTTTAAATCTTTTCCTTTTAAATTTTTTCTACCCTCATTTAAATCTATAAGCTCTTTAATTAAACTGTTGTCTTTTTTAATATCCTTTCTAGTTCTAAGTTCAGATTTTATACCACTCATAATTCCTGTTGCTCCTCTTGGAGCTATCATACCTGTAGCAGTAATTACCGTGTTTGCAGCAAAATCTTTATCAATTCCTTCAAAAGCACTTATATCTTCATCTAATACACCAATTTTTAATAAATTGTGACCCCATTGTGTAGCAGTTTCTTCTATAAGATTAATAGTAGCTCCTTTTACACTAAGATTTCCTAATCCTAATAACGATTTACCCGCAACATTTAAGCCCCAATTAAAACCACCTTGCATCATTCTTTTTTGATATTCTTTTGTCCCTACATCAGCAATAATATCGCTAGTTCCTCTAAGAAATTTTAAAGAACCAATTGTTTCCATTGCTGTCGCCCAAGTACCCGCTGAATATGAAGAAAAAGCTTTTTGAAATAAAGTATAATTACGAACCCTATCTGCTTCTTTTAATATATCGTAATATTCGTTTAAAGTTTCAGTATCATCAGGCGATACATTCTTTAATTCTTCTTTTACTTGACTATATATTTTTTCTGCATTTAAAATATTCAATTCCATATCCCCATAAAACCCACCTGTTTCTGCACCAAAAAATACTGTTTGTGCTGTTCTTAAAGCCCCGCTTTGTAAGTTTCTAAGTTTATTAGCTTTTAAAGCTACAAGTCCAGCAGCTTTCACGGTTGGGTTTGCAGCGTATGCTGCTTTAGCAGCTCCAAGGGATCTTGCTCCTTTAGCTATAATAGAACCAGGTATAAAAGTTGTAATTAGAGAACCCATGTTTTCTGCAAAAGCATCTTTAGCCCAATCAAAATATCCAATATCTCCTCTTCCAATATCATCTAATTTAAGAGCAGTTGGTAGTTTTTTTTCTCTGTTTGCTGCAAGTCTAGCAGTATAATTTTGTGATACCTTACTTAAATAATCAATTGCATCATCAAATAAAGTTGGATCATAATGAGTTTCATCGCCTAACCCAACAAGACTTAATGCTTTTTGAGCAACATCAGTTTTAATTTTTTTTATTCCTAAAAAAGTTTGACCAGTTAACATAGCACTATTTACAAGTGCTTTTCCAAAAAATTCTTCTAAAGATATAGCGGCTCTTGTAGAAAAACTATAATCTAAACCAGCTGCAAGTTCAGCAGCGGTCATAATTTTTATTTCTTTGTTTTTGTTTTGCCAGTCATCTATAGTGGCGCTAATAACTTGTTGTTGTTTTACTATTCCTTGACTAATAGCTGTTAATCCAGTATTTTTATAATTTGCTAACGCTGTATTAAATATTAAAGCTAAATCATTATATTTCTTAATTCTTTCTGGAGTATCAAACGGATCCATTACACCATCATCGCCCGTTAATGCTTTAAGTTCTTCTTGATACGAAAGTAATGTTTTAGTTAAATCATCTCCTCCTAACTCTTTCCATTGATCAGCATATTCTTTTAATTTAGTTTGAGAAGTATCATAAACTTCTTTTAATTCATTTAAAGCTAACTTAGCATCCTTAGTGGTTCCATATATTTCACCAAATGTTTTTCCTTCATCTTTTCGTAAAGCTTCTTGTATTGAAGAAGATTCTTGTCTAGTTAAATCTTGAGTAGCTTGTATATAAGCTGCGTCTAGAGAACTTTCTCTAACGCTTGCAATTTCCTCGGCGTTTTCACCATCAATAGGAGTTATGTTCCATCCAGTAATTTCACCATTGTCATTTTGCTTATGAAATTCTTCCCATTGCTCCAATTTTTTACTAGATAAGAATTCTTCTATTGGCATCTCTTCATAATGTCCTCTAGATCCATAATGAAATTCACCCGACGAGTCAGACACCCACTTTTGAGGTCGCTTGTTTAAACCAAAATAAACTTGTTTAAACTTTTCATATCCAATGGTATCAGGTAGTTCAGAAACTTGTGTAATAATATTTTTCTGTGCATCTGCAGCTTTAATATTAAGTGTTTCACTTTCCTTTCTTTTCTTTTCTCTTTGTTCAAGTGTACCAGCCGCTTCTGTTTCATGAGAAAATTCACTTACACTAGTAAGAGATCCTATATTATCTTTTTCCTTTTTTTTATCAGGAGTTACAAAACTTTTACCAACTTTTCCAACAAAAGACTTAATCTCTTCAAGTGAATAATTATTCTGTATATATTTATTCACCTCTTCTTTACTTTTACCCTGAGCAAGTAAGTCTTTTATAATTTCCTCAATTGGTTCCATATATAATATATTACTATCGGTTGTCTATCATTTTTTGAAGATCTTTAATGACACCCATTACTTCTTGTTGAGTTGGATTAATTTCACTAAATTCTTTATCTACTAAATCAGATATTTCTTGGGGTGTAAGAACCTTTTTTATAGAAGGAATTAATTCTAATACTCTTTTAATATCTTCTTCGCGATTTCCACTTGTATCAAATCCAAACGGATTATTCTTAGATTCATTTTTAGGATTAAGGACTTTAGCCGTTGTAAGTATTTTTTTCAATTGTGTCCCTGTTAACCCATATTGCCTTGGATTTTGCTGAATAAGTTTTAAAATAGCATTACCTCCTATTTTAGATTTTGCTTTTATAGTTTTATAAGCCTTTTTAATTAAACTTGTTATTTGATTTATAGATTTATCCTTTGATCTACTTACCCCACCTTTAACAGGTTTGACATTACTTTTTTGTTCACCTTGAATTGGTGCTTGATACTTTTCTCTATCTTGTTTTATATTTCCTTCACCCTCCCAACTTGTATCTTTTTGTAATTTTTGTCTTCTACTTATTTCCTCGTCTGATACTCCAGATTCTCGTAAAGCTTCTTCATCTACGCTTGAAGGAATTACCTCTTGAACGTTTTCTAATTGATATAAAGGCACGTTATTGCTTAAAGCCATTTCAATATACATATCTTGAAACAACAAAGCGCCATCGCTATTTAAATCTATTTTACCATTTTTTTCCGGAATAGCTCCATATTTAGAAGCTCTTTCTCCGCCATAATAAAACCAAGCTGCGTTTATATCTTTTGCGTCTTCAGAATCTAATAATATAGCAACTTGCTTTACAAGTTCTCCACCGTAATCATTAAGTATTTTAGAATAATTAGTTTCTTGAACATCAAACGTGGTTTTACCATCATCGCTTGTTGCTCCAAATACTTTTGGTGATAAAAATCTCTCAGATACTTTTCCTTGATCATTGGTTATTTTCATATTATCCCACAGCTTATTTTGATCAGTTCCTATGGTTAATATAGTTCCAGGCCTGCTTTGTTCTGATAAAAGTTCTTTTACATTATAAGAATCGGTTTTACCCACACAATTTCCTTCTGCGTCGGCTTTGATACATCTTGTTGCCCATATTTCAGTTCCACCCTTTTTATATCCAAAAGTTGGCATAGGAAGAACTTTACCATCTGCATCAAACGCTTTTCCTTCCAACGCATTTATTCTATCCCACCATTCTTCGTTTCCCACGCCGGTTAATCCTCCTGGTTTATTTAAACCTGGTATATCATCTACATCAGATCCCACCTCTTGAGCCATTACAGATTGTATACCACTATCAATTGTTTTAATATCATCTGTGCCTGTTACTAATCGTTCTTTAATTAGATCTAGTCTTGCATTAGCAACAACCTGTTCTTCTGCAGACATAGTAGGTAAAGCTATTTCAATAGCCCCTTTTTCATCAATTAGACCTGTCATTAATTTAAAAAAATGATCATTTTTTAAACCAGCTTTTTGAAAGTTTTGTCTTAGAGTGTATTTCTCTTTCTTTAATTCTTCTTGATATTTAGCTAGTCTAGCATCAGAGTCTTTTTGTTGTTGAGATTTGTGTTGATTTGCTCTATCGTTTCTAATCTTCCAATCTTCTCCAAATTTTTTTAGGAAATTACCAGCAATGTTTGATGCGCGACCGGCTATCAATGCTTGCCACGGTGGATTTTGATAACTCATATTATAGTTGTTTTAATATTAAGCACTAAGAGCAGAACCTGCAATATTACCTACCGCTGATACTCCACCCATAATTGCCGCTGTTTTGTCTGAACTTGCTTGAGACGCGGCAGCTTGTTGTTGTGTTAGTTCTGCTGATCTTCTGTTTAGTTTTTGCATTTGTCTTCTTTCCTTTGCCTCCCATTCATAAGCACTTCCTCTTATTTCTGCATCTTGTAATCTTTGGGCTTCACCCATTTTCCCTGCTTGCACTCTTCTTGATTCTGCCATTCCAATATCTTGAAGCCTTTGTTCTCCTTGAACTCTAGCTTTCTCTGAAAGCTCTTGATTTCTAGACTCTTGCTGTTCAATACTTGCTGAAATCCCTTGCTTACTTTTTAATGCAGCTTGTGCTAAGGCAGTGGCACCACCAGCAGAAGCGCCTGTTGCTGCTAAAGTATCTAGTGTATTAGCTAAAGCTATATCTGCTTCTTCAGCTTGCATTTCTGCAGCCTGTGTAGCAACTGATAAATTTAAAGTGGGATTTGATGCCATACCACTTACGTCTTGTATCATTGAAGATAAATCAGAAACATTTTCATATGGGTTTATTACTTCTTGCCTTGTATTTTCAAGATGCCTTATTTCTGCTTTTAATTTTTTAGCTTTGCGCTCTGCTTTTTTTTCTCTTTTACGAGCACTGAGAGAGCCGAATACCGCTCCACCAATTGCAACAACGCCGCTCGCAATAGCTGCATATGCCATAATTATTTAGTTTTATTAGTTATTGTTTTATTTGTATTATTAAGCTTAGGTAAAGCTATTAAGGGATCATCAAAATCTTTTGCAATTACCTCTTCTACCACATCTTCAACAGTTGTTTTTGTAGTAGCGTGAACAGTTATAAACGTGGTATCTTCATGCGTAATTATAACCCGTTTAGTTCCCGGTTGAGTAATACCATGATATGGTCCTTTTATTCTTTGAATCCCATCGGGTGATATTACAGTTATATCCCCATTTAATATAAAATAAGGATGTTCTTTTTTATGTATCTGAGATGTTATAGTTTGATTTTTAGGCATAAAAATCTCTCTAATATAACATCCTCCAACAAAAGTAGATTTAACAGGATTTTTAGTTGTACATTCATCTATACCTTTTAAAGCTCCTTCAGTTTTACCTAAAGCCTGTTCAAACTCCATTACTACTTTACGGAATTTTTTTATTTTATTTATATCTTGTACTTTCATTTAAGATTTAATACCTTATCAATAGTACCTAAAACATCATGTGCCCCTAATTTTAATTTAAAAGATAAATCAGCTGTCCATTGGTATTTAGTATTATTCCCAACTCTTAATACAACTATAGGTAAAGGCTTACTTGCAAAACTTTTTTTAAATTCTGGACCTTGATCTTCAATTAAAGCATATTTAACTTCTATAAAATATCCTTTATAGTTTTTAGGTATACGATTTAAAAGTACATCGTTATGTTTATTCCACTTTGCATTAATTTGAAGAACTTCTATTTTAGGATTTTGAGCAAACGTATAAGTTAAAAATAAAGTAAGTATTAAAGTAAATAAATATTTCATTATCGTTTCTTTTTTGAATTAGTATTTAAATCATATAATCTTTCTTCAATTACATCTAATTTATCTCCATTTTCATTTACTTTCTCTTGAGTGTTCATTATGGTTTCTCTTACTAATTCATCTTTTAAATCATATTCTGTTCGAGAAATTGGAGGTTCTGGTAAAAGCTTTGCTTCTTCAATGTCTTCTTGAAGAGCAAACCACATTCCTACCAAAGTAAATATTCCTACTGCTATTCCTATTAATGTTTTAAGCGAAAGTTGAAATTCTGTTTGTTCGTTTATTTTTATCATTGTTTTTTAATATGCTGATTCGACGTAATCCGATGAAGCTGCGAAAAGTTCTTTCATTCCACCTGGATCTGTTAATGTATCAGTAGATATTTTAACTGTTGCGTAGTAACCTTTTATACCGGTCATTTGATCTCCAAATACTATTTCTCCTGGAGTTGCTACACTGTTATTAACTAAATTAGCCATATATTTATTTTCTTTACGTGCAAAGCCCGCGTGGTTTAACGGGGGAATTAAAGCGGTTGTATTAGCTACTATTGGTGTAACTGATACATCAGCAAAGGTGTTTCCAAAATTATCATAAGAACCTTCATTATAACTATAAACAACGGCGGTAGAATCATTAGTATTAAGAGTAGCATAATCAAGAACCGCGATATTGGGGGAACCAATTCCAGTTGAATCTGAAATAAAACTATCTACTTGCCACCCATTACTTCCTTCATAGTTAATTGTTTTAAATACTTTGGATACACTAACATTTGGATTAAATATAAATTCAATTGAAGCTTTATATTGAGTACCATAAAAATTACCCCTTGGTTGTGATGCTACATAATGTTGATATAAAGCAGCAGTATCTGTACCACCAGGCGTTGATGTTCCAGTAGTATAAAATTTATTTTTTAAACTCAACATCATTCCAGGTTTATATGAATATAAACTAGTCCAACCATTAATTTGCTCATCAAAAGATAACGTTTTGTAAGGTACGGATGAATCTTTTGGTTGTATAGATAAAACATATTGTTTGTTATAAATATCCCATCCTCCAGTTAATTTACCATTACCTAAACTAGCAAACTGATCTCTAAAGAAATCTATCATTCCATATTGAGATATTTCTGTAAGCCCATCATTAGATAAACGCATTACAGCACTTCTATCTTTATCAGCAAAATATTTTCTTCTTCCATAAACAGCAAAACTTTCTGGATTTTTACTAATTCCAAAGTTACCAGCATATGGTTGAACACTACCTATTACCATATTACTAGCGGTTAAAGTTGGACTACCTTCTGCTGTGTATATAATATCTTTATCAATAGGAGCTCTACTTACTTTTTTCTCTTGAAAAATAATCAAATATGAATCTTCAGCATATATTTTTTGTATACTTCCATTAGCAGGATCAACACTTTTAGTTATATCTTGCCCAACAGAAAATACATTTGTATCATTAACTCCAGTTCTTGAATTAAATATACCGGAATAAATCATAGAGTTTATTCTAGTAGAGGCATTTGGATTATCTTCTACTAAATATGCTTTTACGCCTTGACCAACATACGTGTTATTATAACCACCTCTGATTCGCGCTTCTTCTACAGCCCAATCATTATAGTAAGCAGTACCAGCAACAGCGGACTGAGGGTATGTGCCATCCCCTCGAGACCCGTTCCATTTTGGTTCATTAGAAACATCTACAGTTTTACGTAAAATAAAGCTATTGAAAAATTTAACTTCTATAGTTGCCGCCATATTTTATAATTGCATATTTATTAATATTATTACTATTATGGACTAGTAATACCAGGCCAAGTCCACAAGTATTTTTTACCTGGTTGATAATCTATTCTTCCACTTACATTTCTCAAAACTAATTGAATAACATTAAATGATCCTGAAGTATAATTTTCTATTCTCATTACTGTAGACGATCCAGTGTTTCTAATTTCTCCTACAAGTGTGTATGGAGCATCAGGTTCATAAATTGATATAACAGACGGAATCATATAATGAGGAACCCCATTTCCGCTTTTGCCTCCTGTTAGCTGTTCAAGCATGTTCAAGGATGAACTCGCTGCCGCATATTGTTCACCTGCAAAATTTATTTCAAATGCATTTCCATCAGAATAACTATAATAACTTTCCATTACAGTTACTCCAAAACTATAAGTATTAGAAGGCGGAGTAGATCCTGGATCAGGATTTACTAAATTTGCCACGCAAGGTTGCGCTGTGCCTCTAATTTTTTCTCCTAAATAATCAAATTGAGCGGTCCATTTTCTATCTTTATTTTCATTTACTTCATTTTGTCCATATACATATCCACTTCCGCTAGAATCTGTCCAAATTGGTGAACCATTTCTAGTGCTAGCATAATCATTTCCCCAATTAGCATTTAAATAATCACCAGTACTTGCATAAGAATAATATTTAGTAGCTGTATTAATGCTAGGCCATTCTATGTCAGGTCTAAACAGTTCGCTTAATCCTTCGTCTTTATAAAATTGTGTAACGTATTTAAATCCCCATTCTTTAGCCCACACTGTTCTTCCACCAATTCCACCAGACTGAGGATATGGATAAGCTTGTTCTGCTTCTTCTCTCGTATCTTGAGGAGGACTAATAGTGTACTGATAAGAAGGTTCAATAGATCCAGTAGAAATAAGTGTATTATTATTATATGAATTTCTTAATTGAACTGGATTATAAAAATCACCAAAGCTTAAGTAAACTTTTTGTGTTGCTTTAGCCGTAGTAGGATCATTATAAAGAGTTGAACTTGGGCAACCTTCAGGCGTTAAAGTAGGTAAAACTTTATTATTAGTGTTAACAGAAATATTATTACTATAAGGATAACGAGTTAATAATCTATATTCTCCAAACATATCCGGAGACTCTGGTATCCCAGTTGAAGCGCTTCTATATCCTTGATTTCTACCTATACAAAACATTTTTCTACCAACAGAACTAAGTCCTTGTTCACCGGTAGATGAAATACCATCAAACCAAGAGTCAAAACAGTCTTCTTTATCAGGAAAAGGATTAATAGTCTCTGGAGCATCACTAGCGGCTGTTTTTGCTACTGATAATTTATCTAAAACCCCTGTATCAGTTGTAAAAGGATTAGGACCACTAGGAGGTTTGTTACTATCATCTGCGGGTACTTGCATTTGATAATTATTTCCCTGCGTACCTCCAAATCTTATTTCATTACCTTCAATATCTTTAGCAGTAACCCAATCCCCAATTGGAATACCAGAAACATTTGTTGGTCTATATTGTAAATAAACTGGCCAAATAACCTCAGGTCTATCTGATGGTGGTCCTGCATTAGTATCCCAACTTGTAGGATTAGTAAATTCAAAATCTACAATAATATAAGCAGTTCCTCCTGGTTGTTCAGGTGTACCTTCTCTAAGCCACGCTTGTGGTGAACTAGTTGTGTTTCTTGATGTAATAGTATCAGATCTTCCGTTTATAGTATTAAATCCAGAGTTGTTAGTATCAAACTGTACCGTTCCATTTCTATTTGTATTTGTCCATCTCCAACCAGCAGTATTACACGTGCTATTAGCAGTATTTACTGTAAGACTAGTTACTCCAGTTCCTGGATTAATTTCAGTGATTTTTCCTGATCCACCAATAGGTACTCTATTGTCATTATTTACCGGACTAGGGTAAGGTCCAGAATCAGCTGGGTTTTGCGTGCTGCTATTATCAACTGTAGCCCAATAAAATCCAGAACTTTCAGGTCCCTGGCTTATACACATATTTTTAACACTATAAAAATCTTCATTTAACTTAAAAGTTTCGTAACCTAATTTTCCATTTATAGCGGTTATACATTGCGCATAACTATTAGGAGCATCATATGTGTTTGAATCATTGCCAGCATCTCTTAAAATAACAGTTATAGTTATTGACTGGTCAATCACGACATCTTCATCCACAGTTACTTCCCCTGTTTTAGCGTTTATTGATAATTGAGGAATAGCCTTACCATCAGCAGCTGGACTTTGAGTCATTGACCACGTTAAATCATCAGTGTTTCTACTTGTATCAGCACTACCATTTACCCCTGTAAATGTATAAACAGAAGTTGCCAAGGGTAATACTACTATACTCGTTTCACAATTATCTATAGATGGTTTTATATTACTTAATTTTTCAGTTAAAGCAACTTTAGTTTTTTGCCCATATTGCGAACCTACAGCCCCAGGAGTTCCATCTAAATTTTCTACTTCAAACGTAAAAGTATAAGAACCTTCTACATCAGATTTTTCATTAAAATAAAAGAAGGTATTGTCTGCTATTGTAATA
>Ga0208158_1000370_pt1 | contig 16657 bp, 11 predicted proteins | sample 8_EtaG_FD_184081 | JGI IMG/M metagenome (GOLD analysis project Ga0208158, IMG submission 184081) | Marine viral communities from the Subarctic Pacific Ocean - 8_ETSP_OMZ_AT15162 metaG (SPAdes) (version 2) | ecosystem: Environmental > Aquatic > Marine > Oceanic | place: Pacific Ocean | collected...
CTGTTAATGCAATACCACCTTGATTCCAGTCAGCAGTATCTACATTGTCTAATTCATAATGAATACCTGTAGCTGTTCCTGTATCTGTAAGTGTAAAGTCTGAGTTTCCTGCTGCTAATTGATTTGCAGAACCAGATGCTATTTGGTCAGGATTTACTTTGTAAACTGTACCATCTGTAACATCTTCCATAATTAAAAAGTCAGCAGAAGTATCTACAGTAACTCCTGTACCATCAGTTAAGTTAGATGGGTCAACAGTTAATGTTACATCTCCTGTTGCTGCACCTCCAGCTAAACCAGAGTTTGCATTTGTATTTACTGATGATATATCACCAGTTTCAGCAGCAGCAGCTATTGTTATTCCACCATCAGAGTTTGTAATTGTAATATTAGAACCTGCTGTAAGTGTTCCTACTGCTGGACCAGATGTACCACCTATAAGTAGTTCACCATTTGCATCCATAGCTACTGAAGATAAAGTATCTGTACCACTATCTTGTGTAATTACAACTGCTTTATCTGTCATTGATGTAGCACCTGTACCACCACTAGCTACTGCTAATGTTGCTGATAATCCACCTGCTGTTCCAGATACATTACCTGTTACATTACCTACAAGGTTTGCAGTAATACTAGAAGGAAGTCCTATAGTAACTGTGTCTGTAGCACTTACCCCTACTGTTACTTCATCAGCAGTACCAGTAAATGTTATTGTGTCAGCATCACTAACTGTTTGTGATGTAGAACCATCTGATATTGTAAAGCTGTTCATATTACCAACACCAGTTCCAGACAAAAATGCAGCTCTAGTTTGTTTCTTTAATCCACTAGCTGTGTCATCATAAATAAGTATGACATCATTATTGTCAGCAGTTCCTTCGTTTGATTGTCCTGTAATAACTGTTGCATCTACAGCAAATGTATTAGCAGATAAACTAAGTCCTGAACCTGCAACATTACCACTTGTGTTTATAGATATAACAGAATCTCCACCCATACCAGAGTGTGATGAACAATAATAATAAAGATTATCAGCAGTAGCAGCATTAACAACTATCTGTGTATATGCACCTGCACTACCTGGAGTTCCTGGATGAGTAACTCCTGTTGTGTAATCTGCACCAGAGTTGTGTGTACCATTTTTTGTAGTAGAAAATAATAAAGGATGACCAGAGTTAGAATTATCTGATTGGTCAAATCTATATGTTACACCAGGTACAAGTTGGACATTAGCTGATAGCTCACCATCTAAATAGTATCTGTTACCAGAACCTGGGTTAGCAACTGTAACTGCAAACTCTACTATTGCTGTGTTGCTTTCTAAATTTAAAACTTTGTTAGTAAGAGTTTGTGCATCATCTAAATCTACAAGAGTTGCATCTGATACAGCAGTATTTAATTGTGCAAGTGTTGATGTAAGTGTATTGTTAGCTAAGTTTATAGATTTATTTGTAAGTGTATCTGTAGAACTTTCTGTTACAACTGTGCTATCTACTGCAATCGTAAGTGTTGTACCTGTAGCAGATGTATCTATACCTGCTCCACCTGTTACTGTTAATGAATCATCATCTAAATCAATGTCTATTGTTCCAGAATCAGATATTAAATCTAAATCTGCTGCTGTAAGTTGTGTATCTACATAAGCCTTAACTGATTGCTGTGTTACACCTTTGGTAGCAGAGTTAGAAGCCATATTATCTTCATCTAAAAATAATGTTGTTTTTAATTCTGTACCAGCTTCATTAATTATTGTATCTACTCTATCGTTTATGTCCTCTATGTGTTGTTGTAGTGGAGCCATTCTTACAACAGAACCAGAAGAGTGTGATAATCCTGAAGTTGCTGCTGAACCAGTTAAATATCTAAAGCCACTACCACCATCTCCTATTGTTAATTGTTTTGAACTAGGATTTACAGCAGATATTAATACAACTTCTCTATTTGTTGCACTATCTGGGTTTAAGACTAAATAACTATCTTCTTGTATTTGATTACCTGCTGAATCAACAACAGCATTTACTGTCATTGTTGAATCTGATGCACCAATAGTACCTGTTAAAGTTGTTTCAAAAGCATTTAATAAGTTAGTTTCTCTTGCTGTCATTCTATCCTAATCTACCTACTCCTAATAGTTCTATTCCTAATCCTACTCCAGATGTTGAAGTTTGTATTACTTTGCTACCTCTAAATCTTACCAAACAATACATTGTTACAGACCCTCTAGGACTAATTTCTTCTATAGGACTACTAACATTTTCTATTATACCTCGTAATAATGTATCTGGTCTAAATATCTCTAATTGCACATTCTTACCTTCTTTGTTACGAAGTGCCTGATACACTAAATCTCCTTGACCATTAACTCTTAATGCTTTTCTAAATGGTCTTTCTATCTGGTCAGATATATTTATAGGCATATCTACAACTAAGTCATTGACAAGCTGGAAACCTCTAATAGCAAATGCCAACATTTCTGGTGATTGTGTTACATCATCTGTATTTATCTCTATCTTACCTGCTATCCATCTACCATTTACAAGTGTCATAACCTCTTCATCTCCACCTGTACCAGAAAATATAGATACCTGTTCTGACCAGGTAGCAGCATCTGGATTGTTTATATCAGCAGCAATAGTAGATGTAAATAGTTTTACTGAACCTGATGTAACAACATTAGTATTTAATTTTGCACCTACCCATTGTTTTTTCTCTGAAGTAAAAAAATCAGCAAGTGGTGTAATTACATATCCTGTAGATACATAGTTAGTACTCTCTCTATATAATCCACCACCTGATACTGTTGCAAACAATCTATCAGAAAATACAGTAAGTCCTTCTACTATTCCACTTTCTGCAAACTCCAAATCTCTAGCTATACCACCTGTTGGTAAATAATATCGCCACAGATTTGTCTTACTTGCACTATCAATTATGCCTGTATAAATGCTATCTCTTGTAGATATAATTTTATAAGGAGCTTGGTCAAGTGTTGTACTACCATCACCCCATTGTTTTATTAACTGTGCATTTACTAATACAAACAAACTATTAGAGTTTGTTATCTCTGCTCTGTATAGTCTGCCGATCTTTCCACTAGCTGTGCTTTGATATGTGCCATAAAATATAAAACCTTGTGCTGCATCTATTGCATTAGGTACTTCACCCTCTACAAATGTCTGTCCTTTAAGTGTTAGTGTTGATGATTCATCTGCAAAAGAATATATATAACCATCATCTGCTGTAGCTAATACAACTGCACCACCATCTGCTACATCTGTCCAGGAACTACCACTAGGTAACTCTTTCATTGTTGGAGGACTAGATGTTGCAGCTACTTCGTGTAATTTACCATCAGTAGCACTAGCAACTAATCTACCTTTCATAGACCACAACTTGTCAAATGTCTTGTGAGTGTTGTAAGTTGCATAACTTCCTGCACTATTTCTTACATAAATATCACCATTAGCAACAAGATATAACTTTGTACCTAATACAGCCATACCTGTAATGTTGTTACCTGCACTAGGTGTACCATCATCAGATACAGAACCTGTAAGTGGTGTTGCTACTTTCTTAAGAACAGCTCCATCTGCATAAAATATCTCTCCACCAAGTTCTTGCATATATAAATTAGTGCTAGATGTTGTCTGCACTTCATCAGTATCATGCAATAAAGATACCTGATATTCCTGCCCTACTTCTTTGCCAGTAAATACATCAACACCTTTACTATCCCAAAACCTTTGAAAATCATTTTCTCCTCCATTTCTTTGGTGTGCTTTGTCTAAACCACTACCACCTGCAAAGTCTGTCCTAGAAAATATCTGACCAAACTCCTGTTGGAAATCCTCTGGTGTTTCTGATGTCTGTATTGCTTGTGCCTGAAATGGAGCAGTATTTATATTCATCTGCCTACCAGGACCTACAGCAAATCTAAGAAATAAATCATCTAGATTAGCTTCAAAACCTTGTGATTCAGGTGCAGATGTGTTGGCAGGTGAAGGTAATACAGCCATTATGCACTATAGTTTATGTTCATTATTGATACAGGAGCAGGATATAAAGAACGCAAGTTCCCTCTTGCTTCATCTATCAACAATGACCTAAGCCTAAGTAGTGCATTTCTAAGTCTTTCTCCTGAACCTACTGGATAACTATCAGCAGCTAATTTCTCTGTAATAAATTCTTGTGTTGAAGCATCTATATCTGTAGCACCTATAATATCTGCTACAGCTCCAACCATAACAATTTGTTCATATTCAGGTGCAACTAAACAAACAGTTTCTATGTCTGATGTTTCATCTGTTGGTCTTACAAACTTTCTTTTAACAACTAAATGTACTGTCTTGCCATTTGTTGTATTGTAAAACTGTACTGCTGTGTTTGTACTGGATGGTGGAAAATCTCTAAGCAACTCTATACCAGCAGATGTGTACTGGTTTCCTGTAGCATTTTGTACATAAGAAGTAAGTACCTCTACAGTTGATGCAGGAACTTCCTGATATGTAGTATTAGCCACAACATTAGTTGTTGTAACATTGTATAAACTTGGATATAACCTTGATATATTATCTGATACAGCATCAAATACAGATTTACGAGGAAATGTTGGATTTATAAATACATTTGTTTTATCTGTGTGTGTTGCAGCAGTTGTACCTGCATAACCTCTTGATACAGTTAATGTTCTAGTAGATGTATTAGCTGCTGTAACAAGCATTAATTCTTGGTCTATCTCTATTAATGCACCATTACCTAATAAGTTTTCTTCTTCAGATGAAAACAATCCTGTTTCATATACAACTGATGTTCCTGTTGTATCTGTCATAGCTCCATCTAAACGAGAAAACGCAGACAAATCATCTGGTTTATTTAAAAAGTCTCTATATATTCTATCTACGAGTGTGCTTACTGCTGCCATATATTCCTATATTACTAGAGGGAGAAGTATTTATCTCCCTCTAATAAATATACTATCTATTTCCTAATTAGGAAGTAGATGTGCTGTGAATATTTCCATGGAACTGTTCTGGTCCATAATTCAATCCAACTTCACCATAAAGTTGGAAATTGAAAGCTGCGCCAGTTTGTGCCAATGGTTCAACAAAGAAATGTCCTTTACCTGGAATATCTAAGAATACAGGTGCGACATAAGCCATGTCCACAATTAATATTTGTGAAGCAGGGATTTGTCTTGCGTATTGTATTCCTATTTCTCCAAAGTCAGTTTCTATTGTTGTGATATTTACACCACCAATGTTTCTATCTCTTGGGGCTAGTGCCAATGCAGATGAGAACAATGAAGATAATTTTTGCTTGTTAAAAGCGTTAGCAAAGATAACTGGTTGCTCAAATGGAGCACCATTATCTGCCATACTTTTAAGACAAGCATCAATATCTGCTTGTGTAAGTGCATCTCCTCCAGCGTTTATCTTGTTAGTTGTAACTGCTGCACCAAGACCTCTGGTCTTTCTTGCAGTAGATACATCTGTATCAGCTTGATATGTGCCTTGGAAGAATGAGAATTCAATATCTCTAGCAGCTCTTTTCATAGCTAAGTCTAGTTGGAAAGCTAGTTCATCTTGAACTGGCTGATTTCCAAGTATTGATTCTCCACTTATGTTGCCAGTAGCAGCCTGTTTTGTGTAGGAAACTTGTACACCATATTGCATAATTTGTGTAACATTTACTACCTGACTTCTAGTTCTAGCAGCGTAAGATGGGTCTGCACCCTCAACAGCAACTGTTTGAGCTGCTGCTGCATTGTCAACTGTTTGCCAAGTAAATTGTTTGGACTTACTGGAAACTCCACCAGTCATTCCACCCATCATAGAAAGCAAAGGTGTATCACTAGGGGTAACATTAAATAACTCGCCTACGAAATTAGGTAAGTCATAAGTGTCTCCCATTCCTGAAATTGCACCCATTATTTTCTCCTTTTACTTTTTTATTTTTTGTCTAACAGTTTTCTTAATTGGTCTGCTTTGAGATTTGAACTTGTAGACCAATCACCATCAGCTTGTGCTTGTGCTATCTGGTCATTTACGCTTACAGGTTCAACAGGAACTGATGCTTCAATTACAGTATCCAAACTTTCTTGGCTAGTTACAACTCTTGACTTTTGTGCAGCTTGTGGGTCAGGTTTGGTAGGACTTTCTGAGGTCCATCCATATTGTTCCTGAGCAAACTGTTGTATAGCATCAGAGGTTAACTCACCTTTATACAAGTCTTTTAACGCTTTACCCTGTCCAGATAAGGGGTCAAATCCTGCTTCTTTTATAGCATTATCTGCTTGAACAGTCTTATATTCCTTTTCTACAGCTTCAAGTTCTTTAATGCGTTCTCGCATTGACTTGATAGCATTATTGTCTTGTCCTTCTTCTACTGTTTCGTTCATCTCGTTTTCCATTTTTTCTCCTACTCCAAGTTTCTACTAACTGCATTATCCTTGGGAATATAATGCGATAGGCGACAAATTAAAATAAAGAATAACTAGAATTGTCAGCCACTTCTGGGCTATTCAGATACAAGCGAATTGTGTTACGCAGTTTACACGCCAGATATAAACTGGAAAGTGCAGAGTCTATTTATATTCGCAGACTACCACTATGCGATACTTTTATTATACCACTACATATAGTATGTCAAGTTTATTCTTCTACTAAACCTAGTACCCTACGACCTCTTCTGGCAGGTCCACCTACAGGAGAAAATCTACTTGCTTCTTCTGCTTCTAAAACTCTTAACTCTTCTATCTCTTCAGGTGTTCTAAATACTGCAGCTTCTGTGAACTCTTCTACACCAAACACATCTTCTTCTGCAACTTCTCTACCACCTCTAGCTTGTAGTTCTTGTATTCTAGGAACTTCTACAGTTGCAGCTTGGAACAACTCTCTAGCTTCTCTTTGTGTTACACCAAATCTTTGTAGTCTTTCTATCTGTGGTTGTGATATAGCTATACCTCTTGATTCTGCTTCACCACCTATTTGTGCTTGTGTTATCTGTCCAGAAAGTATTGCATCCCCTAGTGTTGGGTCAACAGCAGCAGCAAATATAGATTCATCTGATAAATCAATACCAAAGTTTGTAGCATAATATTCTTTGACTTCTGGTATGTTCTGTTCAATACCACTATATACAGTATTTAATCTTGATTTAAACTCTGTTGGACTTACATCACCTTCTACTAACTCACCAAAAGTATCTGCAAATACATCAGGGTTTATACCAAATGTTCTCAATGAATCTTGATATGATTCTAAAACAGAACCATATTCTGCTTCTGATAACCTAACAGAACCATCTGCTCTTTGATTGCCAGGAAAAAAATTACTATAACTTTCATCTTGTCTAACAGCACCTAATGCTAGGTTTACATTTTTATCAAAATCTATGTACTTCTCTATAAATAAATTTACTAAACCCTCTGGTAGAAATGGGTATAATGCTCTTACTTCTGCTTGAAAATCTGCCATTATTGTATTCTAACTCCTTGCCCAAATACCTTCAAAGAATCTAATGCTTCATTTACAACTTTATCTACTCCCATATCTAACCCTTTTTGTGTAAGATATTTACTTGCTTTTGTAGCATCATTAAGTTTTAATACTTCTTGAAAGTAATCACTTGTAGTATCTACTTGTTGACCCCATTGATTAGTTGTAAAATTTTCCCATGGTGCAGAAAACTCTTCATAAGTAACATCTTCTGCATAGTTTGGAAATAAACTTTTCTTTTGAGCTGTAAGTTTTGTTATAAGTTCTTGTTCGTAATCTGAATCATTTCTAATTTTTCCAGCTTCTTCTGCAATTAAATTAGCAGATACATCACCAAATACAGGACCTAAGTATCGTTTGTATAGTTGTGTTACTCTATCTTCACCAGCTCTTGTAGTATCATACTCAATCGTATCTCCACTAATAAAATCTTGTAAATCTGTATCTAATGTTCCTACTTTTGATGGGTCAGCTACTAAAGATATCTGGTCCTCTGTGTAAGTGTTAGACCATTGTCCACTTGTAAACTTGTTTGAAACCCAATTAATTAAATTATCTGGAGGATTAGAAACACCAGCTTGTATCATAGCGTTTCTTATTGCAATCTTATCATCTTGTATTTTAGATTGTGCATCTGCAGGTAGTTCTTCTATAGACTTGCCTTGTGATAATAACAACCAATCTCTCTCATCTTGTGTATGTGTTCGCCACCAATCAGTTGTTTTCCATTCAGCTTCTGTAACAGCTCTACCTTCTAATGTAGATTCTGCTAACAAGAACACCATTTCTTCATCAGCTAACCAAGGTCTTAATTCTGCTTCTTTATCTAAATAATCTATAAAACCTTCCCAAGGTGTCATACCTTGACTAATTAATCTTGGGTCATACAACTCTGCTACATTACCAAAGTCTATTGCACCTAACTGATTAAACTCTGCTATAGTCAATGGTTTAAATTGTTGTTGGTCAAAATCTAGTGGAAACAATCCTCGTATATCTTGCTCTGTAGCTTCATAACTTATAGGTATATTTGTATCAGGTATTGTATATAAAATATAATACAAGTCACCAACCTTTGTTATTTCACCACCTGAAGGTAAGCCCTGTGCGTAAGTATTTGCAGCAGTTTGTGATGTTCCACTTACACCTCCTGTTGGGTCATTTGCAGGTCCTTCTGGGTCATTACCATCAGGTCCATTAAGATTTAAAGAATTAATATTTGTATTAGAAGGAACTAATACATCTCCTCCTGCTTTTTTTTCTTTATACTGTTCTTGAGCCACTTCAAGTGTGCTGTTTGGTATAACTCCAGCATTACCTATTTTTTGCCAATAACTTCCATTTAATGGTCCACCAGTTCTTTGTGCTGTGTAAAATTCTAATTCTAACTGTGAGTTTACAAATATTTTTGTTCCATTAACATCTTCTAATATAGCTCTATCAAAATTAGGGTCTGCTTCAAATACATAATTAGCCATTACATTCTCCCTAAACTAGCAAATAACTTTACAAATACATCATTAATTTTTTGTTTTCTAGGTGACATAGTTCTTTGCTCTATTTCTTTGGCTCTAAATGCTTCTTGTTGTCTTTCTCTTAAAAAGTTTTCTTGTGCCATAGGTTGAGGTTCTTCAGTAGGTTTTTCTACCTCTGGTGTTTCTATTACTTCTTCTACTGTTTCTTCTTCCATCTCTACCTCATCTTTAGGTTGTAAAGATTGCATATATGTTTCCATAGCATTTGTAGCCATATCCCAATCTTCTTGCTCTCTGTTTTCTGGTTTGTTACCACCATTATAAGCAGACCAAGCCTCCCAACCAGTAGGACTGTCATCTCTTCGTTTTCTATCAGTCCATACCTGAAAAGCTGCCTCTGCATTATTCAAAGGGTCTTTTAACCATTCTACAGCATCTTTACGAGAATTAACACCTCTTTGCTTAAACCATTTACGCATAGAGTTTTTTTCGCCACCTAAATCCCAATGAGCAGATAAATCTACTTGAAATAAACCTACAGCAGGACCTTTGTCATTTTGTAATTTGCCTGGCTGACCTTTAGATTCTAATAAAACAATTCTTACTGCTTCAGGTATAACCTCATCTGGAAATCCTGCTTTCTTTGCAAAACCAGCAATTACACCAGGAGTTAGTCCACCTTCTACATCATAAGGATTTTCAGCCACCAATGCTCCTGAGCCCAGCAACGCTAGACTTAATAATATTGGCAACATTTTTAGTTTGTTCCCTTCGTTGGTTAAAGTCCATTTCAGGTTTAAATAGTTCGTTTACCTTTGATTGAAATTTAGCTTCAGCATTACTTGGTGTAACAAAACCTTCTAATTCTGTTTTTTGTAATACTCCTGTATCCCTTCCCTCAAAAACTATTTCTTTATATGCAGGTTGTGCTGCAATCTCTGCATTTGTCAATTCACCTTCAAATTGCTCTTGTTTAAAACCAGCAAGTATTCCTGTTAAGATTTCTAATTCATTATCTGTAGGTGGTCTACCAACAACAGATTTTACTGTATTTAATACTTGATTTGTTAGGTCTGCATAATCTAGTTCTAACTTGTCAGGTAAATCTGATGTATCGTATTTAGGGTTTGTAAGTATAAAATTTAGTGTTGATTTCCAATCTTTACCTGCAGAGTTAGCATCCTCTAACAACCCTTGAAATGCTAATCTTGTAGATTTGTCAACAAACCCTTTTGTATAACTACCATCTTTTAATTTACCTGCATCTTCTAATTGTGTTTGTAATGTTTCTATTGCTTTTCTAGTCTTAAATCTATTTAACTCTTCTGTGTCATCACCTGGCATATATAAAGAAATACCAAAATTATTTAAAAAGAAATCGTAAGTAGATTCCTGTGTATTACCAACTTGTGTATATTTTGTCAAGCCAAATGGTGTAAGTGTTGTATCTGTTGGTGTTGGTGTATATCCTGCAATAAGATTAGCACGAGGAATAATATTACCTTCTGGGTCAATGGCTTCTACTAGAGGTTTAGAGTTTAATAAACTTTCATTATCATTAAGCAAATCTTCTGCTTCTTCAAATATTATCTCGTTATCTTTATTTTCGTTTTCTTCCATAATTAATCTTCCTTATTAAATTGTATCTCATATTTCAACAGTTCATCATACAAAACAAGAAATTCTGGGTATTGTTGTCCTATCTCCTGTGCAGCACTTCTTAGCTGTTCTCTCATAACTTGGTTTAAATCTGTAGTGCCTGTCTTTAGCTTTCTTTCTAAAAGTATCATATCATCTGGATATACATAATCTTCGCTATCAGCAATCTTAGTAATGGCTAATTCTCTTAGTGCCATATAGTTGTTTATAGCTGTCCATTGGTCAGATATATCTACTAATGATTTGTCCATAGCCATTTCTTTTAATTCGTTAACCTTTGCAGTAAAATCAGATGGTTTTTTAGGTCTTACTTCTCTATCTGCAACAACATCAAAGTTTATACCTTTATCACCAGGTACACCTAATGGGAACATTTCTGCTGCATCATTCTTGATTTGTCTTTTAAGTTTCCTTGCTTCAACAGAATTATCACCTCTAAGTTGTTTTAGTTGTACATCTGTAGTCATAGAATACAAAAACTCTTGTGCTTCTATAGTAAATACCAATGGGTCAATAGCTTCTATAGAATCATTTTCTAAAGATTCAAAAAATGCTGTGTCATCTAAGTCACCTTCATCATTTATTCCAGGTGTTAGATATATACCAGTTAATGGATATTTAGAAAGTAATTCTTTGTTTTCATCTTTAAACTTAACTTCATTTTCAAACCTAGCTTGTTTACCTTCTGTTTGTTGGTATTTACCTTTTTTAAGCAAAGCATTACCAAAGATGTTGTATTGTCCTGATTTGTCAGTACCAATCATTCTGTTAAATACTAACCAAGCAAGTTCCTCTCCTTCTTCTATTCCATATTTTTCTTTATATTCTTGTTGTAGTTGTGAATAAAAAGCAGTAAGAACACCAAAAGAAACCATTGTTTTTCTTTCTTCTACAGATATTTTTCCTAAATCTGTATCACCAACAACTGCTTCTAATAATTCCATAGCATTGTCTTTTTTAACTTCTGCACTAAATAATATTCTTGGAGGTGCAGGTGATATGAATTTTAGTCCTGCTTCTAACATTAATCTAAATTTAGTATTTTCTATAACTGCATCATCAAATGCAGCTAAATCTTCTTTGTTTTGCATTGGTCTTACTTTTGATAATCCTACAACTTTTGCACTATCGTTAAGTCTTGATGCAATAGCATCTTGTGATATAAAACTTTCTGGACTTTCTTTTGTAACATTTAATGCAGCTATAGCTGATTTAAGATAACTTGGAAGTATTACTTCTGCAAACCAAGTAGGATTACTTAAATCTGATACTTCTTCAATAGGTGTACCAAATGGAAATATAGTTCTAAACATATCTCTTCCTATTGTTTCTCTAACCTTTTTGCTGACTCCACCTATAGGTACAGCAAGTACTGGTCCAATACCTGGCAACAATGAAACAGATATTAAATTTAAACCACTTAAAGGTATCTGTACATCTGCTCTTAATTTTTCTCCTTCATTACCACCTAGTAACCTATTAGCTAAAAAGTCAGGAAGTGGAAAAGACATCATATCCTCATCTGATAATGGGTCTTTGTATACAATTCCACTTCTTCTACCAGCAGTTATAGCCATTTCTGCTCTGTGTGCATACTTTGGATTTATTGACAATGCTTTTCCCCAAGATGTTAAAACTTCTTTAAATGCTTCAAAAAATGGAAATACAAATCGTAAACTATCTGCTACTAAACCTTTTTGAGATAAATTATATAATATCCTGTTATGCTCTTCTAAAGCAAATAACTGTGCTCTTGAATCTATTTGTTCTAAAGTTAATTTAGACAAATTATTTTTATTTATATTAGAACCAAGTTTTTCTATGTCAGGGTATAGTTCTGCAATTTCTTTTCTCATTGGTTTTGGTAGCTTATTTATTCTTTGCAACAATGTTTTTATTGCTTTATCATCTGCTTGTATTAAATCATCAGCAACACTTCTAAAATATAGTTGTTTATATGCAGGTATTCTGTTTATATTTGCTTCAATAGCACCTGCCATAAACCACAATGAAGAAAATGGTGTATCATCAAGTTGTGTTTTTTTATAATTTTTAAATGTATTGTTAATTAAATCATCTGGTGCTGGTATAGCAAAAGGTCTATTTCTAGAAGTTTTTAGCATATTTTGTATGCCTTTCATAATAACTTTTACATTATCTGTTTTTCTTCTATCCCAACTTCTAACATCTATGCCTTTATATTTACCTGTAGCAATAGATTCTAATAACTCTATATCACCACCAGTTAATTCATTGATTCTTTGTTTATATCCATTAATAAATTGTTTTACGCCTTCTATGTTTGTAGGTCTTTCTACTCTATCTAATGCTTTTTCATAATTTAGTCTTATATCTTTTAAGTCACCATTCCACATCCTCTCTGCAAGTTCATCTAATGATTTTGTATTAACTGTGTATTCAGCAATATTTTGTGCAATATCTTCTCTCCATATACCAGCTAACTGTATTCTTATACCTTCTGCAAATCTTTTAACTTTATCTAAATTATCTAGTTCGCCATCACCTAGTGTAAATTCAGAAAAGTTTTCTTTTACAAATCCTCTTATAGCTTTAGGTCCAAAATGTTTACCTGATGCGTTACCTACTGCTTTATCTAATTGTTGTTGCAGTTGTCTATTGTTTTTACTCCAAGCGTTTTGTACAAACTTATTACCTACAACATCTTCATCTAAAATTAATAAATATTCAAAATATGATTTAGGATTATTAACAACTGAATCTAATCCAAAAGCAGCCATACGAGGTTGCCCTTCTAATACAAGTCTTAGTGGATATGCAAGTCTAAAAGGTAAGTTAGCTGTTGACCAAGCTCTTTGAAATGTCCACACTTTGTCTATAATTTTATCGCTGTAAGCATCAGATGCTTTACCTAGTACATCTTTAGCATTAACATCTGCTTGTGCAAAAAACTTACCAAGTGGTGTATCTGCGTTAAAATTATCTGATACTTTAGCAAATGACTTGGCAACTATGCCATCTACATTTTTGACTGCTCTACGCAAATCTCTATGGTCAGTAAAGTAAAATGTTCTATCCATAACTTGGTCAGGAAATGGTGTCTGTAAGTTTATTGATGTATCTCCAATCTTTGTAGACTTCTGCATACCAGTTGTTATAGGCTTTAGTCCTTCTCCTGCTTTGTATGCTTCTTGGTCAATGCTGTATAAAACATTGTTATCTCTAAAACCACGCATTTTGTTTTGATGTATTTTAAAAGAAGATACTGTTTCAGGTTTATTTGCTAATTTTTCTATTAGCTTCCCATAATAATCATCAGCAAGAATGTCTTGTGCTTTACGATAATCTTCATCTACTAATGCTCTTGTAACCTTTACTGCTATGTCATTAAGGTCTTTTCTTGGCAACTTACCTACAGTTCCATGACTTACAAGTGTATTTACAGTTTGTTGCCAATCTTGTAAGTTAACCTCATTTTCTGGTATATATCTTCCTATTTTACTAAGAGGGTCAGTAGCTTTTGCTGCTGCTCTTTTTTGTCCAAATGTTTTATATGTATAGTCATTAAGCCAATCAGGTATAATTTTAGTTCTATTGATTGTTGGGACTTTCCAACTTGTGCCATTTAGTATTGCATCACTAGCAGCATTGACAACATCATCTGCGTTTTCTGCATCAAATAATTTAAGAGCGTAAGCAGGGTCTTTATTAGCATCAAGTAATTTAATAAATTTATCTGAGCTTTTATCTTCTAATATAATATTTGCTACATCTTTACCCATATCTTGATTTATAAAATCATTCGCTAAAGTTTTAGCATCAGATATATTTCCTTCTTTTATTGCATCTTTTATTCTTTGTTGTATTCTTCTAGCTTGTTTTATATTTTGAGCTGGAATACCAGTTTTAGTTGATTTTATAGCTTTTGCAGTTTTTCCTAAAACTCCTGCAGGGTCAGTAAGTATAAGGATAGCTGCATCAATAGTTCCTGATACAATGTTAAAACCCTCATCACCTTGTATTCCTAATTGATTTTCTATGTATCTACCAGTAGTTATACTTCTATCGTTATACTTATTAGCCTCTTTAATTTCTGAAGTTATTTCTTCAGCTTCTCCAGCAGGAATAAAACCTGTACCAGTAAGTTCATCATACTTGTCAACAACGCCATCAACCCCTAATCTACCAAATGCTTTAGGTATGTTTTTTATATAGTCATCAGGATTTAATGCTGCTTCTTCTGATACTTTTCTTAATGTGTACTCTAATGATGATGGTCCTGCTGTTTCGTAGTAACCTGCAATTTTTTTTGCTCCTACTTCACCAATAAAGTTTTCAGATATACCAAAATCTTTTCTTGCAATTAATCTACCTAAACCATTAGCTATAGCTTTTCTTTCTGTAGATGCAGCAGGAAAGGGTAACAAATTGCTAGTAAATATTCCAGCAACTCTTTGTGCTTCTGAGGAAGTCAAACCTTGTTTTTGTAAATCTTCTTCTACTTCTTTTGTAAATAGTATCCTACCTCTTTGACCTCTAAGTATTACTTGTTCTTGTGTGTGATTCCAAACATCAAAAGCAAATCTAATACTTCTTTTTACACCACCAAAAAAACCATTTTCATCTTCTTCGTTTTTTATTATGTCTGCATATTCAGGTGGTGTTTTTGTAAAGTTTTTATTTTTAGCAGCATTTATCTGTATCTGTTCAACTGCTGCTTGTTTAATTTGGTCATTGTTTGCACCTGTTTGTACTAATGAATTTATAAGACCAGTAGATAAAAAAGGATAGGTATATTTGATTGTCATAGCTCTATTTTTTTTATCTGCGTTTAAACTAAACTTTTTGTAATCCTCTATAGTTTGTTTTTGTAACTGTTTTTTTTCAGAGTTACTTTTGAAGTCATCTCCAAGTGTATATTGATAAACCATTATCTGTTTTCAAGTACAGTTAGTCCATCATTAGCCAAAGAAACAGTATCTGTTGTAGGAAATAATTCTGCTAATGCAATAGCATACAAATCACCTTTTTCTTGTGGTGTTAATGTTACTCCTGTCCTACCAGGTCCTAGTGCTGCACCATCTGTTAAAGGTTGTTTTTCCATTTGTGTTTTTCCAAATACTTCTACAGGACTAAATTTTCTAGCAGGTGCTTTAGGTGTTTCTTCTTTTGGTAAAGGAGCAGCTTTCTGTTGCTCTGTTAATTCTTGTTGTTCGCCATAATCCATACCAGGTATTCTTCTGACAGCTTGTGTATTGTCATTAAAGTTTCTTGCTGGTGGTGGTACATTGCTATTTCTTCCTGTAACACCTTTATTAGAATTACTCCTCGTAGCCATCTTTATTCTCCTCATCATCATAAAACATAAATGTAGAACTTATAATCATGTAGCCAAAAGGGAAAGCTAAAGGAGGCATTTGGTCATGATATATTTTTGTTTCATCACCAGCTTGAAATATTATATTGTCACCAATTTCATCTAGTTCCCCTAATGAATTATGAACTATATCTGCAAAATCTTTATTAACTGACATTATCCACCTAATCCTGCTAAAAATTGCTGTATGCCTGGTGGAGGACCCTGTGGTGGTAGAGCCTCTCCTCCAAGCAATTCTTGTTCTGCACTTGGTATCTCTGGTTCTTCTGCAGTAAAGAATTTATCTAAGATATTTTGCATATCTGATGGATTCTTTCTTATCTGCACAACAGCCATAGTTGCTTTAGGGTCTCCTTGTTGTGCCTGAGCCAATAATGTATCAAATAATATTTTATCTGCTTTTTCTTTTGTAATTCTAGTATTTACCATAGTAAGGTTATCTAACCCATCAAGGTTTTCTTGTAATGTTTGTGTGTCTATAATACCTGCTTGAAGTAATTGCAGCCCTGTTACAATTTTCTGTGGCTCATCATATCCAGCCATAGCTCCATATACTCTTCTAGTTTTATATGCACCTTGTATATCTTTATTAGGGTCATATTTTTCTGAAAAGAATTGATTGCTATAGTAACCTGATAAATCTTTTGTACTACCACCATACATTTTTTCAT
>Ga0208158_1000373_pt1 | contig 16394 bp, 28 predicted proteins | sample 8_EtaG_FD_184081 | JGI IMG/M metagenome (GOLD analysis project Ga0208158, IMG submission 184081) | Marine viral communities from the Subarctic Pacific Ocean - 8_ETSP_OMZ_AT15162 metaG (SPAdes) (version 2) | ecosystem: Environmental > Aquatic > Marine > Oceanic | place: Pacific Ocean | collected...
TCTATATAAAACAATAACTTACAAGCACCCCTGCTAGCTCACTGCTCAACTAGCTCAATGAGCAAGTGGTCAAGTGGTCAAGCACTTTCATAGTAAAATAAAATACTTTACATAAGATATTATACCATGTTATACATTGATTCGTAAAGAGGAGATAAACAATGCCAGAGTATAATATACGATTAAACATACGAACTAGTACGCAAAAAATTGTTGAAGCCGATTCATTAGAGTTAGCTAAAGACAAAATGTGGATGGATTTAATTAACATGGACTCAAAACAAGGTCATTACATACTAATAAATGGATCTAAACATTATGAGTTAGTAGAAGAGGTTGCTAATGACAAAAATTGATTTAGATTCAAAAATATGGAAAAAAAATTATAACTTAATGGAGATGAAAATGGCAAAAAGAATGATGCCCGGTAAAACAAGAACTAGCAAAGGTAAGAAAGTATCCCACAGGCCCGTTAGAGCACAAAATGTATACTTCGATGAAGATACAAGAACGTGGTATAAAAAACCTGAAGTAAAACAAGGAGAGGCATAGTGCCTAAAACATACATCCATGTAAATATGCACAAAATTAGAGCTAATAAAAAACATGGAACAAACGAACCTGTGCTCACTGTAAAGCAAGGTAGAAAAAATACTTACGGTCATAGCGTTGAGATATTAGGACCAAGTAAGGTTATTTATGGCGGCAATGACAAACCTTTACTTCCTTGTGGAGCAAGGGTAGTTATTGAAACCGAAGCAGAAACAATAATAAGAGGAGACGAATAATGGTTAGAGTATTAGATTTAGAACCAGATCCAAATGACAAAGTATTTGCCGTACTTGTTACATTTGAAAAAGAAGATGGCACTCAGTATAAAAAAATATATGGCCCATTTTTTGACGACGGTACGTCAGATAATTTTGTAAAGGAAGAAGTTGAATGGCATCCTAAGTTCGGAAGAGAGATAATAAAGCATGAGATATTATTAGTCCATCCAACCTACGAAGTAAAAACACCTATTCAAACAGAGGGAAAATGATATAATGTTATCCATGAGTGATAAATATAAAGAAGAATGGGAAATAATTACCTATCCTGGAACAGAGGAAGAAGCTATTGAGGCTTTTGCTGAGTCATTAGGTAATTTAACCAGTCATGTGCAACAAGAACTAAGAAGAGGTATTTTTGACGAAGAAAAAGTAAATACATTAGTTAAGTTGCTTTCGGTCGTCATACGAGAGTATGATTTTATTACACATAAAAATAAAACAATACACTAATGTATCCTACATACAAAAAATTTTACTACAAACCATTACCAAAATTTATTGAAGTAAAAAAAAGTTCTATAGAAGGTTCAGGTCTTTTTGCATCTGAAGATATAGATGAAAATGTTGACATAGGAATGTCTCATGTAAAAGTTCCTATAATACAAGGATACATTAGAACACCTATAGGAGGTTTTTTAAATCACTCTGATGATTATAATTGTGAACTATCTTTAGAGTTAGATTGGGATGACTACAGAACCTATAATGTGTATACAATAAAAAAAATAAAAAAAGGGCAAGAACTTACATTAAATTATTATAGAGATGATTTAAATTACGGTGATTAAATTTTAGAGGAGAGAAAATGGTTACCATCAACATAACACTTCAAGGGGTTTCACCTCTTATGTGTAATCGATTTACTGATGAGGCAGCACGAGCAGCAACATCTGGAGTTAGCTCAAACAATCAAGGAGAACCATTAACAGAACACGAACAGTGTGAAAAAAAATTATACATGCACAAAAAGAAACCATGTATACCTCAACCAAATCTTACATCTTCAATAATGGAAGGTGGTCGCTTTCATAAAATAAAAAATAGATCCGTTACCACGCAACAGAAGTCTATGATACCAGCTTGCGTAAATATTATTGAAAGTATGATACCAATAAAAAGTAAAAAGGGATGGTCTGTTGATAGTCGTCCCGTTCGCATACCATCAACGGGAGGTCGCATACTTGCATTTAGACCTATATTTTTTGATTGGGAATTAGATTTTACGTTAGAGTTAGATACAGACATTATATCATTATTATTACTTAGACAGATTGTTGACGACGCAGGAAAAAGAGTTGGATTGGGAGATTATAGACCGGACAAGAAAGGTCCGTTCGGAAAATATGTGGTAACAAAATGGCAAGTAAAAAGAAAAAAGGGTTCGTAGAACCAAAAATAATAGAGATTAAACAACGCAGACTAGACAACAAATTTAGTGTCTGGGCAAAGTTAAGACTACAAGACTATGAAGATTGGAGTTGGTACTCTGGCCGTTGGGTTTGTGTTGGTGTTGCAAAAACAAAATCTTTAGCTCGTAAGAAGGCTCAAGAGTTTGATTGGGACACAATGAAATTAAGTAGTTAAATACTTAATCATGGCTGGGCTATGCGGTCCCCGGCAATGCACGGCATTCCCACGCATTGCGTACCACAGTACAGCACGGCTTTGCTTGGCAAGGAGATTAAAATGAAAGAAGAACCTAGAATATTTGTTTCTGTTAACATGGACTATATGTTGATTACGATCGACGGCACTCCATACAAAAAAGAGTTAACAGACGATTTTCTAATTTTTATTAACCAACAAGTAGCAGAAGTAATGAGGGAGAGAAATCGTGTTAATGCTAAGAATAATATTTAATTTATTTGTTCTATTTGTATTTGTATCTTTGTTGTCTTTGTTAGTTGGCTGCACAACAACAGAAGATGTAGGTTGTGTTCCAATGCACATAGGCACAGGATATGATGACGAAGGAATGTTAATGACAATAAGAGTAGAAGAACCGGGTTGTCCTCGGATTGATACATATGAAGACTATTAAAGGAGAAAATAAAATGGCTAAGAAATGGACAGATGAGCGTGTTCAAAAATTAAAACAACTAAGACTAGAAGGAAAAACAGCATACGAAATAGCATCTATATTTGGAGATGTAAGTAGGAATGCTGTCATAGGAAAGATAAACAGACTTGGACTGTCGTCACCAGGAAACAAAGGATCCTCAAGACCTATAACCATGCCTACATATTCTTTTAATAAAAAATAATCAATATCTATTGACGAAGTGTTACAAACATACTACATATGGGATTGCTCCCACGATTATGCATCCCAATATAATTGTGGTTCCTTCGTTAGGGAGCCGGTACATCCTTCTTATCATCTAACATTATAACCGGCTCCCATTTTTTTACTTGATTATCCCACAAAAATGTATATATATAGAATTCAATTATATTATTATGAGGAGAATTAAATGCCAGATATACAGAAATATAAAAGTATAGCTCTTAACCATGCATCATACGAAAAGCTTGCAGCAATAGCTGATACTAACAACAGAGCCAAGGGCCGTGAGTTAGCAGGTATGATTGATAAAAGATACAAAGAGGTTATTGAGCAGCAAAAACACGATCAATGATCGACGATAAACAAGCTAATGAGTTAGCTTGGACTTCTAGAATACACTACGACAAAATGATTGATAGGGGTTTTACACCTAGTCAAGTTGCAATTACAACTATTATGATTTCAATCAGTCAATACATTCTTACAAAAGGACCTGGGGCAGGCATTGCTATTATGACAGCTTGCCTCAATGCAATAATGTCTGGAGAAGATATTAACATAACCAAGATACAAGGTTACCAAGAAGAAGATAATGACTTAGATATAAATTTTGAGTTAGATGGTGATTGGTTAGATGGTGATGAAGAAGAAGATCCAACAGACAATATTATTCATGTAGACTTTACAGATAAAGACTAATCCTCAATTACATAAGGGACCTCTGAATTAGCTAGACCACGACGACGACTAAAGAAAAGTAAGTTTTGTTTTTCTTCTGTTAGTTCGTTGGTAAAGATAATTAATGCGTTAAATACTATCGTGACGTAAAGTAGTCGCCACTCTTGTTGGTTTTTGTTTCGCATAATGATTTGTGAGAATCATCAAAGTTAACAAGCACCCCTCGGTGTTTTAAGGACTTACTCGTCGGGTAAGCTATTCCTTTACTCTCGAAAACTTTGGCAAGTTTTTTAATAGTCGAATACTTGACATCGGCTCCATTCTCAGCCCTCGATATAGTCGAAGGCGAAACTCCAGAAAGAGCACATAACTCTCGTGTCGATAACCTTAAAATATTTCGTGAAAATTTTAGTTGACGTGCGGTTATCATGTGTAGTATAAACTCCCATATGTTGTTTCACAAACGGGACAACTTTAGCGATTAGAATAGAAAAAGTAAATAGAAAAAATATAGCGAGGATAATATGAAGATAAAAACTATAGCGGAAAAGGTCGTGAGTAAATGGCATGATAAAGAAGTTGATGACATTGCAAACGACGTTAAAGAACTAAAAGAGTTACATGAAGATCTAACTCTTTTAAAAGGTGTTGCTGATTCCCTCCGAACATTAGAGAAGAAAGTATGCGAGCGAAGATATTCGCAGCGTGTTGAATCTCGATTGCGTGGAGAAAACAAAGACACCGGTACTGTAACTTTTGATGAGGAAGAATTTTCAGTGAAAGCTACAATACGAAAGGCAGTAACGTGGGACACTAATACATTGTGGGAAGCACTGAACAAAGTAGAAGAAGACTTTGGTTCAGAAGTCGCAAAAAACATTTCTGACATTACTGTCAAAGTCTCAGAGAATAAGTACAAGGATGCAGATCCTCGTATACAGCTTATTCTTGAGGAATCTCGAACAGTTGAGGCTAAAGGGCCTGATTATTATATCAGTGTCGAGGATAAGCTTCATGACTAAAGAAGAAATAGATATTATTTTGGAAGCGTTAGGGGAGTCTGCTTTTGCGGGACTGTTTAAATTTGTCTCGGACCATGACATGAAGAAAATTATTGAAGTGGCCCATGTATTTGACAAAGATAAATTTAATCCTGGTATTGAGCTCCCCACTGTTCGTATTACTATCGAGCCCGTGCAAGATGGTAAATTTAGTAAAGAATATGAAGAATATAGAAGAAAACAACTTAATTAGAAGGAGTAAACATGAAAATAATTAAAGCGTCGGAACGACTACAAGAAACTAAAGGAGCTAAGATTGTCATAGCAGGCGAAAGCGGTGTTGGTAAAACTAGTCTTTTATTTACACTACCTGCTGAAGAGACATTATTTATGGACCTAGAAGCTGGTGACATTGCACTTGGTGAGTGGGGTGGAGATACTATACGACCAGAGACATGGCAAGAAGCACGAAACTTTGCCTGTTACTTTGGTGGCCCTAACGCAAGTTTAAGTGATGACATGCCATATTCACAGGCTCATTATGATGCACTTGTTAAGGATTGGGGAGACCCCGCAGCACTACACGAGAAGTATAAGACACTATTTGTTGATTCAATAACAGTAGCAGGTCGATTAAGTTTTCGTTGGTGTAAACAACAAGACGAAGTGTTAACAGAGAAGACTAAAAAAATTAACATGCTCGCAGTGTATGGATTACACGGCAGAGAGATGCTTGATTGGTTAACACAACTACAACATGTCAGAGATAAGAATGTTGTATTAGTCGGTATTCTTGATGAGAATACTGATGACTTTAATCAGAAGATATACAAACTTCAGATTGAAGGATCTAAAGTTGGTAATGAATTACCAGGTATCGTTGACGAAGTTGTCACTATGAGAATTAATCGTGATGACACAGGCAACTCGTGGCGTGAATTTATATGTCACACAGACAACCCTGATGGATTTCCAGCTAAGGATAGAAGCGGTAAATTAAACTCTGTTGAGGAACCGCACTTAGGTAAGTTATTAGCAAAATTAGTAGCACCTAAGACAAAGACTACAGCAGAAACTTTAAATCACAACATACCAAACATAGAAGTACTAACTAAAAAGGAGGCAGTATAATGTTAAATTTTAATGAAGCAGACGAACAATTTTCAGGATCACAACAATCAGATTTTTCACCTATTCCAGAAGGAACTATTGTTGATGTATTATTAACAATAAGACCAGGTGGTGCGGGTGACGGTGGGTTGCTAAAACAATCACAGCGTTCTGATGCACAATATTTAGATTGCGAATTTACCGTAACTAATGGTGAGTTTGAAAGACGTAAGTTCTGGACAAACTTAACAGTTATGGGCGGTAGTCTTGATGACAATGGTAAAAGTAAAGCAGGAAATATTTCTATGAGAACTATTCGTGCAATGCTTGAATCTTGTTATAATATTGAGCCAAGAGATATGAGCGATGCAGCTAAGGCTGTAAGAGTTCTATCATCTTATGGTGATTTAAATAACCTAGTATTTAAAACATCGGTTGGTATTGAAGAGTATAACGATAAGAAGAACAATAAGCTTGATAGAATTATTGTTCCGGGTATGCCTGAATACACACAACCAAAGGGTCCAGATGGTTTAGTAAGACAACCTAAACCCTCAACAGAATCTGTGCAAACTACAGTAGATGCTACCCCAATTGCAGCTCAAGGCACAGTAGCAGAAGCTCCTTCACAGGCTCCTGCGAATAGCTCAGGCAAACCATCCTGGGCATAAGACAGTAGGTAATTATCATTTAACCTATTCCTATAGGCTTGTGGGAGAGCCTATTGTCAAAAATCTCCCACATTAACTAGGAGTGTTCTTTATGTATTGCTGGAAACCTTTAACTAAAGAACAATCAAACATTGTGAAAATTGCAGGAAGGAGAAGAATTTGTGGATTATGTAATCATGTCGGGGCCAATCCTTTTATTTATAGCTATAATCCGATTGGTGGAGATAACATTTTAAATTATTTTGGGTGCATGCAAGCACTTGCTTTTATTAACAAACATACAGATAAGGGAATTAATATGTATACAGGAACAGAACCAGAGAACAAAGCTGTACAAGACACCATAAAAGATGTCGTACCAAATTTTGAGGCTATAGGTTGGGAAACTAAAATAGCTGAAATATCACCAGACCAAATATTTAATTTAGTAACAACATTGTTAGTTGCTTACAGAAATAGATTACACGAAAGAATACAAGAGGATGTTAGAGAGTCGAGTTCGGTAAATTATAAGGCTCAAAATTTTAAAGAATCTTCAGAAGAAAAACCAGATAAAAATAAAAAATATGATACACCCTTTGACGACGAGATTCCTTTTTAAATGATAGATCTCAATCCACCTATAAACAACGGAGATGTTAGTGATTTGGTAATGCCATTCATTGACAATGCTCTGGTTCTTGAAAACCAAAAAGAACCAAAAAGAACTTATCTTGGAGCTTCATCTCTTGGAGAACCATGTAAAAGAAAATTACAGTATCGTTACATGCAAACTCCTCCAGACGAAGGTAAAGATTTTGATGGTAGAACATTAAGGATATTTCAAGTTGGTCATAACTTTGAGGATCTAGCTATTGCATGGCTAGTAAAAGCAAAATTTAATTTACTTACACAAGATAAACAAGGTCGTCAGTTTGGTTTTGATACTGCTGAGGGAGAAATAAAAGGCCATGTTGATGGTATTATAACAGATGGACCTGTTGATTGGTCCTACCCATTTTTGTGGGAGTGTAAATCAGCTAACGATAAAAAATGGAACGAGTTTAAAAGAAAGGGTACAAAAGAAACGAATCAAGTTTATTACGCACAGGTAGTTTTATATCAAGCTTATATGGGTTTAATGGATAATCCTGCCTTGTTTACTGTTGTAAATAAAAACACGCAAGAGATATATTTTGAAAAAATACCTTTTGATGCTAAGGTTGCACAAAGGGTGTCAGATGCGGCGGTTAATATTTTAAAAGCAACAAGCAGTGACGAAATGATGCCTAGAGTAGCAGCGAAGGCAGATAGTTTTTTATGTAGGTTTTGTGAATTTAAGAGTAGATGTTGGGAAATAAAAAATGATAAAGAGCAATCATCTGGACTTCAACCAAGTTGGAAATGATATTCCATCACAGTTTGATGTTACAGATTTTAAAATTAGAGCGAAGGGATCATTAAAAAGCATATTCAGTTATATGTTTCCAAATGGTCGTATACGAGGAAATGAATTTGTTATCGGTGATTTACAGGGTTCGCCAGGAGATTCATGCTCATTTAACTTAGATAAAGATGGTTTAGGAAGTGAGTTTAACGGTGGTAATTCATTCAGTGATTTTATTGATGTATGGTCATATTCACAAAACACTTCGTTTCAAGACTCAGTAAAAGAAATATCAGAAAGATTTGGCATACCTCTACAGCATACATATGTTGAGCCTGCTCAACCAACATACAAACAAGAACCTAAACAAGAAAAAGTTATAGAACACAAGTACTTAGATAAAGATAACAGTTTGTTGTGTACTGTTCTTCGTATTGAAATGGATAACGGAGAAAAAACTTTTAGACCTAGACTAGCAAGTGGTGAATACAAAATGCCTGTTATCAGACCCTTGTATAATATTCCTAATATATGCAATGCAAGTACCATTGTATTTGTTGAAGGAGAAAAATGTGTAGATGCTCTAGCAACTAAAAATATACCGGCAGCAAGTGCTATGGGAGGATCCAATACTAATCTTGATAAAACGGATTGGAGCGTCTTAGAAGGCAAGAATTTAATTATATGGCCAGACAATGATGATGCAGGAAAAAAGTTCGCTAACAAGCTCTCTCATCATTTAAACAATATATGTGCATCAGTTAAGGTCGTAGATGTTCCTGACTACAAACCAAAAGGTTGGGACGTTGCTGATGCAATAGAAGAAAATTTTGACATTGATGAAGTATTAAACACACAAGGTACAGCACCTATTAATTTGTTAAATAACTCTTTATCTGTTAAAAATTTAGTTCAAGGCAAAGCCCCAGCTTATGAATATTTGTTGGAGTCAACTTTACCTAAAGGAGTTGCAGGAATTTTAGCTGCATCTGGTGACACAGGTAAAGGTATATTGACTCTCGACTTGGGCATGAAAATAGCATACGGCAAAGTAGGAATAGATACTGCTTTCGATGCTACATTACTTGATAACGGCAATGTCGTTATCTTAACAGCAGAGGACGAAAAAGATGAAATACATAGACGTATTGAAAAGTTGGATACTGAAGGGCATAGATTTAGGGAAACAGGGTGTGACTTACACATTATCCCGTTCCCAGACCATGGTGGCGTTGTACCTATCGTTGCAATCCAAAATGGTCGCCCTGTTATCACGGATGAGTGGAAACAGATTGAGCGACAGATTATGCAAATGGATAATTTGGCTCTCGTTGTTATTGATCCTCTTGCTAGTTTTATTCTAGCAGACATCAATGCAGACCCATCTCATGGTGCATTTGTAACAGGATACTTTGCAAGCTTAGCAACAAGAACAAATGCTACGTTTCTCATGGTACATCACATGACTAAGATAGACATGAAGTATCCTGTTCGCACCCCAGAACATGCTCGTAACTTAATTAGAGGTACATCAGCTCTTGTAGACGGAAGTAGATTTGCCATGGCATTATGGCCTGCTCCTGAGTCAGAGGCTAAAACAGTATGTTTAAAAGTAGAAGAAACATTTAAAAGAAACAAAGTTATATACGGAGCCGTTGTTAAATCAAATGGTCCTGTTAACCGAGAGGTTAGAATATTTGTTCGTAACGACGAGTCAGGATTATTAGAAGGTACATCACAAGATATATCTGTTGTAGATGAACAAGATAAAGTTATAAGACTTAGAAGTCTTGTTCAAATAATTAAGTTATCAGCTCAAAAAGGCAATCCTTTTACTGTTACAGGCGAAGATGGTTTTGTAGCTCGTGAAGGCGAAATGCCTCCTGAGTTAAAAGGTGTATCTCAAAGTACATTCAGAAGATATGTATCAGAACTTATTGACGACAGAAAAATAGTCCGTGCAAGACTTAAAGAAAATACAGGTCAAGCTAAGTATTTAGATGTGCCTGAAGGACCATTTGCTAATGGATATGGGGAATTGAGAGCAGGTAAAGTTACCTAGCTAAAGGGTTATCATTATCACCAAGCTTATCAATCCTGTCCTCTGTTCTATCTAATCTTTTTTCTAAGTTGTCGACTTTTGTTGTTAGCTCAGCGATAGACTCTTGCAAGGGGGCAATGTTTACAGTCTTAATTTTCTTTTTCTCAATGTTGTCAAGACGTAAATTAAACTGTCCCCAGGTGTAAAAACCGCCACCTATGGCTGTGATTACCCCTACTATGGTAATGTACTGTTGAAGTTTTCCAAGTATATTTTTCATTTTATTTTCCTCATTGCTATTGACATTATTTCTTTCCTATATAGAGACCGAACCAAGCTGCACCCGCACCTACAATAACCGATACAAATGCTGATTGAGAGTTAGTAGGATCTGGCAATGTCATAAACCAGTCGCAAGTCTTGTAAAACATAACACCATACAATGTTATCAATATGCGTGGAAAGACTCTCCACTTGTCAAAACCTTCCGGGTTGTTATACCAAGAAACTCTTTCTACTTCGACTACCTTTACTTCTTCGGTCATCTAAAAAACTCCATATTTTGTGTGCCTATTATATTAGATTGTTGATCTAAGTTTGTGTTAACTAGGCCATTATAGTTATTTATATTATCATCTAAACTTACATTTGCATATATAGTTCTAGGTTCGTACCAATTAGCTCCGTCAGGTATGTTCATACTTTGATATGTATTAAAACCAGGCGAGTAACCCATATAAGCAAGCAGGTTAGCTTGTCCTTGCACATTGTACTCACCAGACTCACTCTGACTTCTTTCGTTTTCTTCTTGTTGAGCCTGCATATTTTGACTTACTATATCCTCCGCAAGTTGATCAGCCTCTGAAGAAGTCATTACAGATGATGTAACACTTTGTATTTGGTTCTCCATAGTAGTTACTTGCACCTCAGCCATCGTTACAGAAGGTGTATTATCCATAGAAGGCATAGGAAGTATCTCAATAGATTGCAGCACATTATTAGTTTCTACTTGTGCACTAGCAATTTGATTAGAAACAGTAGGTGAACTAACATTCCCTACGTTTACATTAGAGGCATCAACAGTCGAGTTAGAACTTTGCGAATTAGAACCATTATAAGATGAAGAATAACTATTAGATACAATAGATGACACAACGTCATTTATTCTAGCGTTAACTGTTCTAACATTACGTCTTACATTTCTTCTCTCAGGTTCTTCTTCTAACTCTTCATTTATTTCTTCAGGACTTATTTCATCAATAGATTCGTCTAACGCTTCCTCTTCTTCCTCTATTGCTTCTTCCTCGTCAAATAATTCTTCTTCAACTACTTCCTCTACAAATACTAAAAAATCTTCCTCTATTCTTTCTTCAAAGGTTTCAAAATTTTCAATGATTTCAATGTCTTGAGGTAACTCTATTATTTCTATTTCTTCCAAGTTCGGGAGAGCATCCACAAACTCAATATCGTACTCGCTATCAATATGTATATATAATGAGTCATTTTCTAATTCGTATTCTTGATCAGGTTCAATATCGTAAATGATAATAGTGCTATCATTATTATAACCATCGTCACTCCAAATGTTATCATCATCAAAACTAGGCGTAGTGGTGAAAGCAAATTGATCTTCTTGGTCATCGAATCCATAATTTGTTTGGTCTTGGTCATAGCCAAATATTATATCTTCATCTACACCATAAAGAAAGTCATCATCCTCAAAATTATTTGTTAAGTCATACACATCACAAAGTTCTGAGTAAGAAGAGTCGACTAAACATTCAGAGGAAAGGTTGCTAAACGATTCATCTACAACCTCTGCTGTAGTAACACTAAAGTCATCTGTCTCAATGTATGTGGTACTATTGTTGTCTTCATATCTTAAATACGTCACGGCTTCGTTGTTGCCCTGAACACCTATTGTAAAATCATGTGATCGAACTTGTATTTTATCATACCTAAACTCAATTTCATTTGTACCTTCATATAAAATAGCTTCAAAAGTGTTTTGTAATTGATTGCTGTATTCTTTTGCGTTGTACCATCCTATAACAAAATATTGATCTGTATCAGATGTATTACCAAATGTTTGAATATAAGGATTTTGAGTACCGTTTCTGTTAATTAAATCCGTCCACATTGGAAAGACACTGTAATTGAACGAACTTGCTGGTAGCGTTTCGGACAAGTAATTTCTTTGTCTTGATACATTAAAGTTTGACTGGAAAGTAAAGAACCCATTCATAGATATATTTACTTGGTCAAAGGTTTGATCATAGAAAGTAAAATCAAAACCAATATCTTTCATACCACTCATTGAATCGTCGCCAAGACCAAGAGCTGTACCTGAGTTTTGTATATTTATTATGCTTTCTGTACCAACAGTAAATGTAGGGTCTGTTGCCCATGCAGATGTTGTTAAAAATAATAGTGTTATTAGCCTGAACATATCTTGTGCTTAGGATATTTTTTACAGAAGTCGCCTTTACGATATGCTTTTATTTCGTAACCACTTAATTCTTTTTTTATTTCATCCCAGTCAGGTCTGTCTTCTGGATTTTGCTCCCATGCTACACGAGCCTCTTCACCTATCTTACCTTTATACGGGCAGGGACTGCCGGCTTGCATCATCGATCTCCACACTCGAGCATCCTCACAAAGTAATGCAACAGCTGCTACCTTCATTCCCATATCATACAAGCCTTTCGATAATTTTAGTCTTTCGCAGTTATCGTCTCGTACACTTCTACCAGATGATATGCCAAAAAACTGAGTTTGGACCGCTGAACTAGCTCCCGTGGTGCATAGGTCTTGGGAATATGACATTATCGAAGGAGCCACAGCACTTGGGGGAGGCGATTTAACTCTTTGTGTTACCTTTTGTGAACTATTACTTGTCGAGTTATTTGTATTCACATTTTGTGAAGTGTTGTTGTTAGTATTAAAATTTTGATTGTTTGTTGTAACGTCAGAACTTGATGTCGAAACATTGTTGTTATTATTCGTGTTAGAAGTTGTTGAAGTGTTAACATTAGTGTTGTTATTTTGATTTGTAGAGTTGTTAGTTATCAAAGAAGTGTTGTTAACATTTTGTGTTTGATTAACGGTACTTGTTACAACAGAAGTATTGTTGTTGGTATTTGTTGCAGTAGAATTAGTTGTTGAATTAATTGTCGTATTATTAGTATTAAGATTTGTATTTGTTGAAGTGCTAGTAGATTGATTTACATTGGTATTGTTATTGGTATTGGTATTATTACTAGTAACAGTCGATGTAGTCGTAGTTGTATTCGTTATGTTCGAGTCCTCAGCTAGCAGTAAACTACTAACAGATATAACTGAAACAAATATTACAAAGAGATCTCGCAAAGTATCTTTCATTATTCATTTTCCTTTACTCTCCTCTCGCTCTGATTTACACACGCCCTGACACTTATAGTCAACAGATTTTTGTTCTACAGGTATTTCTTTACAACATTTTTTTTCTTTAAGTATTATATCCATATGTAAATACTCCTTGTGGGCCTCCTTTTGGTTTAGGAGGTGTTGCTGTGCCTGGTGCACCGTAACTAAATATACCTTGAGGAACTTGTCTTTGCACTCCTCTATAATTAGCTAAATCAATCTCGCCACCACCTTCAGCTTGTTTTTGTTTAGCTAATGTTTCTAAATCACCTAATAATGATTTGTAAAAATCTTTACCAGCGTTTTCACCTTTAAATGTTTTTCTAAATATAGAACCACCATCTCGTGTAGATTGATCTCTACCATCAAAATAATCTAATCTATTTCTAAACCCTGTAACATCTCTGTTACCTATGTTATATGCAAGTCCATCTCTACCACCATAGTTAACTTGAATATCTCCTTTTAAATCAACACCATACATTTCTTCTAGTTGTTGTATTGCTGGAATAATTGGTTCCATTATTTTCATAGTTTGATCTACATTTTCTTTACTATATTTTTTACCTTCCATACCAAAACTTACAGGTTTAAATTCATCTAAATCAATTGATGTATAACCAGTTTTATTAGAAGGTTTTTTGTTACCTAGTAAACTAGCAACTAGAGCGGCACCAGCTAACCACGGTGCAGCAGTCGCAAGACCTGAGAAAGCTCCAATACCTGACGCTCCAGCTCCCGCTAAAGTTCCAAGACCAGATGCTAAAGATGGATCGTCAATAAAGTCAGCTAAAGATACAAGCCCACCAACAGTTCCAAGAATATTACCTACACTTGTTATACCACTACCACCAATACCTTCTGTACCAAATCTAGGTCTGTTAAAGAAACCAGATATACCGCTGTACTCTGGAGCTGTTCCAATATTAGGAGTTTTACCGGCAATAAATTTATCAGCTGTTGGAACTAAATCACCGCCGAATGCACTTGGTTCACCTTTTAGGTAATTAATAAAATCACCTATTTCTGCTCCTGGTTTCATCATAGCTGGTGAACCATCAATATTGGTCAAAGATGAAAACTCTAAACCTGCTCCAGAGGTTAATGGAACTCTTCCAAATGATTGAGCCAAACTTGAAATACCAGATGAAATAGATGGTCCAAAGGTTCTTACTCCATCTACAATTGTTCCACCAACATTAGGATCAACAAATTTAAGTGCATCTCCATAATTAAAATTACTTAAAGCATGTTTTCCAGCACCCATTATTCCTTGTGCATTATATGCATTAGCAATAGTAGGATTTAGCATGTAATTTAAACCTTTTAAACCTTGTCCAATATAAGGTATTTGCCCTAAAAAACCTCCTCCTAACTCAACGCCTGTTAAATTTTGTCCTAACAATCCAGCGGACAATGCACCAGCTCCGCCTAATAGCAATTGCTCGGTTGCCGCTGCTTTTAACATATCCTCTGTAGATATAGGGCCATATTCATCATCAGCTACATCAAAAGAATTATTTCTAGTATTTGGATTGTAACTAATAGGACTAGAACCAGAAACTATAGTAGTTCCTTGACCTGCTCCTAAACCAACGCCTGGTCTAATAGGTTTTCCAGAACCACCACCTACAGTATATGTAGGAACCCCTCTTGTTCCGCCGGGTGTTTGTAAATAAGGAAGATCATCAAACTCAACTCTAGAAGGAGGATTGTATCCGTAGTTTCTAGAAGAACCTCCAAATGTTATAGGATTTGCTACTGCTGGCATTATCTACTCCTATCTACTAAAGCTTGCGTGTTAGGGTTGTTACCAGCCAACGCTCTTCTTGTTGCGTTATTTACATTACTTATTAAACCTACAGGAGACACATTTGGTAATGGCATTCCTTCAGAAATTTGTTGTTGTCTTGTAATAGCATTTTGTATAGATGGTAAAGGTTCTTCTAAAGGATTAACTAAAGATTCGTTAACTTCTCTTTGTCTTTCTTGTACAGCTTGAACACTTGGAAGTGCAGATACTGCACCAGCATAATCTAATTCGTCTCCGTATATTTCTCTAGCTCTATTGTATGCATCTTCGGCTTCTTTTGTATTTTCAATTAAAGTAACCGCAAGAGGTTTTAACGTGTTGCTAGATGTTAAAAGTAATGAATTAGCATACTCTCTATTTTTTATGTACTCTGATAACAAACTTCCTGTTGATTCTGTTGTTTCAGTAACGCCTCTTGTTAAAAATTTAGCAAGCGGTTTACTTGTTCCTGCAAAAGCAATAAGTTTCATCATAGCTAAACCACCACCTACAGCAAGTAAACCAGGCGCTCCTGCAGCTGCTGCTGCTCCACCACCTATGCCCAAAGCACCTAGAGGTAAAATATTTCCTAAAATTCTATAATTGAGTCCAATTTTTGCTAAACCACCTATAGACGGCTCTTCTGAAGCTCTTGAAAGTGCTTGCAACATATCTTTTACACCAGAATAAGGATTTTTATTTATACCTGTTTCAAATAAAAGATTAAATTTATCTTCACCAATATTTTCTAAATTTTTTAAAACTTTTGATGGTTCCATTAAAGAAATAATAGGATCTTTAGCTTGACCTGTCTCCCTAACTAATCCTGCAAAAGCTAAATCTTTAAAAGACTGAAACTCTAAAGGGTTAGAATTTTTCATTGTTCTTAACTGACTTATTGGAGATTGTATTAATATATCAGAAACATTAGCAGCAGTAATTTTTCCAGATTCAATTGATTTTAAAGAAGCACTTTCAAAAAAATCTTTTTGTGATTTAACAGCATTATTAAAATCTGACACTACTTGTGCAACATTATTTATTTCACCTTCAGGAACAGCTTGCAAAGCTTCATCTAAGTTATTTATTGGACTTAAATTTAATTCTTCTAAAGCGTCTTTAGGAAGTTGATTTAAAGTTTTTCTTAAATCATCTAAATTATCTTTTAATAATTTATTATTTTTAAAAAGAGCATCAGCTAATTTTACAT
>Ga0208158_1000376_pt1 | contig 16259 bp, 23 predicted proteins | sample 8_EtaG_FD_184081 | JGI IMG/M metagenome (GOLD analysis project Ga0208158, IMG submission 184081) | Marine viral communities from the Subarctic Pacific Ocean - 8_ETSP_OMZ_AT15162 metaG (SPAdes) (version 2) | ecosystem: Environmental > Aquatic > Marine > Oceanic | place: Pacific Ocean | collected...
TACCAAAGATTACAATTTGTCGTATTCTTGATCTTGCAGGGCCTACAACCGCTGCATCATCTCCTTGGTCCTGATTAAACGCTTTTACATCAGATCTAGATGCCATGCTGACCTCCTGTTATTAAGCTTCGTATCCTATTAATTCAATTACTAGCTTACCAGCAGTATAGTCTGCATCTGTTGTTGCACCCAATGTTAAGTACAAAAACTCATCCGCAGCAGGAACACCAGTAAAATAAACCTTACTACCTAATGTTGCATCTCCTGCATTAACTAACAATGTTTCTGATAAACTACTAATAGCCCCATCTTCTACACCAGTACCTTCTGTAGCAGAGTGTACATTGATATCAGGATCTCCACCTGCAGGCGCTTCAAAACATTCCATGCTTCCAGCAATGATTGTTCCATTTTGTGCTGCTGTGATTTGTCCTATGTGACAAACATTAGATGTACCGTTAACACCTATAATATCGCCAGAGGCTGTTGATCTTAATCCTGTTAAGTCTATTAATATTCTTGTTGTGATAATTCCACCCTGTCTCATGACAGAGCTTCTATATATAGTTCCAGTACCACCAGTGATACCAGTTCCTGCTTCTGTAGAGAGCGTATTAGCATCTAAAGAAGCGAATCCGCTAGAGTTAATACTTGATTGTGTTGTGAATGCTCCAGTAGTGGCGTTCTTGCTTACAGTTGTAAACCCGCCTTCTGATCGGACTGGACCCGAAAAAGTTGTATTAGCCATGTAAATCTCCTTGTCGTGGCAAATGTCAGTTACACCATGTAACTGTCAAGGTTTCTTTTATTATACACAAAAAAAGAAGGGCGGCAAGTGCCGCCCTCAAAACTGGTGCAATAATTTGCTTGGAGGCTACGCCGCACCAGGTGTTCCGAATAGACATCTCCAGTCAGAAAAACCGAAGCTGTATCTTTCTCTTGCTTTAAAACGCATGTTTCCAGTGTCAAAGTCACCTTCCATAGCAGTCTTAATAGCAGCTCTATTAAAGTACTTTAAGCCGTTAGGAGCATCTGTCTTGATAAAGAACGCATCTGTATCTGTTAAGAAATGGTTTACAACGGCACCTTCTGGTATCATTCCCATATTCTTAATAGCATTTGCATCGTTATCTGCAGTTCCTACTCTTAAATTACTGTTTAATACTCTTTCAGCAATAAATTGTAATTCTTTTGGAATTATCAACTTAGTACCTCTTACAGCAATTTTTAAGCCTCTCTCATCTTGAAAACCAGCAATGTCAATCAAAGCTTGCTCTAGCGAAGTTTCATTTAAGTCTGCCGCTGTTGACAAAATGTTACTTTGATTTCCACTGATTGTTGGATGAGAACTACTTAATAAAGCAACTCCGTCACCACCTGCAGAAGCTCCTGCAGTGAAAGCATTGTTCAAAATAGCAGCAGCTTTAATTTGCTTTGTCTGCGCCATTGATCTCGCTAATGCTTTTGTGTAACGACCCGCAAGACGATCATAAAGATTATCCTCAATAGCTTCTTCAGTAATTGAGAAAGCTAATGCAATAGTCTCATGTGTGTATCTTGAAGTGAAGGTTTCTTGTGCGTCATCAAAACTAATCGATCCACCCTCTGACTTAGACGGTGCAGTCGAAAAGCCTGCTAACATCACTTCTTCTTCAAACGCTCTATCTGAGGATTCTTCATCAAAAATCTCAGAATGCTCGTTCTCATAACGATCGTACTCTAGACCAAACAGGGCGTTAAGTCCAGGTTCTAGCTCTTTTGCTAGTTGTGCTCTTGAAATAGCCATTTTCTAACCCCTTCCTATATGCCTGTTGTAGCGTAAGTACCTACTGCAATAGTAGTACCGCTATTAAAGTGACCATTTAACCTTACGACATATTGATGCCCAGCAGCAGAATAATCTGCGTTTGCTGCATCCTCGTAAAGACCTACAATCCTCACATCAAGTGTGTTTGTTGTAGCGGCTGTACTGATATCTAACATGTCGCTAGATCTACCAGTAGCAGTGCTACCATTATTTACACTTGCCATGTCACAGTTAACAAAAACATCTGCAAGAGCTGTTGCTCTATTAGTATTAGTGCCATCTGCCACTACAACATATAGTTGCATAGGATCGTCATGTACGAATGCTTTCACAGGAAAATCTGTGTCCACACTTACTGCGTTAGATCCAGGCCAAAAGTTTTTAAAAGTAGTTTTACCAGTAACAGAGTCTACAAACTCTACGCCTGCTAATACACCTAAAGGTGCTATCGCTTGATCTGTACAAATGATAGTTCCTGCAGATGACGGAACAACAATTCCGCCGTTGTATATAGCTGTTGTGTAGTTATTTGCAATCTCATACTGAGTTGTAGCATTGTTATTAACATTGCCACCTACCTTACCTATCGGACGAAGACCAAAACCAGCTGATAGTTGATTTGCCATTTATTTTACTCCAATAATGGGGCCGTCCTATTGTTTTTTAGGACCGCCAAAGGTTACACGAGATTGACGATCTGGTCGATTGATCGTCATAGTTGAATGTGCGTTTTCTCTCATCATGTCCTGATCCACTGCTTGCATTTGATCCGCTTTCCTTTGATTAAAGTATGCAGTTCTTTCTGCTATAGTTTCTACAGGCATACGAGCTAAAACTAACCCACCTACTCCGAAAACACCTTCATATTTACCCGAATCTACTACTGGGGCTTCAAAATCTGGGTATTCGTCTGCTCTTACGAGCTCCCAACCTTCTCTAAGTTTTGCTGAAACATTCTTGGTATCATTGAAACCACGAGTTTCTGCTCTTACCCATCGATGTTTAAAGCCATCTGGTGCGGGTGGTGCATCCAGCATGGATGGTGGAGCCCACGGCTTACGCGCTGCCGCCTTCTCCCTTGTCTGTGTTGCGCGAGGAGTTCTTTTAATAGAACCTTCAAACATATCGTCTTGTTGTGCCATTTATTTTACTCCTTAACGTATTTTGCGTATTGCTCTAGAGTTACCCCAAGTTTTTTAGCCATAGCTACTTGTCGTTGGGTTAACCTAACCTTATTCCCACTACTGCGCCCAGTTCCAGAGGATCTATTAACAGGGGCAACCGTCTGGGCGGGTCGTTTGCTCTGAGATCCTTCCTTAAACTTATGAGGAAATTCTTCCTTCATACGTCTATCTAATGTATCATAGTACTCATCGCTCTTCGGGTCAATACCTTCTGATTCGACAAGTTCTTTATGAATACCAAATGCTGCATAGGTCATGGCACTATCATCGCCAAACCAATCATTCCGTTGTGCCCAGCTTTCTGCTTTAGGATCAGGCCTTGCAGGAGCTTGGGCAGGTGTTTGTTGAGCCACAGGCTGCTCCTGAGCCTGCTTTTGTCTTCTCTCGTTAGCAGACTTAGCCTGAGCCGCTCTATCTGCGTCTACGGCAAGCTGTGTCATTTTTCTCTGTGCAGCTACCGCAGCTTCGGTGTCACCAATCTCCATGGCACTTCTTAAAGCAGCCTCTGTCTGCGCTAATTCAGACTGCACGCGACCATTATATTGATCAACGTAGCTATTATCCATTTGATTAAGTCTTTGAGTTAACTCTTGGTTTTCTTTTGCTTTTTGCTGTGCAAACCTAGTCGCTTCATCAGCGCTTTTTTCAGCTTCTCGCATTTTTTTAGTAAGGCGATTAATTCTTTTTTGAGTTTGGTTTTCACTTTTTTGAAACTCATCCTCAGACGCTGCAACTTCAGGTTCAGCTGCAACCTCTTCATTTTCAACTGGTTGCTCGACAGTGACTTCCACATCTGGACCATCATCTTCACCTAAATCTAAATCTAGTTCTGCTTGTGCTTCTTTTCCACTCATATCTACCTCTTAATAATGTAAAATGTCTTCAGGGTCCATTATTTTTGCTAAAATCTCGTCATCATTTAAAATTCTGACTTCTCCGCCATCTATTTTAAAGCGAGATCCTGCATATCGGGCAAACATTACCCAATCCTTTTCCGCGCACCAAGGGCCCGCTGGAAACTTTTCTGTATCTTTGTATGCTAATGGTCCTGTTTTTAAAACATAACCCACTTGAGTGGATACTTGTCCCTCTTCTACAATTTTATCTGGTAATAAAATACCGCCTTCTGTTTTACCCTTACCTCTATACGGTAAGATAAGTATCCTCCAACCTGTTGGCTGCGGCATTCTTTCTATTAAGCTCTGTTCAATAAGACTAGGGTCTAATACTCTGTCTTTCGGATCTACATAAGCTCCATTTAATTCTGTTGATGACGGTTCCATCTAAACTTCCTCTTGTTCCTGCTTATCCAAAAGATTTTTTATTTCACCCTCTAGATAATCTAAAGATTTTAACTCACCCATTAGACCTTTGTAATGCTCCATGTCTTTCACGTTATCAAATTCCAAAGTCTCTCGAATAAGTTCTCTTCTTTCTTTTATAAGCCTAAATACAGCTTGTGCAAGATAAATCTCATTCATTTATATAAAAACCTCATATTGTTCTATTCTATCGTATATTCTTCTATACGTTCAGGCTTACTTTGACACAAAGGGCATTTATATTCAACAAATTTTATAATTCCTGCAAAAGGCACAGGTTCTTCTATGACATGTTTTTGGAAAACTATCTCGTGAATGTAGCAAATTTTATCGTCCTTGGGCACGTCTCAAACCTGTCACATGTTTTTTGTAAAAGTAATTGCCAATTTTATTAAAAACTTTAAATAATTCTAAATTAAGTCTAATCATACTTTCATTTTCTTCATTGGTTTTTTAGCGGTCTTCTTAGCTTGCGCAAAGTTTTTAGCTGTCGGGGCTCCTTTTGCACCTTTCTTTTTCATCTTCTCGCCGCTGCCTGCAGCTATTCTTTTTTTCTTGGCATTTATGTTGGCATACAAACTCATTTTTTATTTCCTTTTTTTAGCACAGTTTTTAATGTTTTTGCTTGCTTCGCATGTAGTTTACTAGCTTTATCTAAACCTTTAATAACTTTTTTAATTTTTTTCTTCATTTGGTTAGTCCTTTCTGTTTTTCATATGTCCTCAAGCCTCCCAATCCGAGCATCCCCATCAAAACTGTCATAAGTGAACCCATGTCAAAAGTTGGTAATTCAGGTATCTGCACAGACAAATAAGCACACACAAACATAGTAAAAGGCGCCAGTACAAAATGCCAACATAGGGCAATACCGCATGTCCAGCCAACAAAGGGTCGCCAGCCGCTTACAAAGATAGATCTATGTGTCGCTTCTGCTTTGTTAATTTCCAGCTGACCCTTTGCAAGCTCCTGCGCGTGATTCTCTGCCATAGTTGCCACCTCGTGTGCCAACTTGTTCTTCATGTCTTTGTCCTCTATAAACTTACCGAGTAAGTTACTTACTGGACCTATCAGTGCTGTTAACATTACTTTCTCCCTTGTGTTCGTGTCCCATCCATATTCCAAAGATACCTGTCATTACACCCATAACCACAGATACAAAAGCTGATTGTTGCATCGTAGGTTCAGATAAATCCATAAACCATTCAGCACATCTCCAAGACATTATAGTACTGGCAAGCATCATACATCTTGGTAAAATTTTCCATCTTAAAAATGTTTCAAAATTCATTGTAATAATACCTCATTTAAACCAAAGCCCTCTAACAAGACCAAAGTAAAGAATAGTAACAAAATACCTCCTGCTATTAACTTACCACTGAAGTTGGTAGAGCCTATTTTTATAGCAACAAACTCATTACCTAATATTCTAAGAGATAACTCAAAGCTGTTCTGTCCTACATCTAAATTTACTATTTTCTTTTTTTCTTCAGACATTAGTACACCCTCACTTTCTTTGGGTCTATTTTTGGAACTAGTTTGCACATGCATTGGTATGTGGTTTCTTTGTTTTCTTTCATAATAGTTTGATTATGCAATCGTTTTTTATATGACAAACAATTACTAACATCCTTAAAATAAATCCCGCCTTCCAACTGTGCGCCTAGATAGCAGACGAGCATGAAGGCCGTCACCTCTACAATAGATCCTTATAGTAATCAGAGTTAGGAGCAAATACTTCACCACCGTCTGCCATCTTTGTAGGTTTCACTTTATCCCCGTGACCCTCTCTAATTAAAAACTGCTCAAAGCTCATAGAATCTGAGGCAGGACCATCAAAAAATTCTTTTCTTAGTTCCTTCTCACTTCTTTTATCACCTGCTTTAGCCACCTTGACCTCCTCGGTTGTTCTGTTGTTTTAATAACTCACGTTGCATAGACGAATCAATCCTAGCCTGCGCTATATTCTCAGAGCTTTGTATCCGTTTGTCAAACTGCTCGCCACGCTGCTCGACCTTCTTCTCTTCTAGTCCAAGTTTAGCCCTGTCTATAGTAGCGTCATTCTGCTCCGCCTGTGACTTCAGCTGTAACTCTTTCTCTTTTAGCTGTACTAGCGGATCTGGACCCTGACCACTTAATTGTGCGCTTAGTGCTTTCAACTGCGACATGCCTTCAGCAACATATTGAGCTGTCTTGGCTTCCATATCAATCATCTGCTCTTCTGATATGGCTTGACCACCGCCAGCTTGGATCAAGTCAACAGCAGCCCTTTCACGGGCCCCTATTTTAACGTGCTCCATTATGTGCTTCTGTAAAGCTACCGCCATTTGAGGAGACTGAGCTACAAGAGGAGTAGATCCAAAAACCATGTGTGCCATTATGTGGGCCTCGTGATCCTGACCCTCAAATGCAACTAAACTTATCTGATCCAAAACATCTATGTTCTCTTGAGCGGGATCCTTTGGTACAGCCTCTGGCTCAGGTGTACGTTTCAAAATCCTGTCTATATCTCTTACGCCCAGTGCCTCATACATATCCCTGAACACTTCATACAGGTTGTGCATATCAGGAGCTGACGTGGCTAACTGCATCTTGGTCTGCGCCAAAGATATCCTCTGTGCCTGACTGAATACATTCGGATTAGATACAGGTAAAACATCTACCCTATCGTCAAAGTCCTCTCGTCTTATACTACCATCAACACCCGTGATACTATACGGATACTCATCTGGTAAGAACTCGGACATCACCTTGGATAACAGCTTGAACTCCAGCTTCATCGCATAATGTAATCTTTTATGTACAGCGGACATGACCCGTGAGCCCTGTTCCAACATCGCTATAGTGGTGCCCACAGCTGCCTGTTGATTACCATCGCCTACTTTCAAGTCCGTTATGGTAGCGAATCGCTGTCCCGCATCAACTACAAAGCCCAATAAACTCATCAAAGTTTGATCAGGGCCCTTGAAGGGCAACGACATTAAACTCGCTTTTATATCACCACCTGGAGCATCTACATCTCTAAACTCTCCAGGCTGTAAAGGCTCGTCATCATCCCTGATCCGTAGACCGCGGGCCTTAAATCCTGCTGGCAAATTCGATAATGTACCCGCATCAATCAACTGCCTCAATGCAGCAGTCGCGGTTCGCGATAAACCACCAATGGTATGAATCAATCCTAATCCATAGAAACCAAAGCCAGGAAGAAACTTATAATGTACAAAATATTGTATCTTTGCCTTCTTCGCATCACCTTCTCTATAATTCCTGCGAATCGACAGTATCTGGCCATTATCCTGTGAAATAGTGACGATATACGGTACCTTTATGCCTGTCGGCTCACCGTCCTCGCCCATCTCTTCATAGCCTTCAAGATCCAAATCAACATGACATTCTAACAAAGTGCAGTCATAATCAATCTGTGATGGATACATACCATCAATTCTTTCAATCTCATCAGCCAAGGCCCCCGAATCAGATTGAGCAGGCATAACAGGTATATCCCTGTAAAATCCCGCTACCTGCCTCTTTCTCAAATCATTCAAGCTTAACTTCAAAACCTGTGTGATATTAGGGCACGTCTCTAAATCTGTCGTGTTATACGGTACAATCAAATTCTCAGCTGGAACAAACTTACTTACAGCCCGCTCCAAGTTCTCATCATAATATACCTTTTTGAACGTACTACCCGCCAACGGCAAGAAAAATAACATCTGATCTAACTCAGGAGTATACTCTTCCATTATACAAGTAATGTAATAGTTCATAAACTCCTTTACACGTTGAGCTTGATCTTCTTTCTCAGGAGTACTAGATCCAAGCACTGTTGTTCGCACGGGTCCAGTAGGCGGCAACAATTCATTAAACGCTTGAGCTTGGAACTGCGTGGCTGACTCGGCAAGCAAGGGATGCGTGACACCGCTCGCGCCTCTAAAGGGCTGTGATCGTTCTTCGTAACTAAATCCCAACAACTCCAAACCGTTAGCGAAAGCATCTTCCCACTCCTGTCTGCCACTCTTGTTCTCATCAAACTCACCCGTCAACTCACTGGCTATCTTTCCCAATAAGGCATCAGGCATCTCTTCAGCTAAATTGGCAGAAAACTCTTCAGTCGTGCCTCGTTGATCCTGTGGCTCAAAATCAACGATAACACTCCCATCATCTTCTTCCATAATCTCTACATTCTCTGGCACGGGCCCCATGTCAAGACTATCAGGCATCTCTATTTCTACTTCAGCAGCCAACTCCTCTTCGTCTAATTGAGACGGGACATTCTCCATCATGCTGCCTATCGGTTCTCTTGCCATGTAATTCTCCTTTCAGGTACTATACCATGAATTTTATAAAAGGTTCAATACCTTGTGGTCCGCGGGTCATGTTCACCGCTTTGTCTTTCAAACTTACGACGCCGCCATCCTCCATCATAAAATCTGAATCGTCAAATTTGGCAGGATCTTTTTTAGCCGCAGGACTTTGTAAAACCTTAGTGCTGCCTTCGGGTCGATCTGTTAACATGATGTAAGACACATTACCTGCATCCTCAACATCATTAATATAGGGTATATGAGTATATTCTTCTGCAGCCAATCCAGTTCTTAAAGTCCTAGCTGTCTGAAAAGATTGATCTACGGTAGCTAAGTCAGGTTGATAACTCTCTACCCATTTTCTTAAACCTGCCTCTGTAAAAGGTTCATTTGTATCAGGATTTAAAAAAGGTCTACTTAAATCAGCCTTTAAAGGAATACTTCCTCCATAACCTTTTCTAGGAATAAACTCACCACTTTTGTCCTTACCAAGGTTTCCACTAGGTGAAAACATTACAGAGTCTCTTGGATACCTGTCTTTAGCCATTTTTATAGCTTTATCTAAATCTTTGGTTTGCAAATAAAAGGTTCTAACAGGTCCCGTAAAATTTTGATTAATAAATCTTTCTTTGGCCGCTAGAGGTGTTGACCCCACATGTGGGCCTAAATGACTTAAAAGATCATAGCCCGCATCATCATTGTTAAATTTAGTAAAACCTTTTTCAACATTTCTTGAATAATGATATACAGGAGTATCTATCTTACCAAACGCTATCGCCTGCTTGACCGCTTTTCGTTGATCTCCTATACCTCTGCCACCAGCTATTTCTGTAATTTTAATATCACCTGCGGCAGCTCGTATTACATCCTTGTAGTCCTTACCACCCTGAACAATAACATTATCATAACCATCTAACGTGTTTTTGATCCTGCTCATCTGACCAGCATCTTGCTTGAACATCTCTGCCTTCTTAGGGCTCATCCTCTCATCGTAATTTTTTATAGGAGTATCCGCTCTGATCAACCCATGTTTAGCAGACATTATAGCTACATCAACGTCTGCAGGAGTTCCCATAGCCTTTAAACTTTTAAAGACAGGACCCAGATAACGATCAACAGCTTCCATGTCTCCAACATCAGGACACTTCGTATCACTACATGACAAAACTAAAAGACGGCGTCCTGATTTTTCTTCAGGTGAAAATAAACTTCCTGAGCCTAAATCAATTTGATCTGAAACATTGGAGACACCAGAGGTTTCACCCTCCATCTTGGTAATACCCGTATCTATGTCAGGGCCCCCAGCTGTCGCTGTCTTAGGACCCAAGTACGGTATAAAACCCTCAAGACCTTTTTTGGCTGCTTTAGCCGCAGGACCCACCATAGGTAAAACACTTGCTATACCCAGAGTTCCTAACGCCGTGCCTGCTGCCGCCTCTACAAAATCATCACTAGAAATCATCTTACCGCTTTGAGACAAAACCTCTGGCAACTCGTATCCCGCTATCACCTCACCCGTGCCAGGTAAAAAAGACAAAGCATCATACGCATCTTTCAGCGAGGTACCTTCTTTATCTTTGGCCTCTAAACGAGATAAAACATCCCTGTAACTTTGTTGAGCTTTAGCCATCTCTTCCAAGAACCTGTGCTAACTGGGCCATGAGCCGTGGATCGCGGGTTTCAGTTACACCACCCTGTTTCATAATACGGTTCATAACCAACATACTTCTGTCAGCAGGTATCTCCTGCATCTCAATAGTGGTCTTCTTCATTATACTCTCTATACCTGGAGACCCACCATATTCTAATGGAATATATTTTGGCTTGACATAGTTGGTGTCTAATAAATCAATGCCACCCAAAGGCGCATCCGCGAAGCCGCCTTCCATCTCGCTACCACCGAAATCCAACATCTGGCCTCGTATCGCGTCCATCGGTTCTATATATTCTTCAGGCTCTGTCGTAGTATCCTGATCCAGAGGGTCCAACGCATACGGATCGTCTTCCAACATCCTTACAATCTCATCATAGTCCATAGGAGTGTCGGATTCTTCTTTGTTTGCGTTGCGTACTACACTGTCAGCCATGTTCACCTCAATAATAAGCCCTTACTTGAGCCGACCCATCGCCTTCTTCCCAATCGTCAGTCGGTAGCTGTACAAAATTACCCTGACGATAGCGCATTAAGGCCTGTGTCATGCTATCCACAAGGTCATCATACTCTCCATTTGGAAAAGCTGCAACCTCTTCTATCATCTCTTCCGCAAACGTCTCGTCAGGGACCCAAACCATCCCCGCTTCAAACAAAGGAGACACCGCATGTACTCTAGATACCTTATCATTACCTTTACTCGGTGTAAAGTTCACAACAGGTATGCCCATATTACGCAATTCATGAGTCAGCGGCAGCCCCGTGGCCTTGGCTTCTATAATTACTGTCTCAGGGTCCCAATAATTATACTGCTCTAAGGCAATAGTCTTCAATTCTGGGAAATCCCACCTGTCTTTTACACTATCAAGCAGTATCAAAGCAGGCTGACCACCAACTTCCTCTGGATAAAAGACACCCCATGTCGTAATAGCACTATAATCGGCCGTTTCACGTTTCGAGAAAGCCGTATCATAGCTCTGAATCACATATTGAAGGTTAGGAACACTCTTTTTCTCCCATTTTCTCCACCATTCTCTCTTAATTATCGCATTTTCTTCACCTGTAGGCTGCTGCTGGTACTGCGCGTTCCATTTACTAGGCGGAATAGACGCTTTTACCGCCGTTAAATCATCCAAACTCCAATATTCTGGCCAACAAGGTTCCCCACTATCAAAAATAGCAGGTAATTCTACTATCTCCCACTGATCCGCTAGGGGATCCTTTGCCATCGAGCGGACCAACTGGCCCGTCAAGTCCTTCTCTGACCACCTTGTCTGTACTAAAACTATACTACCTCCAGGCTGGAGCCTCTGTCGGGGGCCCCCAGTGTACCAATCCCACGCATCTTCAAAACCATTGTTACTCATAGCCGTTTGTTCCGAGTGAGGATCGTCTATTATAACTAAATCACCACCACGACCAGCTAAGTTCGAGCCAACACCCACAGCATAATACATACCACCCTTATTAGTATCCCATCTTCCTGACGCTTTACTGTCCACAGCCAAGCTTACATCTGGAAATACCGTCTTGAACTCATCCGTCTCAATAAGGTTCTTGACCTTCCTGCCAAAATTCACAGCGAGCTCTGTCGTGTGTGTCGCCTGAATGATCTTCATGTTCGGGCTGCGGCCCATCATCCACGCGGGGAACAAGAAAGAGGCAAATTCAGACTTCGTATGTCTAGGGGCCATGTTAATTATTAGACGCTTCAACTCCCCACGGGCAACCCTCTCTAACTTCTCTGCTATGATCTCATGGTGCCTACCCTGAATGAAGCTCGGCCAGATACTTTTTACAAAACTTAAAAATGTATTTTGGCACTCTTCGTTCTTTTCTAACTGAGCTAGTCTTAGTTCGAGTTTGAGGATCCGCTCGTTGTGTATTTCACCATCCATGTAGGGGTCCCTTACCTTAAAATTGTATGCGATTTATGGGTTATTATAATATAGTTAACGACTATATCAAATTATTTATCATTGTTTGTGAAAAACTTAGCCATGGCTTGCGCTGCCACGACATATGGATCGTTGAAATTTTTTTTAGAATCCTTTATTTTAAGCCGTTTTTTAGCCTCTATTGTCTAGGGTACCTTAACCGCTTTTAATTCTATTTGCCCCGCGGATCTTCGCCGTTGCCCCACGAATCATGTAATTAAATTTATTATTACGGGGCGTTAATTACTGGCGTTAATTACTGGGAATCTTGTCAGCTTGTAACGCTCCAGTAATTTAAATAATTACTGGCGTTTTATTCTCTAACCCGCAGAAAATCGACTCCAGCTCCGTCAGCTGGTATTACTGCCCCGCTGATCTTGTCCAGGTGATTCGGTGTTCATATGTTTTAAATAATCCCTGAGCGTCCGCGGTCGGCTTGTTTAACTATTTAATACTAATTAGATCAGGCAATAAAAAAGCCCCGCTTAAACGGGGCTTAAATCGGCTTTAAATGTTATTTAGTTTTTATATATTCCCCGCAATTAAAAGAATAAAGAAAGCAAATAAAAACATAATTGGCATAAATAAAAGCTCACATATAAAACAAAATACTTTTCTAATTTTTAAATAAGTTTTCATTAGGCGTTTTCCTCTTCCAATAAATGACTCCAAGATTCAAAGCTATAATTTAAAAGCCCGTCAAAGTCTGCCCCGAATATTTTAAAATCGGTATAGCCTCCCCGCACGTCTGCTCCGTTGTGAATGGATAAAGCTATTATTTGATTGTCTGACTCAAATATGGAATCGCTATAAATTATTTGCAAAGTTTGGGATAAAATACAATCGTCATTATAAGTGTTTATATGATTGCATTTAAAACCATTAAACAAAGCGTTTTCAAAATAAATTTGAGTTGATTCATTATCGTTGTGAAATCCGTTCGCCTTTAAATAATTGCTAAAGTGTTCGTTTTCGTCCTGATCATATTCTAAAAACTCATTTAAGAACGGGAATATATTTAAAGTTATTTCATTGTATTTAGTATCAATAGAAACAAGCTCATCTTTTTTAAAGTCTTCTAATGTTCTTAATTGGTTACGTTGCCAATGGCGTCCGTTATCGCCTCCCGAGTCTAAAAAGTTTGTCCCTGTGGATTCTGTTAACATTTGATATATTACTTGTTCGGTTGTTTTAGTCATTTTCTTAAATCTCCTATTTATTAAAGTTATCCCATTTTATCGCATAGTTTTATTAAAAAGAAAAGCCCCGCAAAAAATACGGGGCTTTATAAGGGTTTGAGGTTAAGCAGCGACTCTTTTTTTAATCGGGTTTTATCTCCTGAATATCTTTTATTTCTTCGTCATAAATATCTAGATTATAATCATCTTTGAAATTCTCTTTTAATTTTTCTATATAATCTTTTTTATTATCGGCGGTTATATTATTACCGCTTATTTCTAAAATTATTGTACTTGTAAATTCTTTCATTTTTTAAACTCCTATTAACATGTTTCTAATTGTTCAATATCGTGGCGGTGCCGTTCTTCTAAATACTTACAAACTTTAAACCAAGTGTTTAGATTATCCCTGACGGAGTCAATGTCACAAACTACACCGTCAAAATTTTCATTATCGCAAGCTACAATAAAATTTGAATCTTCTTCAATATCTCCATAGCAATAAGTTGTTCCGCCGTCTTTACGATTGTAAATATAATCAGCATTTGTCATTTTCTTAAATCTCCTATTTATTAAAGTTATATAGTTTATCGCATATATTAACCAAAAAGAAAAGCCCCGCATCTCTACGGGGCTTAAATCGGCTTTAAATGTATAGAAAATTATGACGCCATGGCGACTCTATTCCAATCGGTTTTTTTCATGTTTAAAACTTGCCCGCCTAGTTTTTGCCAAAAGTCAACATCATCAGCCTTGGCGGTATTACCGACTCTAGTTACTGCATTAACAAAAGTTGCCCTATTAACGGGCTTGTCATTTTCATAGCCCGCTTGTCCAATAGTTTTTAACAATCCGTCTAATACGTTGCTAGTTTCCTTTTTAGATAAAGTTAAAACTTTTCCTAAATTTTCGACTGCCTCGGTTGTTTCTACGTCTATTGTATCTTCTGACGCTAATTTCATTTTTTCTAAATTTTCGTCAAAAGTTTCACGGCTTGCATATGAGCTGACAATGTCCCGCAGTTGTAATTTTAGACTATGGTTATCAGCCTCTTTAGTTTCATTAGTCAAAATATTCCAAGTATCCCCGTCACGCGCGGACGTTATATGAGATTTTCTTGTTATGTTTTGTGTCTGCATTCCATTAAGGCAAGCTAACGTCCAATTAATTCCAAAAGCTGAAATACTGCCCGCTCCCGTTTCACTATTAGAAAGCCCTATTCCATGCGCCATAATGTCATTAACATTTGCACCCGCTCCCGTTATGAGTTCGGATTTTAAACGTATGTACATTTTCTTTTGTGTAATTGCACAATTAACAATTTTCCAACAAGCGTCCGATTCCATTAACTGAGGCAAGGCAGACTCTAATAAATCGGAATTATCAAAAGTTTTAAACTTATCAGATAAAAAAGCTCTAGCCGTACCGCTTGGATTCATTCCTTGGTGCGGATCGTCATAAGTCCTGACCATTCGCTTATTGTTTTCTTTTTGCCAAATAGCATTTGTCAATGAGTCATATTCTCTAGGATATTCAGATTGTAAACGCCTCGCCGTTCTGACATCTAACCCGTTCTTTTGGGCTATTTGATCAAAACATAAATCGTTAACTCTTAAAAAGCGTGTAGGCTCCCCGCCATTAGCCTCAATAACAATTTCGCTTTGTGAATGTGGGGCGTCCTGAAGGGTTCTAAATTGAAGTTCTTTAGTTGGAGCTATAAAATCTTGTTTTCTAGCATTGGTATCTTTAATGCGGATTAAAAGCTTTTCTAAAGTATTATTTTCGTTTTCTATATTATGCATATTTATCTCCTATTTCTAAAATGCAAAAAGCGGGCTTAATTACCCGCTTAAATAATATACGATTTTTCTTATATGTAAAGTTTATTCTAGTTCTTCATTTGTAGTAGTAATTTCGGTCTGATAAACTTCTTTACAATCTATTATACTTTCTAAATCGTATTCGGTTAAATTATGGTTTTCTAAATTGTAAAATACAATTCTATTATTAGGGTTATGTTTTTTTAGTATTTTAATTAAATCTTTTACTAACATTTTCCAAAATCTCCCGCTATGTGATGCCTTAAAACTGTTCCATAGGGTAGTTCCTGAGCAAATCTTAATAACTGTATTTCGTCCCGCTCGGTATCAGCTCCTTTAGTTGTTGCCTCCCAATGTAATTTAACATTACCCGCCGTTGCATAGCACCCGCCGTTTTCTGTTTCGCTACCCGCTTTTTTCTTATACGTCCCATGGTCGGTAAAGCCGATAGCAAAATTTCTATCAATACGGCTACATAATGGTTTTCCATTTCCGCAGTCCCTACAATTAGAATTGTTATATTCAGCAGGGCATCTAACAATTTTAAAATCATTTAGCGTTTCTGATTTACCATTTGTTTTCCAAAATGTTTCTTTAACATTTATAACTACGGGTACGAATGAATGTAAAAGCATATCAGCAATATTTTTTGCTGAATAGTTTATAGCCGTTTTACCTTTTCTTAACTTATGTTTCCAAAAGCTAGGATTAAAATGTGAGTAAGTAAAACTAACGCCGCCTTTTGGGACGGAATCAGATACTGCATCAAGATAGCCGTAATCTATTTCTGTTGCTCCCGCTGACGTATCAGGTTTTAAGTTACAAGTTTTAGGGCAAGTTGCAAATTTATCTTGGCCTCCCGCTCTATAAGTTACTGCACAATAAGTTGTCTTTTTTGCAGTAGAATTTTTGACTAATTTAATCATTTATCAGCTCCCTTTACTTTTTTAGCCGTTGCATCATATTCGGCCTCGGTTACATAAGAATAAGAGGCTAGAAATTCTTCTTTTGAAATTTGAAAAAAATCCCTCATTTTTTCCCAATCAGTCGTAAAGTCTA
>Ga0208158_1000382_pt1 | contig 16193 bp, 5 predicted proteins | sample 8_EtaG_FD_184081 | JGI IMG/M metagenome (GOLD analysis project Ga0208158, IMG submission 184081) | Marine viral communities from the Subarctic Pacific Ocean - 8_ETSP_OMZ_AT15162 metaG (SPAdes) (version 2) | ecosystem: Environmental > Aquatic > Marine > Oceanic | place: Pacific Ocean | collected...
CGGTTGCGTCTTGTCATATTCGTACTCTGGATTTTTCTTTCTTCTAGCAGCATCTAATACTCTACTAATATAACCAAATATATCATAACCTAATAAATTCATTATGTCAGGTCCAAGTTTAGGAGCTACAATATTAGCAGCATCATTTATTTTATCTTTAGCTGTTTTATTGTATCTAATGTTACCGTCTTCTTTTATTTGATCTTTATCTTTTTTATCAATAAATTTAGACAACTGTATACCTTTTTTAAACATTACGCCTTGCATGTTTTCTATAGTACCCTTATCAGCTAAAACAGTTACTAGCGCAATAACATCTTCATTAGCTTTAGGAAACTCAGCTTTTAAAATACTAGATAAATCTATAGGATCTAACTCATCAAAGTCATACTCTTGGCCAATATATTTAACCATATCAGTAGCATCTTTAGCGTCTTTATCTGTAAAGTTATTTTCATTAAGATTTACCTCACCAGACGTATCACTAAACTTAACATTAGCTCCTCTATCTATTTTCATACCTATAGTAGCAATTACAACCTCCGATAAGTTATACTTGTTCATAAACTCTTCAGTATTAATAACTTCCATTGTAGCGTCAACACCTAGCGTATAACTAAGTAATTCTATTAAACTATTTTGTTTTGAAGCTGGTCTACCTTTTACAGGGTTTAAAAAGTTATCTATCCATTTTTGCTCTGTGTCTTCGTTCCAAGGTAGTTTTCCAAACAATGAAGGCCCAGAGTCTCTTGGAGTTGTTTTTGGTAATTTACCTTCTTTAATAAGCTCATCAACTCTAGTTGGAGGTATGTTAGTTTCAGTTTCTACTATAAAATCTTGAAAAGATTTATTAAATACTTTTTGTGGAAATATATTATATAATGCCTCTGCGTTATTAGTTATAAAGTTTTTGTAAGCGTCTTTTGTAGCTGTACCACCTATAATCTTTTTTATGTCGTCAAATAAATAATCTCTAAAATATTTTCTAATAGCGTTTTTAAACTTAGGTGAATTTATATTTTTAACTTCTAATGGTATTAGTTTTTTAATACCTTCTATTATTTTTTTATGAAGTTTGCTGCCTCTTTGTATTTTTAGTATATTTCTTAAACCACTATATGTAACATCTTCTTCTATAGCAAGTTCTATATCTACATAAGCTTCTGACTCTATATCATTTATAAAACTACCCTCGTCTTGTATGCTAGTTTCAAAAGTTGTTTTAGTTACATCAGGGCCTTTTAACGCTTCTAAAGCTTTATTTTTTATTTGATTTGTTATCCAAGCCCAAAGATTATCATTACCTATTAGTTCTCCACTACCATCAAGTTTTCTACTACCATCTTCGTTATATTGCGCTGGAATAAAGTTTCTAATATGAGGTATTAGTTCTGTATAAGTTGTTTGTATAAAATCTTCTTCGCTAAAACCTGGTAGATCACGCATTTTAGATGTTATTTTATTTCTTATAATACCATCTAGCTTACCGTATATATATGCTATAGCGTCGTTAGCACCGCCATTATTCCAAGCTTCTTGATTGGTTTCACCTAGTTTTTTAACAGGTTCTTCTAACTCTGTTAAGCTTAACGAAACGTTTGTTGCGGTTGTTTCTGGCTCTCTTTTGTTTGTAACTATTTTACCGTTTCTTATATTATCAACATAACTAGTAGCCCAGTTTATAATGTCTTGTATATTATTAAATTTAATATTTAAATCATAACCATTTGCTTTTAATAAACCTAAAACATCATCACCTAAAATATTTAAAGCTCTTTTGTTTGGCTTGTAAGAACCATTTCTAAGACCATCTATATAAAAATTCATATACTCTTCTTTTATATTTGGATCACTTAAAATATAAGCTTTGCTTGAGCTAAGCTTGTCTGTTATGTCTTTAAATACACTAATAGGTAAAGCATTTATAAAATTATTAAGCGTTTCTTTACCTTTTTGGGTTAATTCGCCACCAACATATAGTTTTTTGTTAAATAAATAATGAGCAACTTCATGCTCAACAACTGACACAGCGCCAACTTCTATAGCTCTAGGCTTGTTTACATATACTTTATCTTGACTTCTAACATACCAACCATCTGATTTTTTGTATAAGTTCTTTAAATCTGTAAGAGACATTTCTCTACGTTTTCTTTCTTTTTCAAAAATATCTTGATTAGCAGGATCATCTAAATAATCTTGTAATTGTTGTTCTGTTTCAAAAACTTCTACACCATCTTCTGTAATAACTCCTTTAGCATTTTCAACACCAGCATCTATAAGTCTTTCGTTACCTCTTTTACGTATTACATCTATATCGTCAAGTATTCTTTTCGCTTGATCATTTAACTCTTTACTTGTATTTAACCAATTATCATATAATTTAGGATAATTTTCTTGCAATGCTTGCTCTAGTGTTATACCTTGATCTTTAGCAAAACCAAGTACGCCTTTAAAAGCGTCTGAATATTCTTGATTATAAGCTGCTTTTACGCCATCATACTCTTGCATTAATAAATCTAAATCTTGTTGTTCTGCTTCTGTTAAATAACTTTTTATTTTAGAAGTTTTGTTAATTATTTTAATTATTTCTAATTTAGAAGCATCTAGTCTTTTTTGTAATCTGTCTCTATTTGATTTGTTTGGTTCTTGATTTATTTTAACCTGTAAATCACTCATTGTTCTAACATGAGTATTAAAATCTTTAATAGTTGCAACGTCTGATCTTAACGCTCTATGAGCTAAGTTACCAAGACCAGATACACCTGTACCAGCAAGCATACCTTGTAAATAAGCTTCAAGACCTTCAGGACCTGCCATTTTAGCCCAAGCCATACTAAACGCTTCCGTTAGACTTTTACCTTGCGCTATAGCTTCGTTTAATGTTTCTATACCAGTTTGATTCCACTCTGTGAAACCTTCTCTTTGTCCACCAAATATAATAGCGCCAACAGTAGAACTAAACGTACCTCTATTTAACCGCATTGCGTTCATAACACCTTTATAACCAACACGCTCAAGGCTACCCGCAAATATACCTAAAAGATTAGGCACAACAACATCTTGCTGATCGTTACGTATTAACTCTGAAATTGCTTCTGCTTCAGTAAGATTAGGATATAATCTTTTAGCTTTCTCTCTGTTATATGAAGTAAACATAGGAGCAGTTATTTGAGGTATTAAACTCCAACCCCACGTAGCTATCGCTGGAGCCATAGTTTCACCGAAACTCCAAAAAGCATTAATTATTCCACCAAAAAATTTAGAAGGATCATTTTCTTTATAACCAAGACTAACACTAACATTAGTTTGCTTTTTTAAAGCTTCTACTTCAAGTAAGTATTGGTACTTGTCCATTATATGATTTCTATAATGATCACCTACTCGTACTCCAGATTCTTTGTATATTAATTCATAACCTTGTTCTGCTTTTTCTTTATTAGTAAGCGTTTTATCATTTACAGGCAAAAGTTGGCCTTTAGGCCCAAACCAAACGGCTTCACCATGTTTTTTACCTGTAACTAAAGCATCCATTGCGGTTATTCCGGTTCTACCACTGGTGTATGGAGATAAATTTATCAAACTTTTTTCTAACAACGTTGCGGTATCAATATATAAGCTTTGCATCCAATGAACCATGTTGTTGTCAAAGTTATCCTTCATTATACCCACTTGATCTATAGTTTCTTTTCGTTCTTCAGGGCTATTATAAAGATTTATAGCCATTTTAGATATTTTTTTAAGACCACCAGCAACATCTCCAGCAAGCGTAATTGCATCTCCAGCAAACGTGGTTGCTAGCTCTGGTTTTGGTTCAGGCATGCTCTTTTCATCTTCTTTTAAAATGTCAAGTATTTTTGGCATGTCTTCAGCTGTTGGTCTATCTGATTCTACTTTACCAGTTGTTTCGTTGAAAAAATAATTTGGCACATACTCTTCTTCTGTAACTTCAGGTATTATTGGTTCAGGCACTGCGGTTGTAGCTGTTTCTGCCTCAATAGTACTTATATCAAGAGGTTTTTGTTCTTCTACTATTTCTTTTTCTTCTTCTTCATCTTTACCAAATAAATCTCTTAAAGTGTATCCTTTGTATATGTTTACATCTTTTATAGCATCTACTATACTTTTTTTATTTTTTTCTTGTATTTCAGGTATTTCTTCTTCTTTAGTATCACCAGTAATCTTTACTTCAGGATATTCAAATGTTACCGGGTTACCTTCAGCATCAACCCAAGTATCAGATATTTTTTGTGATTCCGAAGAAGTACTTTCCGACGTTGATACCGTATCTTTCGATACAGTTTGAGGCTCTACAGTCACATCGGTTTTCTGAGAGCCGTTCGTCTTTCCCACTACAGGAGACTGAAATTGAGCAGGATTTGAAGCTTTATAAGCTTCTATTATAGTTTTTATAGTCTCTTCGGACTCACCTGCTGCTTGAGCTTTAGCAACAATAATTTTTAATTCTTCCATTTAACTATATTTTTCTATTAATTGTTCTGGTGTTAAGTCTTCATTTTTTTGCTTAGGACTATATATTTTATATTGTTCCATAAATTTTCTTAAAGCGTAGTCTTTAACCAACACAGATAGATCGTCAGGAGAATAATTAGGAGAGTCTATGTGCATAAAATCCATGTTTGCATTTGGAAATTTATCAGCAAAATCATTTAAAAATTGATAAAATGGACTTTCTTCATCATGAACAACTGATAATATTTCTTTTTCGTTTTTCAAAGCGTTGTTTATTAAAGATTTAGCAGCATCTTCATTAAAAGGCAAACCTGAAGTAGCTTCATCTTTAACGCTAGACATTCCTTGGCTTAAAGTTTCAAAAGATTTATAAGCTTTAGGAAATATATCTTTTTTTATAGAGTTTAAAGAATAAATGCCTTCAGTATCTCTAAATTTTATAGCTAAATCATTTTTATTATCAACCATCATTGTTGTTAGTGGTTTACCTTCTTCATCTGTTTTTTTAGTTAACAAAACGTCTCTTAAATATCTACCAGCTACAGAAGAACCGTTTGACTCGCTTTTTTCATCAATACTCGTTATTTGCTCTTCTATAAAATCACCGATTTTATTCATATTAGTAGAAAGCCTTTTAACGTTGTTTATTATTTCTTGACTTTGTAAATCACCTTTCTTTTGTTGTTTTATTATATTTAACTCTTCTTTTTGTCTAGTCATAAACTCTGTTACAGCTTCAGAAGCAGAAGCGCCTAATAACTGTGGAGGTTTTTCATCTCCAATAATTTGCATTTCGTTAATATAATCTTCAGCATTTGCAGAACCATATTTTTTCATTAAATCAAAAGCATCTCCTTCAATTTTAACCTCAGGTAAAGTACCGCCACCAACAACACCTTCAGGCACGTCAAAGTCTTTATCTACTTCTTCAACTTGATACATAGGTGTATTATCATTAATTCTTTCTTTATAAGCAAATGGACTTTCGCCATTAGAATTTTTTCTTTTTAGCGAAGAGCTTAGTATTTCTTCTCTAGCCGTAGTTGGCGAATCACTAAAATAACTACCTTGATAAATTCTATTCTCATCAGACTTTTTACCTCTGTAGCTTGTAATATTTTTTTCTTTTTGTAAATTTAAAAACTCATCTCTAGTCATTTTTTGCTTACTACCATCTGGCATAGTAACTAACAGCATTTTTCTATTTACTGTTTTTTCCATTTTTCTTATATCCTCTCTAAGCGCATCTTTCTTTTTTGGATCTTTAGTATTTCTTAACTCTTGTCTTTTTACATTTATATTTTTTCTATATTCTTTTCGCTTATCAGAGCCTTCTTCATATTCTTTTAAATAATTTCTTTTTTTAAATATGTTTTTTAAACGAAATCTTTCTTTAGCAAGTTCAACATTATACTTTTCTATTTCTTCTTTATTACCTTCTTCTGTTGCGTTTTTAACGTTTTCTTCTAAATCTTTAATATTTTGATTAGATTCATTAACTTCACTATCATTATCAATTTGATCTTGTTTATCTGGATCTGTATTTTTAAGAGTTTTAGTAAGATCATCTTCACTTAATAATTCTAGTTCTAAATCTTTATCTGTTACTTCTTCTTCTTCTTGTGTTGGTTCTTTTACTTTCTTTTTTTCTTTTAATCCTAAGTAATCTCCTTTTATGGCATCCATTATAGGGTCTGTTAGAGCGTCTAAGTCAGCTTCTCCACTAGACAAACTAGTTGAGCCTCCAGTCATGTAGTTAGCAGCTTTAGCGCCGTCTATTAAAGCTTGGTTTACGCCAAAAGGGCTTGTCTTTTTCTTTTTATTTTTTGCCATAGTTTTATTATTTTTTCCAGAAAGGCTTTTCACCAGCATTGTAAGCTTGACCTGCCATTACTCCAGCAGAACCAATAGTACCAATACCAGACATAACTTGTTGTTTTGCTCTTGCTCTAGCTGCATCTGCTGCTGCTTTTCTTTGTTGTGACATACCAAGTAATGTTTCTGTTTTACTTTTTTGTAAGTTCTCTTGTCTCATAACACCTTGAGCCTCTAAAGTATCTAACCTACCTTGCTCTTGAGCAGCTGCCATTTGGTTTCTTTGTTCTTGCATGCCTATAGAAGCTGATGCTCTTTGCGCAGCTAATGCGCCTTGATTAGCCATTGCTTGTGCTAAACCAGCTATACCAGAACCTCCAGCAGCACCTTGCATACCTCGAAGTGTTGCTGCTTGCTGTTGTTGTATTTGCTGTTTTTGAAACTCTGCTTGCTGTGTATTAACAGTCAGATCTTCCATAGTATTTTCCATGTCGGCATAAGGATTTGTAAACTGCATAGCCTCGTAATCACGTTTACGCGCTTGCATTTCTCTCATTGCAGCTTTTTGCTCTCTTATTCTTTTTTTTCTACCAGACATTGCTACAGCTATTTTTGCTACACCAGCTGCGGCAGCTATCCCTACTATTATAAACGACATAATTTATTTATTTTTATTAATGTATTCTTCGTATTCTTCATAACTTGCAGACACTATTTCTTTTTCTAATTCTTCTATATTTTTATTGTTGTTAGGGTTTTTATGTATATTAACAAATATAGAGTCTTCGTTAGCATATATAACTCTTTTTGTACCAGGTGTTGCAACAACATAGCAAGGTGCAATATAATCTTCTATAACATCTTCTGTTGCTACAGATATACAGCCTGTTAATAAAAACCAAACATGCAAATGATTATGTATCGCACCAATAACACAACTTCCTCCTTCCATAGACATTTGCCTAACGTAAACACCATCTGCAAACGTATGTTTTAAAGGAAAAACTTTTGTATCATGTTCTGTGACAATCATTTCACCGTCAGCTATATCTATTAATGCTTTTTCAAGTTCTAATACTTTTTCTTTATTAGTAACTAATAATTTAGATTTATTTTTTTTAACCTCTTTTTTAGACATTTTATTTAATTTATGTCTATATAATCACAGTTTTTGCTATTTATTTACTACTTATAAAAGCATCTGCGTTGATACCAAATAGCTCTGCTTCTGTCGTAGAGTTGTTTTTAAAACAAACTTCAGCAAAATAACCTAATAAGCCACTTGGGTTTGAATATTTATCTTTACTAAACAGTATAAAACTAGTAGGTAAAGGCAAGACAACGCTTGCATCATGTTCTACAGTCATGCTTAATCTATCAGCGCTGACAGATAAACATGGTCCAATAGCTACAACATCTGATTGAGAAGCTGTACTAAAGTTAGCCGTTGTAGTTGGGTTGCAATATAATATTAAGTCTCCAGCTTGAACTGAAACTTGTATTGGGGTTGTGAATGTTAAACTTGCTATAGGCATATTATTAATCTATAAATGTTACTGTTATTGTTGCGTCTGAGCTAGTGTTTATACCATCGTTAACAGCATAGGTTATTGATGATGTTGCTCCAACCGTTCCTGTTTGAGGCGCTATATAAGATATAGCTTGTCCATCGTTTATTATGGTAACAAAGTCTTGTAGTGTAGTACCTTTACCTCCGGTTACACTTGCCGTGCGTATTGTTAACTCTCCTGTATGACCAGTACAAGCACTTCTTGGATTTATTTCTATTACATCTCCAAAGCTAACAGAAGCCGTAAAAGCTCCAGCGGCTGGAGCGTTGTAAGCTGTTATAAAGTTTGATAACACTAAAAGCGTTATCGTGTTAACTGAGCTAGCTCTCTTAACACAACCTGTTATATTTAATTTAGGCGTAGCTGTACCAGCACCTGTAACTTCCAACTCTGATATCTCAACTTGAAGACCATCAGCTGTAAAATAAACTTCTTGATCTTTTAAAAGAGTAACGTTTTTGTCTAAGATTACAACTCCATCTGTTCCTACACTTGGAGTGTTAACAACTTTACAATCTGCTTGAGAATAATCTTTAGACTCAATAGTCATACCAAAAACTATATTTGAAAAATCAGTATCATCATCTTGTGATAGCTTTACTATATTACTATTACTAACGTCTTCTTTTACAACATGAGCTACACCATAAGTTTGAGAGCCACTAGCACCGTAATTGCTAGGCTCTATAATACTAACGCCGTTTAAAAACGCATCGGTACCTGTAGTTGAAAAATCAGTAATTTGTGGTTGTCTAGATATTCCAACTGTTCTTGTAAAAGTTATAGTAGATCCATCGGCAACCTCACTTGAAGGAGCTTGACTAAGCGTGTAATGCTTGTCACTAGCTGTAACACCAGCCGTTGCGCCAGCATCAAGAAAAGTAGCCGCTATAGTTGTACCAGCTGCTATTCTACCATTTGTACTGTCAACAATAGTATCTCCTACTTGTATCTTACTAGCAGAACGGCCATTATCTACTACCATAGTCGTACCACTAAAAGCGCCATCTACAGTATCAGTTATTGTGTAACTTAAAACTTGTGACGTTGTAAAATACCCGTTTTTTTGTACATTAGCTTTTATTCCGTAGTAACTATTTACTGGAAAGTTATCGTAGTTACTATCTGCTTCAACTTTTTGTAAAAATGAAAGAGCAGGTAAATTATTCATTGTTTTTATAGTGTCATTAGGAACATTAACACTAGCAGCAACACTACTAGCTAAAGATGTGCCAGATATTCCAACAATAACGTCAACTTCTCCAAGTTGGTGAAGTGTTATGACGTAAGGCGTTTGATCCGTGCTATCTGCAGAAGTAGTTGTTGAACCAGTTGGAGTTACAGTTGTTTTATAAAAATTAGTATAAGCTATTTCTCTTTTAAAAGCAGGTATACTAATTATATGTTGGTTTGAGTTTCCTTCTTTATAAGCTCTTGTAGATAATATTGAAGGATATTTATTATCTTGAAGTAAAGATCTACTTTTTGAAAGTATAGTTTGTTCAGAAGAAATAGTTAATGAGCTAGTAAAAGTGTTTGTATCAAAATCATATGAAAAACCGTTCGCGTTTTCTATTTTTATATTATACGTTGAGTTTTCTTTTCCAAAAACGTTTAAAACAAGATTTTGATTTTTAGATTCTATTATATCGTTATCTTTATGACTATCATAATTAACATTATAAATACAAGTTCTATATACAGGGTCTTCAACTGGAGTTGGAACGTGCCATATTATTCTATTACCAATATCAGTAGCAACAGGTATATCATCCATTTCAAAAAACAAATCATAAACAATAGATCTTAATAAGCGTAAGTTTTCGTTTGATGCGTCTACAGTTCTACTTACTATTGTTTCGCTAAAATCATCTGCAAAATCAGATTTAATTTCATAGTAAGGATCTGTAGGATAATAATAACCTTCAGCTGCAGCTATAGTTACTCTAGCTATATTTGATTTTTGAAAGTGTTGCAAATCAACAGACACGGTTGTAGTGCTAACACTGCCACTAGTAGATGTAGACGCGCTAGAAGTAAAAGGCGAAGTAACCGTTGGCGCTGTAACCGTTAAAGTAGAATTAGCTTTTACCTCTTGATTATGTTGAAAAGAAGACGTTGTTCTTGGCTTGTGTGTAGTTCCGTCTATATCAACTTCTATAGTTTCGGCATTAGCTGGCATTGTAAACCATTGAGCTAAAGTAACAGTTGCTATAACTTTATTAGAAGTATCTAGCGGAGTTGTTGTATCGGTAAAAGTTACATTTGTAACCTCTATTGGTAAAGTTGATCCTATAGAAAAATCACTAGCCTGCACAGCTTCACCAGCGTTTGGAGTGATTACTATGTCGTAAGTAGACTGCAAAGTACCAGCAGATACGCTGTCTCCAGAAAACTCTACTGTTGTTGGTTGACTTGTTGTGTATTTATTTGCCATGCTTAATCTGTATCACCAGTATCTTTAATTGTTAATTTATTTCTTACAACAGCATCATCTGTAGTTGTATTGTCTGTAGAAGAAACAACACTACTAATTGTAGACAATCTACCTATACCTTGCGTTGAAAACTGCTTAGTATCAAGATTTGTTAAGTTGTTAGCTTTGTTTCCTTTAATATAATTAAACCACTTACCTTCTTTGTCTTTAAACTCAGGTACAAAACCTGTTTCTAAATCAGTTGTTATATGACTAGAGTACCAACCATCTATATTAGCGTTATTATAATACTCGTCATCAGTGTTGTTTAACAGCACTCTAGACTGTGTACCTTCGTAACTTAAATAACCAAAACTTTTAACATTACTAGGCATATCGTTGAATATAACACAAACTTTAGAGTTGTACTGAACTCCATAAAAATTATTTCTAGTTTCGTTATCATGATGTTGATATAAATCACCCTCTCTAAACGTAAAGTATTTATTATTTAAACTAGTACCACACTCTTGCAGCCAAGACTGAAACGTAGTCCAACCTTTTGTGTTTTCGCTATAACTAACAGTTATATTTATTAAACCAGTATCATCAACTCCTTCTGCCGCATCAACGTTAGCACCTTCTTGTTCTGCAAAAGGTCCTATTAAAGACCAACCAAAATAATTAACATCTTGATAAGAAGTAAAACCTATTAACCAGTTAACAACGACTTCATAAGCTTCTGTAGAAGGATGGTATTCAACGCTTTGTATAGAGTAAACAGCTTCTTCTTGATGCGGTTTATTCCAAGGAGCTGGATTTTGAGTAAATATACTAGGATATATTCTTTCCATAAAATTTTGATATAAATAAACGTTGTTTGCTCCATGTATATTTAAAGCGTCTATTACTTGATCCCAACGTGACGTAGAGTCAACAGAAGGCTCGTGCGGATAACCACTTGTTATTCTATCAAAATAAAGCGTTATTGGATTTGTTAAATCTGGATTAAGACCAAACTTACCAGGCCTACCGTGTTCTACACCTGTTGGATGTGTACCTGAGCCACCGGCTTGTATACCTGCCCAACCTCTTTTGTGAACTGTTGTTGAACCTTTTACGCCAGGCGCAGGTAAAGCGCCTTGAGCTCCATCTGTTTCAATATACTCTGCCCAATTATCTGCTATACCACCATACCTAAACCATATACCCAACTCATTTGTTACTGTTGGAGAAGTGCCATCGTTTAACACTGTCAAAGCATCTTCTTCTTCATCTGTAGAGGTATTTAAACTTTCTTGCTCTGGTGATTTTATAGTTAAGTTATATAAGTCTTTATTATCATCAAAACTACCTATAAGAACAGCATCTTTAGCTCTAAAAGCGTCTTTAAAATAATCTACCATACCTTGATCAGATATAGCGGTCATACCGTCCATAGATAATCTCATAACAGAACCTCTTGATTTGTCTGTAAAGTAAATTCTATATTGATCTGAAGCAAATGATTCTGGATTTTCAGATATACCAAAATCACCAGAATAAGGCATTGCTTGTCCTAAAACTCTGTCTGTAGCAACAACATTTGTATTGCCATCAGCGTTGAATAAAGCGTCTTTATTAGCTTGTACTTTTATAACTCTGTCTTCACAAAAAGTTACTAAATCAGTGTCTCTACTATATAACTTCTGTATACTACCGTAAGTTGGATTTATATCTTTAGTTATTTTTTCGGCCATTATAAACTGATTAAGCCTATTTATTCCAGATGTAGAATTATATATACCAGAGTATATTAAACCAGACTTTCTTTTTTCTTCTCTATATTGCTCAGCTAAAACTGTAGACACTTTAGGACCTTTGTCTATAGTAACAGCATTAAAATCATCTCTTACTCTATTAGACTCAACGCCGTTAGCAAAAGAAAAACAATTATAATAATTTAAAACATTTTTATTTTCGTATTCAAGTTTTCTTTCTAGTTTGTTTTTGTAATTATTTAATTCTTCGTATATTGGTAAAGCGTTACTAGCTTCGTAATATAAATCTAAATCTATATTTTCTTTAGGCTCTGTTTCAAATATAGCAGGATTATCACTAGTATACGTATCACCTGCTACAAACTCTTCTAAAAACTGTATTTGTCTTTGCGAAACTCGCTTATCATCAGTACGATATTTAAGTCTATATTCATTACTCCACTCTTGACCCGTGCTTTGACCTTCTGTTGATCCTGATATTGTACCTTCATAGTTGTCTTTAAAAGGATCATAACCACTAACTGGATTACCTACAGCGTCTAATCCTGTAGCATTACCATTTCTATCTATAATACCAAGCGAACTACCAAGAGCTGGTTCAAATTCAAACTTAACCATAACACTATGGTTTTGATCTCTTTTAGATTTATAAGGTTGATTAATTCTCCAGTTAGACTTTTTTGTTGCCGCAAAGTTTTCAACCATCCACTCAGAACCACCACTTTTAATTCTATATATAGTAGTATCTCCTTGCCATCTAAAAAGCTGACCTCCATTTCTCATTTTTTTAAGTATATCTCTTTCGTGTTCAGGGGCACCAAAGCTATTACTTCCTGTTATATTAAACTTTTCATAACCACCTCTATAAGCAATACAATAATCGTCAGCACCATGGTGGCACTGTATGTCTAAAGTAGAGTAACTTCCATCAGAAGCTGTCCAAGGTTGACTACTTCTAGTAGGGCCAAGTGTCATTTCTTGACCTTCATATCCTTCCCACTTATGATCTATCTCACTCACAAAAAGTTTTCTATGTGGAACGTGTGAATTTTGTGGACCACCAGATATATTATCAAATTTATTTCTTTTTCTTTCCGTGTCGTTTTGTTGGTAACCTAAATTATAGTGATCTACCATAATATAGGTTTTTTCTACAGATTTAGATAATATATTTTCTTCAATTATACTATCTTTTTTTATTTTAACAAAAAACCTACCGTTAAATTCTGGCAAGTTTTTTACTTTTCTAGCAGCCACTTCTATTGATAAACCAGTTTTTATACTGGTATTATTTGTTCCGTCTTCAGTTGTAAAAGACATGTCATTACCAAAAGGTTTTTTAACTGTTAATCGAGATTTATTACCAGTAGCTGATGTAATACTAATAATATCATACCAATGAGAAAAATTAGTAGCGTTTGATATTCTTAAAACTCTATCTGGTTCATCGTTTACTTCATGAAAAGTACCACTGTCATCAGTAAGATCACTGTCTATATCAACGTGGCTTGAAAATATTTTAGGTTCACCACTTGTTCCAAACACTTGTGATATAACACCAAAAGTTTCGTATTTTGTTTTTACATATAAAGGAGCTTCATTTTCTATAGCTATAATTTTATATCTACCTTCTTCTTCTACAAACTCACTTTCATCGTGTCGTTTTTTAAGTATTAAATACGTATCTTCATCAACTTTATTTCTTTCAGAGGAAGGAAAAGAAATCCATATATTACCATCTTCAGCGTCATAATAACGGTCCATCGCTAAATTATAGTATATATTAGAACTATCTTTTATAAAAATTTTAAAATGAGTTGCAAAATCAGGCCAAATATCTGTTTCTTTTAATTTTAAATTAAACTCGTTGTAGTCATCAGCTCTTGATTTTTTAACCCTAATACTTCCGGTTTCATCTGTTTGTATTGGCGTTTGTCTACCATATTCATCTTGCCAAACTATTCCTACTTGATATTCTCTTAAAGATTTTATTGATCTTTCTGGAAAACTATTTTTTAAATCAATAGTATTTAAAGAGTTATCAGCCTCTATAGCATTACCAGTTACTGGATGTATTAAAGATGTGGCTATATCAAACTGAACGTTATCTCTAACGTTTTTTCTCCTACCTAAAGCAACTTCAAATTTTTGTCTAATGATTCTATTGCTAGGATCATCTTCACTTGTTATGTCGTAATTTTGTATATAGTTACCATATATAAGTCTATTTCCAGAAACTTCTTGTGCTAAAGCTTTTCTTGGTACATTGTCAAAAGGTCTTAATAGTTGTACTTCTGGTAATGTAGCGTGAATCATATCTGATTTAATTTCTAAAGAACCATCTGGATCCGCAACGTAAATAGCAGGCGATTTAGCTACAACTCTATTTACATCAAAATCACTACCATCATAAAGCCAAGAGCTACTTGTGTTTGTTGTAGCAACACCATCTACGTTTAACGCTATGTAATTTATATCGTTTAATTGTTCAAAAGCCGCTATAGTTATAGTTCCAGATAATCCAGTTTGTCCTTCAGTAAAAATAATTTGATCGCCTACCATCATGTTTATTTTATCAAAAGTTTCTTGTAAGCCATAATAAACAACCCCACTAGAATCTGTAAAAGTTAATCCGTTAAAATTAGCAGCAGAAACTAAACTAGAAACTGTTGTTAACGTATTAGGAGACTCTACATCTTCTTTTATTTTACCAAACCAACCTAAATCACCTTTATATTTAATATTATCTAAAGAATTACTTCTAGCTTTTACGCTTGGTGATTTTATAGTTTCTACAAGATAAACGTTTGGTGAGTTAGACTCTTTATATAATATATCTATTTCTACAACGTCTAAAGGTATTGATGCTGGTTTAAAACCAGACAATAATAAATAGCGTAAATTATTAGTCATACCAAGGTTATAACCTTCTTTTGGTAAATAATCAAAACGATCTGGTAAAAAAGCTACTTCAGAAAATGGAGAATAGCAAGAATATTCACCATCTTCATATTTCCATCTGTAAGCAAACCTTGGAAAAACAAATTCAAACAAAGGATCTTCTTGTTGTAGTTTTACTCTAAAGTTAACAAAAGGTTTTATTAAAGAAGCAGATATTGAAATTATTTCAAATTTAAATTTATTTCCATTAGTATTTCTTGTGTCAATTTTAGCCACTACTAAGGCTTTCATTTCAAATCCAGCTTCATCATCTTCCGGGTAAAATTCAACAACATCGTTTTCCTCCCAGTCCATAATTTCAGGAAAAGTTAAAAAATCTGTTATTCCTCCAGAATCAAATAAAACTGATCCACCAGCTTCAAAGAAAAAATTACTAGCTGTAGAACCAGAAATTAAAGGTAATTGTACAAAAGCAGTTGTTCTAACATTACCATCATTAGGCGGTATATCAGTCCTAGTAGTATTAGACATTGTTAGTTTTAAAGCTGTTGTTGGTGATTTTTTTATTACAGTAGCATACTGATAAGAGTGGAAAGGATATTTTATAGCAGATGGATATGTTGCTATAGGAGCTAGTCTACCATTGTCTTCGCTTGGTTGCTCTCCGTTTACTATTAATAATGTTGGATATTGTCTTGTGCCAAAAGGATATGTAGTTGGCGATGCTTGTTGTGATCCATATTTACATCTGTCTATATTTATTTTCTTTGGCTCTGTTAAACCATCTGTCCAAAACAATAAATTATCAATAATGTTAATACCTGTAATTATTCTACCAGGTTTTTTAGATTGAAAGTGATTAAAAGCTAAAGCTCTTTTTTCATGAGGAAGCTTAAACTTTACATGATCTCCAGCTTTTACATCTTTTAAATCTTCATAACCACGATCACTAGCTGTATGTTTAGTATATATTCTCCAACCATTCCAACCAGAGTCAGTATCTTCTTCTATTCTGATTACATGAGTTTTCATACCATTTATATACACATCCATACCTACTTGCACTCCTACTGGTCTTATGCCATTAGAAGCTTCACCAAGATTACTAAGATGTAAATGATCTCCTTTTGTATGACTATCGTTAGATATTTTACTTATTACTTTAGTAAATTCAACAAATACGTATTTAGCTCTTTTAGTTCTTTCGTTATACTCTATTATATAATCAGAATAAACCTTGTGTTTAACATCAACATTTCC
>Ga0208158_1000385_pt1 | contig 16119 bp, 15 predicted proteins | sample 8_EtaG_FD_184081 | JGI IMG/M metagenome (GOLD analysis project Ga0208158, IMG submission 184081) | Marine viral communities from the Subarctic Pacific Ocean - 8_ETSP_OMZ_AT15162 metaG (SPAdes) (version 2) | ecosystem: Environmental > Aquatic > Marine > Oceanic | place: Pacific Ocean | collected...
AATGTAAGAACTGCTGTATTTTTATCAACCTCTATATCACTATTCCATCTACTGTATCTACCACCTGGTTCTAATGATACTTTTTTAGTTGTGACTGCAAATTCAATACCTTTTTTCTTTGGTGTTCTATTCATTGTTAATTGACTATCTGTTATTTTATTCCACTCAACACCATACTTTGCAGTAAAGCTAAAAAAGTCTTTATCTAATCCTGTAAAGTTGTTTGTCATCTTTCTTAAAATACTACTTTTGAAAGCTTCTGTTACAAGATATGAAACTTTTGATTCTTTTAGTATATTTTTTAACTTAATCATTATGCTATCCTTTTAACGTCTTTATCACCAATCAAAGCCGCTCCCACCTTTTTTAAGTTTTGAGCTGCTTGATTAACCATTGTGTATTTACCTAATTTGATTGGTTTGTTTTTAATCACTACGTATAACATACCTCTTTCAGTTTCAAATTGTAGTGGGAATGTTTTCTTTTTATCAAGACCACGAATCTCAACATCGATTTTGAATCCAACCTTATCTCTTTTACTGACTTTAAATCCCCCACCCATCATTTTAGCTGACTTGGGTCTCATACCTGCTTTTTTAACCACGGTAGCTATACCACCTAAAAGCATATCAGCTCCTAAAGATGTGGCTTCTTTTACATACATCAAACCATCAACGTTTTTAGGAAAATAATCTGTTTCTAAGTTTTTAACTAATTTACCCATCGCTACTGCAGCGGCTTGTTTTGAACTATAACTTTTAATTTTTTTTACTTTGTCACCTATTTTATTAGTTGTGTAAAGTGTATATCTTTCATTTACGGATTCTTTTATATCTGAAGTACCGGTTACTTTGTAACCTAATTGTTCTGCATTTTCTTTTCTTGCTTTTTCAAATTTCTTTTTATCTTCACCTGTAAGTTCACCCCCGAAACCTTCATCTACTTCTTCAGTAGGATTCATAATGAAATCACGAGACTTACCAACATAATCTTTAGCTAGTGTAATCTTATCAGTCCACCAACTTGGTAGTGAATCTTCGTTAGACATAGAACGTAATTTTTTAATAACATCTACAGAGTCTTGTATAATTAATTTTAACTTCCTCTCTATTGAGGCTACGTCTGTGTGTCCGTCTTCATTTACGGATTCATTAGCTTTTTTCATCATTTTTGATATCTTCATTAGAGTTTCTCTATCTTTTTTAGAAAGTGATTTTAATTGTCTGTCTTTAGCTATTTTTGCAAGTGATTTACCATATGATTTAGTAGATTCACTTCTTACTTTATTAGGTAAATCATCGTGTTTTGTAGAAGCAAACTTTTTAGTTGACTTCTTCTTCATTGATTTAGCTGCGTCTTTTACAGCCTTACTTACTTTACTTGCGGGAACTTCACCCTTTTTGTAAGCGTGAACCAATCCCATAAATCTTTGTTGAGCTTTAGATACAGAAGGCATTATTTCATTTTCTTCATGTAACCCACAACGTCTCTCATAAACTTAGTCACATTATCTTTATAAGACTTCTGAATAGCCTTTGATAATTTCTTATTACCTTCGTTGGGGTCTCTCAAAAATCCTTGTTCAATGTTTTGCATTCTTTTTCTGAACTCCATCTCTTGTCTGATTAATAAAGCAAATTGTCTTTTAGTCAATCTTACGTCATCAGGTCCCTCTACAATAGATTCATCAACACCTTTAAGATGAGCTTGTATTCTTTTAGCCTGTCCTGCATGCATTTTAGATGCTTTAGCTAAAGCTGCTGATTGACCGGCGTGTAGTTTCGAAGCACCTTCTAGTTCTTTTACTATCTTTTTTAAATCATCAACACTTTCATTGACTGATTCTTTAGTAGAACAGCAAGATTCACCACAATCACAATCGTCTTTTAACAATTCAGTTAACTTAATCACGTATTTTTCCTTTTAAATTGAGATAACTTTACTTTTAACTCAATGAAGTTTCTTTTATATAAACGTTGTAATTCTAAGACTTGTTGTTTGTAATTAGCATCTTTATCTTTAGCTAACTCTTTAGTCAAACTCTTCATTAATCTATCAACTCTACTGATAGCATCTTCTAAACTATCGAAATCACCTTTGTAACCTCCAGAGCCCATGTTAATTTTGGACTCTGAAAGTCTCCAATCTTTCCATTTGTTCATCATATCAGTATAGTTTTTACTCATTTTCCACCGATTCTTTTATAAGTGTCTTTAAAATCAAACGATTCATTTTTCTTCTTTTTCTTTTTCTTATCATCAAGTTCGTTTCCTGTTCTCTTGTGAGAATGTTCTTGTATCTTGACAGGATTTAAGTGTTCAACACTTACATTTTTGTAGTGTTTATCACCAAACTTAATGTTACAAACTTCAACTTTACCACTCTCAGTTAGAGAATGCCAAGTTACTTCACCAATTCCTTCATTCTTATACTTAGGAGACCCCCAAGTTGCATGATGGAATCATTGATGTTGTACGGATTTATTATACTTATCCATTTTTTGTGTAGGCTGACTCATAGTTTACTCCTAATTAATCTTCTACTTGTTTATACTTTTTACCATTTAATGTAATAATTTTACCATGTGATTCGTCCATATCATCATCACCAAATTCATCTTCCATATCAGCGAAAGCAGCTGCTTTAGCTTCTTCATCATCATCAAAATCTCTTTCAAAATCATCTGGTTCTAAACTTTTAGATTTATCTACTGGTTTTTTATCATCGTCACCTTTTGAATCTTTTTTACCATCTTCTTTATCCAGTACAAATGCTCCTGCAGGATTTTTAGAATATGTAGGAGCCTGTGGGTCATCGACCATATTTTTTTCTTTATATTTACCGTAACCAATATGTACGTAATCGTCATCATCTTGTGATGCTTCTTTCACAACGTTCAAGTGTGCATTTTGTTCCTCTTCAGTCATGTTTCTCCAAATTACATCTTGCATAGTAGGAAGTGGTTCACCGAACTTTCTATCCCAAACATTTTCCGTCAACATACTTTTTGCCATCTTTTTATATGATTCTAAAATTTTCATTATTATCCTCTCATTATGTCATTAATGATAGCTTCAACTTTACAATAATCACCACAAGTTCTACCAGCTGGTAAATCTTTATTGACTGACTCATTCATTGGATACATAAATGCTCCATGAGTAGAAGGATTACTTACAAAATCAAACGCTATAAGTTCAAAGTCTGGTTGTACTTGAGTAACTTGACCATCATCTTCATTCACCGTCTCAACTGAACCCATTCCTCTTGAACTAATACCTAGTTTTATACCACTTTTAAATAACTCTTTCAAGATATTACCACTTGGTGTACTTAATACTTCTACCGTTCCTAGTAGATTATCACCTTCCCAATGCATTTCTTTAATATTATGTGATACGTTTTGTAAATTGACGACAGAACTTTCAGGATGGTCTAACTCACCCATAGCTCTACGTTCTTTAATAAATTCTTTTGTATATTTTTTAGCTTCACGGTGTAATATTTCACGAGGATAAATTCTACCATTTTGATTTTTGGCTTCTGCTCTCTGTAATACACCTCTGACAATCAACTTTCCGTTATTCTCATTGATTGATTCTGAGATTTGTTCTGGTTTTATTTCAAAAGGTAAATAATCTACTATTAGTTTTTTCACTATAGACTCCGTTTATTTGTTTTTAGTAAAGTTGACCGATTTTATTGGCTAGTTTTACTAATCTTTCACTAATTTTTTTCATTGCACCGTGAGTACGTTTCCAATAAGAAGTTGAATCAACACCTACTTCGTTCTTTAATCTTACATTCATTTTAATAAGTTTATCTAACTCATTCAACTTATCTCTGACTTCCATCATAGAACGACCTATTTTTTGTTTTGGTGTTAAAGATTCATCATTTCTGTAATTGTGATAATGACCTTCATTTACATTCTCGAGTTTTTTATCAATCTGTTTAGCTTTACCAGTTTGAACTCTTCTTACATTAGAAATACTTTTTGAACCACCTTTTAATTTTCTAGCTACTTTCATTTTAGCAGCTCCAGCTGAACCTGCATCTACTATGATTGTTAACTTAACATCACCCTCATCTTTTATATCTAAAGCAAATCTAGCTTCAGATACTTTTGAGTATCCTGCTGCGTTAGCTATTCTTTTTTCTTTGTCTTTATCTTTTTTCTTTTTGGGTTTAGATTGAAAAGCGTAAGGAGTTCTAGGAGGACCTTCTCCCCCGTCAATAGCTCCTGTTACAGAAACTTCTTCGAGTTCTTTTTTAATCAGTTCTCGAACTAAAGCTCGCAGTCGTTCAATTTGAGTGGACATTTTTAATCTCCTTAACAAGTTCATAATATCTCATCAAAGTTAAAACTTGTTTTTCATTTACAATTTTTCCCTTTGTCAAATTATCAATCTGATTGATTGATTCTGTCAATTTGATTTTAGTGATTGTGTCATTTATCTTATTGACGTGGGAATTTAAAATGTTTTTTAATGTTGTAACTTCTTTGTTTACAAACTCACGTAATGAATTTGTATTACTTATATTATTAATGTAACTTTTAAGTAGATTTTTTTGTGATTCATTCAATGATTTGTATTTAGTATTGAATTTATCAACTAAAATTTGATATGTAAGTAATCTTAAATCTTTATCTTTTTTACCATACTCTTTCAACATCTTTTCTTTCACTTGTTTTGTAGTGATTTTTTTATTTGTGATGTGTTCTAATATAGTGTGTTTTGAATTAGTTGTTTGTTCAGGATTAAAAGATACCGTTGTGGCACTTTCTGCTAAAAAAGTATTATAGATAGCAGCTAATAATCTGTAGTTGGTCACACGACCATTAAAGAAATCTGTTGAATTATAATTTTCTTTTATTTCTTTAATTAGATTATATTTTTCATTACGTAATTTAGAATTACTTAAATTTTTTCTTGACTCAACAACTGCAGACAGCAAATCACGAGCTTTATTTTCAGATTGATAGTGTCTTTCAGACAAAATACGATATAGTTGAAGTTCTTTACCCAACTCTGTATTTTCGTTGAAATACTTTTTTACTATTTTGACAGATTTCGTACTTTTACCAGCCAACACGTCAGCTGTTATTTGTCTTGTCAATAATTCAAAAAGAATACTTGTATTCTTTATTTTAGAATGTTTTAATTTGCGAGCCATTATATAATACTCCGTTTAATCATATATTTTGTCATAAATAAATATAAAGTTAAATAATAATTATTCATTTGAAGTATCTTTAGTTAAAGAAGTTACCTCATTCTCGTACTCTTTTTCTAGTTCCGTCGTTTCAGTTATAATTTTAGTGTCAACTTTATTAAAATTCATGGATTTTTTCAATGCGTCGTAGTGAGCTAATGCTAAAGGTCTACCATATTTAGGAGCTCCACTACCACCTTTCTTCATATCGTGAGCACCTAGAGGGTCTCTACCACGTGCTCCACTATCTTTGCCATATTTATTAGGTTCTTCAGGTCTACCTGCTCCTTCAAATCCTCCTTCAGGTGCTCCACCTTTATCATCTAACTCATGTCCTGTTCTACCCATAGCCATATCTGATGGTGTTCCAGTAGCTTGACCTGATTTAGCTGGGTCATTACCCTCATTTTCTATCTGAGTACGTCTAAACTTTTGTTTGTAATCAAACAATATGTTTTCGTCTTCTTTTTTAATTTCTTCTTCTGTAAATCCAAATACATTTTTGTAAATCCATTCAGAAGAAACTAGACCATCTTGTAACATTGAAGAAGCTAATTGTGTCTTATTGTTCCACAATTCAACTTTTTCCTGTTCATAGATTGTTGAGGGGTTAGTAAGACTTAATTCAAAATTAACTAAATCAGCATCTTGATAACCTTGTGCATATAAATGAACGATAGCCATCTTTGTCAATTCACTTATTGTAATTCTTTGTATTCTTTCGATAGTCCTAGCAAATCTTACATCTTCAGCAGCTAAAGTAGCCTTTGAACCTATCTGGTCTTCAAAACCTAAGAAAGCTTTCGGTATTCTCAAAGATGATAATAATTTATTTTTGAGATACTCGATATCTTCTGTTGCTTCATAAGTCAAACCTGGTAAGGAATCTATACTCGTACCACTATCACCTCCTCGTACGGGTAAGAAAAAGTCCTCTGTAATGTTTTGCATGTTATATCTTAAATTGTAATCACCTGTATCTTCATCAACAACAGGAGCTTTCTTCATTTTGTTAATTACTTTTTGCATATAATTATCAACTTCAGAAGGAGGTATATTACCTATATCTAATTTAAAAATTCTTTTTTCTGGTGCTCTCATGATTCTATGTATCATCATAGCATCTTCCATTAATGTAGTCTGTTTCCAAGTCTTTCTACCACCTTCAATTTGAGACTTACCATAAGGTAGATAATTAGAATCAGATAATAGTCTGAAGTGAGCTACTTCATAATTTTCTAATTCTTGTTTTGTAGCAGAACGTTCAGATTTATATCTATGTTCACTTGTAGTTGACTCTACTAAAAATTTTACATATTCAGGATTCTCGGGGTCTAAACCTTCAATACGTGATGTATCATATACAGATAAAGGAACTACGTTTGTAATACCATACTTTTCGTTGATTTCTAATTTTAAGAAGAAATCACCATACTTACACATATTACGAACCCAAGGCCATAGATTGAACTCAATATTCACGACATCGTAAAATAAGTTGTGTAATATTTCTTTAATCTGATTATTATCTGTTTTAATTTCTAAAACGTCTCCGTACTCTGATTTCATAGTAGATTCATCAGCGTAAATATCAAGAGCACTTGAGATGATAGCGTCAGCATCCATTGATTCATAATCTTTAAATAAATTAAGTCTCATCGACCTAGTCATTAAAGCATCAGAATAACCACTCAGTCCTACTCCTGTAAATATTTTTTGATACCTATCAATCAAATTACTTTTTTGATAAGCTTGTGTACGACTTGTATCGGAAACTTTTAGTTTCTTTCCTCCTACATTTCGTACTACAACGTTAGTAGAAAATAATCTTAATAATCTACTTCTTAAGCCTGTGTCAGCCATTTTTTACCTCTTAATTAATTAACCAATCTAATGATTCCTTTTTTTTACCTGTTTCCCAGGTCCAAGAATCATTTTGGTTATTAGTTGGTGTATAAACACCTTGATTTGATGTTATACTATTCATTGCTTTCTTTTGTAATTCTATACCTTCAGCTCTCAATCGTAGAGCAGTTTCTCTTATCCAGAGTCCCATAGCGAAAGACATTACTAAATCATCATTATATCCTGACATAGCTTCTGCTCTGCTACCGTTATATATAAATACAAACAATTCGTCAATTAATCTCTGTGAATGGACGGTTACAGCTCTTTCTCTAAAAAATTCTTCTAATTTAGACACAACTAATGGTCTTGTTTTAGAAGTTATAGTGAATCCTGGTACCAGTTGTTTTTCCATTCTATTTATTTTATTGTTGATTTGTCTATGTACATCAACAACTTGTAAATCTTTACTCATATAAAAAAGGTTTTCATACTCTCTATCAATCACTTGTTGTATTGTAGCCCAACCTATGTTATTGTTCTCAATAACTAATAATGCGTTGTTATATTCTGTAGCTACATTTACTAATAAATTTCCATAATCTCGTGTAGACATTCTTCCTTTATACTCAGCGACTTGTTCTAAACTTTCTACATCTAAAATATGAAAAGCTGAGTAGTCTGTTGAATCACCTCTACTAACGTCAGCACATACTACATAATCTTTTGTGTAGTTTGGTGGTTCCCATATCCAAACATTCGAATCAATACCTCTTTTTTCAATAGGTTCTTTTACGTGTGATTCTCTATACTCTTCCAATATTACACCATCTACTACACTTTGACCAGAAGTAATAAAGTCACAATCACATTCTTGAGCAGCTAATGAAGGACCTAATAAAGTATCTTGTTCAGTTCTCCATTCTTGAGCTCTATCTGGATGTACGGTCCAATGTAATTTGATGAAATTAAAATCATTCAAATGGTCTTCAGCATCCATCCATGTTCTATGAAACCAATTACCAACACCATTAGGTGTAGATAAAGCTATACATTGACCTCCAGTTGATAACGTCTGAGATGCTGCTGCCCATATACCATCAATCTTATCAATAAATGCTGCCTCATCAAGTATCAGTAATGACAGAGCTTCTGAACGACCACTATCTTCACCACTCGATACAGCTTTTATTTGAGAACCATTTTTGTATCTCAGACTCAACTTGTTATCCTCAACACAAGGTTGTTTTAACCAACTTGGTAGATTAGCATGCATCACACGAACCTTTGTTACCAAATTTTTAGCTACTTCTTGTTTTGTAGCTATAACCAAGATGTTTTTATCTTGGTGAAAAGTCATCATCCATAGTGAATAACCTGCCGTGAGAGTAGATATTCCTAATTGACGAGCTTTTAAAATGATGTTGAATCTATTATTTACAAATTCACCAACGGTCTCTTCTTGAAAATCGTATAATGAAAAAGGTACTTTACCTTTTATCGGATGTTGAATCATACAATATTTCTTTAAGAAATAAACAGGGTCGGAAGCACACTTCACATACTCCTGTTTAATCACATCTTTGAGTTGTCCTTTTGAATTTCTTTCCATATTAATATAATACAGAAACCGTTCCGCTTCCAGTGATTCTTGAAAGTCCTATTTCATAAACTTCTTTAGCATTTATAGCACTAGCTGCGACCGGTGTTCCTTCAACTGGATGAAGAACCGTTGTACCTGCTGTTTGTATTATAAATCCATCTGAACCAGCATTTGAACCAGATAAGTAATGGTCACCTGCTCCAAACTCTACAATTTTATTGTATTTAGCACTTGGTTTAAAAGTTGGTGCACTACGACTAGACACATCTGTTCTGGCTCCTGAGCCACGTTTTACTTCTGCCATTTAATTTCTCCCTAATTTAAGACCGGCATTTCTTAGTAATTCATTAAAAGAAAATTCACTTCGTAAATCTTCTAGTTTAAATGTTTTAAATAGTTTTGATTGTAGCATATTATCAATCAAATCATCATAAATAAATTCAGTTTCTTCAATTTCACTATTATTCGTCTTAGCGTATTCCATAGCTACATATTTCAGGTCTGATAGTAGTGTAATCAACTCTTTGAGTTCTTTTCCTCGTATCACGTAAACTTCTTTATCTTGAATCATGTATCTTCCTATATATAAATATATTAAACTAAAGATTCTTCTAATTTATCTAAAAATTCTAAATATTCATCAGCTTTTTTGTTCATTTCTTCACTATTCATTGTCCATTTGTCTTTATCAACTGAATATCCGTCGGGTCTGAATTGTTCAAAGAACTCTGGTGTGTTTTGTTCTTTAAATTCTTTAATTTGAGCTCTTTGGTCTTTAATATAAGCTAACTTACTCTCTTTAATATTATTTTCTTTCCATTTATCATAAGTTCCATCAATTCTCATCTTATTTTCAAATTTTATCTGACAATCAAAACAATGATTGTACAGAGCCCAAGTTTTATTGTCCATTCTATGTTTCATAACCTTTTCACACTTAGGACAGAACCAAGGCATTCGAGCTTCCTTCATAATATCGGATAATCTGTCTATTTTGTCACCTGATTCTTGTTTTTTACCAGTATAGCCTACTTGAATTTTTGATTCTGGAGTTCCTCCTCTTAAAATTGATTGTAATGCGTCATTTTGACGTTTATTTTCTTTACTATAGCCTGCCATTATAACTCCTTTAGTTATAGGTTTTTATTTCTTCCCAAGTTGGTAATCCTGTATCATTTGTGGTTAATGTTCCATTGTTACTATTTGTCGAATGGTCAATAACAGCAGTTCCACCACCTTCATTGAATCTCCAATATCCTACAAGATTAGCAGTGTGACTATTAATCAAATGATTGTAAGTAGTTCCAGCGTTATATACTTCACTAGCAAAAGTGCCAACTGAATCAATACATTTATTGTAGATAGCCACTTCATCAAGTGCACAAGCGAATCCGTTACTATATCCTGAACCCTCGGTGTTACGTCCTCCAAAATATATTCCGTGAGTGTAACTTTCAGTAGCTTCATCTTGATTACCCCAAGAAGTGCTGTTGTTATTAGTCATTCTTGCATCTGTATTTATCCACATTCTGAGTTTTCTTTCTCCTGCATCAAATTGAGTACCTGTATACGATATTACCCAATTATACCATTTACCTATTTCCATTGGATTGTTAATTCCAGTAACATCATTACCACCAACTCCTACTCCAATATTATTGACACCTGCACCTGACAATCCGAAATGAAATCTTGCTACAGGACTATTAGCTTTAGTACCTAGTATAACTGATTTTTGATTCATTTCTTCATCTGGTCTAACCCAAAATGAAATAGTAAATCCGTTCCAAAGTGAATAAGTATCAGGATTAAAGTCGGTTGATACAAATGTTTCTGTAGCTCCACTTCTATCACCTGAAAATGATAGTGCATAATTTTCTACTGATTCAACTACTCTACTACCTCGTGTTCTCTTCTTAGATATTAAAGCGTTAGTCTCTTCAAATATTTTTTTGGCTATATCTCCATTTAGTTCATACAAATATCTATTCTCAGTTATATTTAACCAATTACCCCAATTTAATTGTTGATTACCTTGTTTTCTTCTTGCAACAGCTGTTAATATAGGGATTATCTTCGAATCTACATTCTCATCAATAACTGATTTAACTTTATCTTCATATACTTTTTTTGTTGCTAAGGTAACTTTATTTTCTAACCATCTTGCTTTATTTAACTCTTCTAAAATAGTAGATTTCTCTTCTTCAACTTGAGAAACTTTGTTTTTTAATTTTAGTGTTTCGTTTTTTAAATCTTCAATAATTTTATCTTTACTTTGTATTTTATTTTCTAATTTTTCAACGGGAGCGAATAGTTTTTCAGAAAATGGTATTGAATTTGTATTTTCATTGAGAATATTTGATGTTTCTATCAAAGGTTTCTCAGGTGATTTACCCATTTTTCCTAACGCTGTTTTTATTTCTTCCATAGTTGGCATATATCAATTCCTTAAAAGTTTAATAGACCTAAAATTTGATTTACAGGAGCAAAAGCACCAGTAAATTTATAGGTTTTACCTTTATACTTGAAAACTATACCTTCTGAAGGTACGATTGATGATAAACCACCAATTTTTTCTAATTTATCTAATTGTAACTTTAATGTTTCTATCTTTTTGACATCTTTACTTTGTTTTACTTGTTTTACAGCGGCAATAACATCTTTTCTAATCTTCATTACAGCTTTATCTGGTGATGCCGCTAAGTAACCTCCTATATTTTGTAATATCTGAGCTCCAACATCGAAAAATAACACTTCAAATGGTTTCATATTTTGTTTTACCCATTTTTGATGGTCGTTTTTATCAAATGATAATGCCCAATCTAAAAACTTTTCGTTCTTTATATCTTTTTTCATCATTGGTATCTTATATGACTTGTCAAAAAAGGCCCATCTCTTAGTTAGATTAACTAAAACTTTATTTGGTATCTTATACTTGTATTGTTTTGAGGCATTGAATATAAACTCTTCCCAAAATCTTTGATGATACATAGCTAAAGTGTCATTGTCTTGTAAAGCGTATTGTTTTTTTAATTTATCTAATCTATTCAAAAATGTTTTTTTCTTTTTTCCAAAATCTTGTACTTTAGGTACGGTTAAAAACTGAGGTTTACCTATTGTATAATTTTTTTGTACATTTTGATTTACTTGTTTAATCATACCAGCTAGCATACGAGCAGAATCTTTAGGTTGTCCTATTGCCTTAGCACTTTTATCATACTCTAGTGTACCGTGAAATACTATTTGTGCTTTATCATAATCAATCACGTTAGCTGACTTAGGATACATAACCTCTAAATTCATCCATCGTTTACCATTACCAAATACTTTCTCTTTTTGAGCGTCTGATAACTTACCAATAGACTTACTTAAATCTTTCATAGCGAAAACAAAAGCATTCTTTATATCACCACGACCAGCGAACTTAGATGCAACACCTTTTGTATCCATTGCTGTTGCTCCAAAGTTTTTTAGTTGTCCTTTGTTTCTAGCTGTAACCAATTTATCGTTTACCCACGAAATCATTAAATTTTGACCATCGAGTTTTTCTGTAACTCCATCTTCTCGACTTAGTTTACCACCGAGTCCATTAATAATTATCTGCTTTAAATCTGAAAATGTAAGATTTTTATCGTCAAAAGGATGATTCATGTGACCATAAGCTCCTCCCTCTATCAATAACGACACTTCTTCTTCAAGACTGATTCTTTCTTTCAAATCTGTATTAGTTGTACCTGAATCAGCTCCTGGTAAAGGAGGTGCTTCTGTTTGTACACCTTTTCCGTCCATTCCCATCCATTTTACAACTTCATAACCTAAATTTCGTAAAACGGTAGTATCAATAAAATCTTTATATTTTTGTAAATCACTATAAGACACGGCAGGAACTATCGAATATTTTAATGTGTAATCATAACTAGGACTTTGAGCATTAGGACTCAATATATAGTTTACTATTTCCCAACCTGTATCTTTATACATCGAATCTAACCAATCTTTAGAAATGTTTTGATATTCAGTAAATCCTTTATAGAATGTTGGAGGTCCATCATCAACAGGTGAACCTACGGTTTGACTACCTTCGTTTAAAATATGATTAATATCGTTATTCTTTAAAAAATCATCTATATGTTCAAACAACTTTTTAAATTTATTAGTCATCATATTATAGATACCTTTATTAAAGTATCCGAATGCCTGTTTGAATAATTTTTCTCTATTCTTTTCGTAGTCGGGAGCTCCTAGTAATTGTCTCATCACGGTTCCACTCACTTCTTTACCACCTACATTGACCGAGACATGAGGAGCTGTCATTATGTATCCGTGTTTGTCGTATGGTAAAATATTACCTCTGTTTTTATCATAATCTTTAAAATACTTTCCACCTGTTAATCTACCAGCGTCTTTAGCTCCGAAAATGTAAATAACTGCTGTTGTCTTTTTATCATATTTCTTCAATACATTTTTTGCTACGTAAGGTGATTTTTCTTTTACGATACGATTCTTAGGAATACCCATCTTAACCATGTGACGAACTTTTTCACTAAAGTTCATTGGGTGTCTTGGTGGTTGTTTTATATCAGATGTCGTTATATAGGCATCATCAACTCTTGATTTTAACCATTGATAAGTTTTTTTATGATGAGGTCCAAAAGGTTGAAAACGTCCTCCGTAAATACCCACTACTTTTTTTATTTTAGTTCTATCTTCGTTTACTTTTTTATAACCACTACCATAAGGAACTGAACTATGTCCTTTACGTTTCATCTTTTTTACACCTTTACGACTCGGTGATGGAATATCTTCTGTTGTTCTCAAACTTCTATTTATTTTTTTATGAAGTCTTTTCATTTTTTTACGTTGTGCTAAATCAGTAGGTATCCAATCAGGTCCAAACGTGTAGTCATCCGTACCTACAACTTTTTTGTTTGAACCAAGTCCTTGTTCATTCTTTCTTTTTGTTTTCTTTTTCATTTTATTAATGAAAGCTCTATATACAGCTGCTTGTGATGTTTTACCCATCTCTCGAGCTCTCTGTTCCATAGCTACAGCAGCTTGAATTTTATGAGCATGAGACTTACCACTATTACGAATTTTACTTACAGATGCTTTAGCATCTTTTACGGTAGCAAACTTAAGACCTTTTATTGTTCCTTTTGGATTTTCATCCGTGTATAAATCTGAATGAGATTTAGAACCTCTATGTTGTCCTTTTTTTCTAGGTACTCTTGGTGCTTCTGAAAGACCTTGTTGTTTTAATATTTGTTGTTTTTTAATCCAACTCTTTGCTATTTTATTTTTGATTGGTTTTTTTGTAAACTTAGTAATACCTTGTTTTACAAGTGAAGCAAACTTTTTCTGAGCTACATCGTATTTTAAAAACTTAGAATTATCTACAATAAGAAAGTTTGATTTAAATAAATTCTGAAACTTACCAAGATTAGATTGTACATCTTTCCAACTCTTTTCTAATAACTTAGGTGGTAATATTCTATCTCGTTCTTGATTACGTTGTTGAGCTACATCAAGAGAAGTATTAACAAATACCATATATGTATCATAACCATCTTCTTCAAGTTCTCTTTTCATCTTAGCTATCTTACCATAATCGTGACCCGTACCATCAATAATCATACCTAATTTACCATCTTGATACAACTTCATTCTTTGTTTAGTAAGTGATTTAGCATAATCTCGTAAACCACTCTGACCTTTAGATGTTAAATCTTTAAATAAGTCATCTGGCATCTTATCTAAATCTGTACCGAATCCGTATTTGTTCAGAAGAAACTTTAACTCTTTATCCGAGTTTACCATCTTCATACCCGTCATACTTATATTGTATCTATCAGGTATTCCAAATAAATTCTTTGCAACATAAGTTTTACCACTACCTGGGCCACCAGCAAGAAATACGGCTTTAAAAATACCAGGGTCATTAACACCCTCGTTTATATTCTCGTTTTTTCTTTTTGCGTTGATTATTTTTTTATCGTCTTTTTTGGCTGTTCTGAATGTGACTACTTTTTTACCATTAATAGTTGGCATGCCATGAGCATCTTTATCAATAGACTTCACAATAGTCTTCTTGTTTTTAAATCTACCTGTAAGAATAGTATCACCCACTTTTACAGGTATTTTAATATCCTCTTTAAGAAAAGGTTTTACAAGCCATTCAGTTAACTTTTTCATCAGACGGATAAAGCTCTTTTATACCACCCGTATATGAATCTCTCTTGTTCGGGTTTTTTATTTACTAAATCATAGTAATGTTTTAATCTGTAACAACGAACTCTATCTAATTCAGGTGTGTATTTGTCTAAAGCAGCTTTTGTACCTGGTCCGAATCCACCATCAACCGTTAAATCACCACCTTTAGCATTTATAGCTCTTTGTAGTATTTTTACAGCTGTACCTCTACCTTGATTAACACACATATCAAAAAAGATATGTTTTAAATCGTCAGGTAAATCATCTACTTTATTTTTATCCCAATAATCTTTTTTGTAGATTTCTTTAGCTCCCTCTTCAGTAAGATTCTTGATATCCACATCAGGATAGAATCTTTTAGCTATACCGAAGTTTGTCTCACCGCCTAAATCTGTGGGGTCATGTACATAACCTCCCTCGTGGTCTAACGTGATTTGTATTATCTCATCGAACGTTGTTAGTGTTTTATCTGTTTTCATAGGTTTACTCCCTAGTAACTTTATTATATATTGTAAAATGTTGTATATATTCATTAATAAATATCTTTTTAGTTGTTTTTCTTATTTTTATAAGCCATTTTGCTTCACGGTATATGTGTGGAAATCAGCACTCGATACAACCGTACTACCACCAGAATCTAATAGTTTAGCTGAGACCGTTAAGTTCATAGTAGTAAGTGTTTCAGGGAGTGCTCCTCCGTCACCTTGACTTCTGATTTGGAATTGAACGGTATTTGAACCTGCATTTAAACCCGTTTCTGTCAAACTTACTGCAGATGATGTGTTTACATCACTTGATACTACCGTACCTGTATTAGCTGAACCATCTGAGAGGAACACCAGGCCAGCACTTGTTGTAAATGGTTTATGACCCATATCTACAGCTATTCTAGTTAGGTTATCACCTGAAGCAGTTAGTGTTACTTGTAACTGGTCGTTAGCCGCTGCTTGAACCGTGAATGTGAATTTATCACTCAAGTGAACCGTGCTTGCGTCTGTATGTTGGTCGGTTGCAGATGAACCATCATCAATGGTTATCGAACGAGCACTATCGGTAGCAAAACTTGTCGTACCAGTGAAGGAACCATCTTGATGATTGTTGTCAGCTCTCACTTTTATTGCATATGTTTCACCTGCACTCAATGATAAACCAACATCATCTTTAAGTGAAATGTCTTGTTGGATACTTATTCCTTGTGAGTCCGCGTTTACCGTACCTTCTAAGGCTGGCCCTCCAGAAGCGGC
>Ga0208158_1000386_pt1 | contig 16119 bp, 9 predicted proteins | sample 8_EtaG_FD_184081 | JGI IMG/M metagenome (GOLD analysis project Ga0208158, IMG submission 184081) | Marine viral communities from the Subarctic Pacific Ocean - 8_ETSP_OMZ_AT15162 metaG (SPAdes) (version 2) | ecosystem: Environmental > Aquatic > Marine > Oceanic | place: Pacific Ocean | collected...
GTGGGTGATGCCAGTAGGAAGAGTAAAAGCCATTTTTTCATTCTTCCTTTTTCTTAGCCATAGGACAATTTACTGGACCTTTATTTTTGTTGTTGTTGCCTGTAGTCAAGCCGAATGTTGCAAGTGCTCCAGTAAATACACTGGCAACGAACGTGATATCTGAGTTACCTGATTTTTTAACCATAGGTATCTCAACATAATTCATAGTTATTATAAATCCTGACCAAACCACAACGCCAAGTCTGACGAATGTTCCAAGGATCTGGATTTGATGTTCTTGATCCTCTGCTGCATCTTTTAGCTTACTGAGGAGTCCCTTTTCTTTTTCTGGCGGTTTTCCTTCCATTTATCTACTTTTTTCTGTAGGAACTTTTGTATTTGTTTTTTAAGTTTATCAAATAAAGGTGTAGCTAGAGTGGTGGTTGCTACAGCTGCAACAGCTGCATAGGTAGCAGTGGCTACTACTTCTGCACTAGGTAACGGCAAATCAATCTTAACAACAGGTACTCGAAGAGTAGGTTGTTCAGTTTTAGCTATTTCCTCATCTTCAGTAGCTTCAGGTACTTCTTCAAGCTCTACTCCTTTAGGAGCTTTGATATTACCGGGAGGTATTACAACAGGTGGAAAAACAGGCATATCAGCTTCCGGTGGCTTTAGAGGGATGCTAGGCATATCTAAAGCACTTGGAAGTTTAGTTCTACTAAGATTTATGGATGGAAGCTCCATTACAGAGCTGCTATCTTAGACTTACCTGATGTAACTGCTGCATCTACTGCAGTAAAGTTTTCACTTGTCCAGATAGATGTTGTTCCATCTTCTTTCTTATATGCTTTAATAAGTTCAAGATGATCTACATTACGTTGTAGCTTATCTTTCCACTCAGCATTTGTTTCATCAGAAGCTTTATTACCATTGATAACTGTTACGCTATCACCTGCAGCTGCAAAGATAGCTGCTACTTCATCACTCGTTCTCTCCGCCATTGTTAGATTCCTCTAGTTCTTGTAAAGTTTTTAATGCTCCTTGAAGTTCAACGAAGCGTTGTTGAGCAGCATTTTTCTGCTCTAATAGATTGTTATGCTGATCAGCTACTTGTTGTAGTTCAGCTTCTATTTCTTTAATTTTTTCTGTTATAGTCATAGGGTGTTTATTTGTGTTTTATTAAGTTTAATATAAATCGCAACCTTTAGAATATGCAATAATCATAAATTCACCATTCATACCAGAACCACCTGTTGTAAATCTAAAACTAAGGGAATTACCACTTTTTACAAATTCAACCGAGGAACCTGGACTTGAAATTTCTTCACCTAAGAATCTAGTTCTCATGTTTGCCGAATCATGTTCATTCCATGCAATAGCAGATCCCCAAGCTCCTCCATCTCCATCGTTCCAGTTATACGCATATTCAATACGAACCATATCGTCGTTACCGAAGTCTTGAGTAAGCAGCGTATCGTGGTTAGTACTAGCACTCATGCCTACAGAACCGCCATAAGTTCTAAACTTACAACCACCACCAGTGCCAAGCTGTTTTTCGTGGAAATAGGTTCCCGCAGAGATTGTTGAAAAACGTACACTACCGTCGTAATAGGCTATTACACCTCCGTCGCCAATAATCTGTAGCCCTGATTCATTTGTTTGAGGTTCGAGGTGAATATCATTATTAGCTTGAATATAGAGATCTTCTCCTGATCCTGTAGTTTTTACTATTAGATGACCAGCTCCATCATGATGTATGTACGAATTACTTCCGTCATGCCGAATGGTTAGGTCATTTCCAGGCTGACCGAAAACAGCCTTAGCACTATCAACAAATTCAAGAGCGTTATCTGACTTATCCCATACAACATTATTTGCTGCACCTGTCAGAGTGACATCACCATCAACAGTTAAACCATCAGCAACTAAGGTTCCCGTTACCGTAACGCCAGCCGCTGTGGTGGCTATTCTAGCTGAATTATCATGGTAAAGGGTTGCTCCACCACCGGGAATAAATAGGGCTGTATATTCAGCAGCACTTTTTTTACCAAAATATAAAGGACCATCACCTTTTATAAAATTATTGGTTCCGTCGTGCCAGAGCTGGAAATCTTGACCTGCACCCAATTCAAGCTTTAGATTGTCAACATCAAGACGCAAACTGTTTTTACATTGTATAAAAGTTCCAGCATCTCTCATATCCATAACTGTATTACCATCAGCATCTGCCATGACTAATCTGCCACCAGCTCCAGCAGAAGAAGCGTCATATCCTACAAGTTGCCAACAATAATTACCATCTGTGTCCTTAAGAATTAGATAGCAAGTAGTGGCATTTCCAAGAACACCTGCTCCAGTACTTGTCGTCTCAAAACTCTTACTGCCGTCGTAATAGAGATTAGTCTCTCCATCAGCAGCACCATATAAAGAATATTCACCTGCCTTCGGTTGTAAAGCTACTCCAGTTGCACCATATACAAGTGTAAATCCAGTACTACCTTTTATGTAAGAGTGGGATCCATCATGATACAGCTCTAAATCATTCCCCGTTCCTAACCGTATCTTCTCATTATCCAAGAGGTCGATTGGAGTCTTCAAACCTCTGTCATCTATTTTTGTTAATGCCATAGTTATTTAGCCTCCAATGCTGTTACTTTTGCGGATAGTTCTTTAATTGCGTTTAACATATGCCAAAATAAACCTTCAGTTTGTAATGTCTTTACCCCACCAGAAGTTGTTGAAACAGCACTTCCTAACACAGCTTCTACTTCTTGAGCAATTAGTCCTAACTGAGTTCCAGTTTTATTTACTACAGCAGATTTGATTACATCTGTTAATTCTGGATTATCAGTTTTTATTTCATCTTCAGTTTTATATTCGTAGTTTCTTACTTGTAACTGGTTGATTATTGATAGACCAGTATTGTAATTTACTATGTTCTTTTTTATACGTTGATCAGAAGTTGTTGACCAACTAGAATTATTAGCTTCGTTATATGCACCATTTGAGCCACCTATAAACGATGTATCATCACCTTTTCCAGTTAAATCATGTCCAAATACATATTGTTTCGAGGCAGTTGCACTGTTTGGGTTAGCATTAGTTCCTACGCATACACATCTAGCAGCTGTTGTCATCGTATCTCCAGCGTCTTTTCCTATGCACACATTCATTCCATCACCAGTTGTGGCTGCTTTTAATGCCCTCATTCCAACAGCAACGTTTTCATTTTGTGTTGTGTTTACTCTTAATGCCTCTTCTCCAAGAGCTACATTATCATTTCCAGTTGTGTTAGCACCTAAAGTATTAACACCTATACCCAGATTCCTTGAACCAGTTGTATTTACGTCTAAACAGGATACTCCTATAGCAATATTATGTTCTCCTGTTGTGTTTCCAGTCAATGCGTTTTTACCTACAGCAACCTGATTACTACCTGTAGTATTAGCATCTAACGTATAAGTACCAACAGCAACATTATTATCTCCTGTTGTGTTTTCCCTTAGAGCATCTTTACCAACAGCAGTATTATCAGATGCGGTTGTGTTTTTAAATAAAGTTTTATGACCTAAAGCAACATTGCTAACTCCTGTTGTGTTTGCTTCTAATGCTCTAAACCCAACAGCAGTGTTACTAGCACCTGTTGTGGTTGCTTGTAAAGATTCAAGTCCTACAGCTACGTTCTCTGATCCTGTTGTGTTTCCTGCTAAAGCTGCATAACCAACAGCAACATTACTATCAGCAGTTGTGTTCGAGTCTAAAGCATTAAAACCAACAGCAACATTATAATTACCTGTTGTATTAAGAACTAAAGTTTGTCTACCAATACCAACATTTCTCTCGCCTGTTGTGTTAGAAAGCAAAGCATCAGAACCTATTGCAGTGTTATACTGACCTGATGTATTATCTCTTAAGGCTTCATAACCAATAGCAGTATTTTCAACAGCAGTGGTGTTTTCTGATAATGTCTTTCTACCAATAGCAACATTTTTTGTTCCAGTTGTATTATCCTGTAAAGCCATATGACCTACAGCAGTATTACCAGCAGCAGTTGTGTTCTTCTGTAATGCACCATAACCCATCGCAACGTTATAACTTGCAGTTGTATTTGCTCCTAATGCGTGATTACCAAAAGCATAGTTATAAATTCCTGTTGTATTAGCATCTAACGCATTCATACCAAAAGCAGCGTTTGCAGCACCTGTTGTGTTTGCATACAATGCTTCATGACCAACAGCAGTATTTTGATCGCCTGATGTTGTTTCATACATTGCATTATTACCAACAGCAACGTTTTTAGTATCCGCAGTAGCTACGTTTAGGTTATAAAGTGCATAAACACCAACAGCAACATTCATATCTCCTCCAACATTTAAAGAAAGAGCTTTTCTACCAATAGCAGTGTTATTGTTTGCATTGTTTGCAGATTTTAATGCCTCGGAACCTACAGCCGTATTACTAGATTGTGTAGTATTTGCTTCTAATGCTTTATAACCAAGAGCAGTGTTTTCCCCTCCTGTTGTATTTGTATTTAAAGCACTTCTACCAATAGCAGTATTAGCATTTCCAGTTGTATTTGCTTGTAAAGAGTTTGCACCACAACTAGTATTATTAGCACCTGTTGTGTTTGCTACTAATGCATAGTTACCAACAGCAGTGTTAACATTACCTGTTGTGTTTGCGGTTAATGCATTATAACCAACAGCAGTATTATAACTAGAAGTTGTACATGCATCTAAAGTAAAAGCACCAACAGCTACGTTTTCTGTTCCTGTTGTGTTTGCTTCTAAAGCTACATAACCTACAGCAGTATTGTAATTTGCTGTGGTGTTGTTTTGTAAAGCCTCTCTACCTATAGCAGTATTAAAAACACCAGTTGTATTTGCAAATAAAGCATCCCAACCTATAGCCACGTTTGAATGACCAGTTGTGTTTGTATATAAACTATTATGTCCTACAGCAGTACTAGCACCACCTGTAGTATTTGACTTTAAAGAACTTTGACCAACAGCAGTATTGGCCTCTCCTGTGCTGTTTAGTAAAGCATAATAACCAACAGCAGTATTATAATGTGAAGTTGTATTGTTTGCTAGTGCTCCACCACCTATAGCAGTGTTATAAGTTCCTGTTGTATTGTCATACATGCAATCAGTACCGATGGCAACATTGCCACTAGCAGTTGTGTTTGCATTTAATGAACCCTTACCAATAGCTACGTTATTAGCTCCTGTTGTGTTTAGTTTTAATGCATTTCTTCCTACTGCTGTATTATTAGATGCGGTTGTATTTTTTTGTAACGCTTGAACTCCTATTCCTGTGTTATCACTACCTGTTGTACAATCATCTAAAGCTTCAGAACCAAAGGCAGAGTTGCTATTACCTGTAGTTAAAGAATCTAAAGCTTCGCCACCTACAGCAGTATTAGATGCTCCAGAAGTTAAATCGGTTAATGTATTTATACCAACCGCTACATTATAAGTACCAGAGACACTAGCATCTAAAGCATTTTTACCAACAGCAGTATTATTGGTAACGGAGTTTGCACCTTTACCTACAGTTACACCATTAATATTAAAGTCTTCATTGTTTGCAATCTTTGCTGCTGTAACTGCATCATCAGCTATCTTAGCTGTAGTAACTGCTAGGTTCTGTAGTTTGTCTGTACTTACTGTATTATTACTTGGTGTACCAATAGCTACTGTAGATCCTACCGTGATGATAAAGTAATCAGCACCAGAAGGAGGGGCGGCAGAGAAAACGATAGTAGAGCCATTAATGGCAAATCCCTCAGAGGGTTGCCCTGTTCCAGAGTTAGGTTTCTGAATGACTCCATTGACACTAACAATAAGTTGTTGAGCACTAGTTGGTGGGTTAGATATTGTAAATCTATAAGCTGTTCCATCTAATGTTGCTGAGTTACCACCTGTACCACTATAACTAGATATAGTATTAATATAGAAATTACCAGTAGATGTTACTTCTTCCCATGCAGATGAAGTGGCATTATATACCATCATCTTATTATTAGAAGTATCAAACCATAAGTCACCATCATCTAATGAAGATGAAGGAGCAGAGGATGCTACTCTATATCTATTATTAAAGTCATTAATATCATCACTAAGACTCTTAATATCTGATTCTTTACCTAATAGTTTATGGTAAGTATAAGTATTACTTGATCCAGTAGAGCTTACCATTAAGCCCATAGTATCTGTCAATGTGGTGCTGTATAGCGTCGAAGGGAATCCATTGATAGTTACGTTATCTGATCCATTTCCAGCTGTTCTAGCCGTCGTAGAGACGCCACTGCCGTTGATAACGATACCACCAGCATCTGCAATACTGATTACGACACCAGAGGCAGGTTGTGTTGGGAAACTATCTTCATTAGCTATTACTTCTAGACCACCTAAAGGGGCAATCTGAGCAGCAACATAATCAACAACAGCTCCACTAGTAGGGTATGCGGCATCAGTATCTGATATAGTTGTTTCAACAGACTTACCATCAACCACTGTATTGATTTCAGCAAGAGTTGCAGTAAGATTAGTATTAGCCGCAAGGATACTTGCAGTAGCTGATTGCATACCAGCAAGCGTTGTGAGTTCAGCATCAGCAATCTCGGTAGTTGTAACAGCATTTGCAGCTATCTTAGAAGATGTTACTGCATTGTTTGCTATAGCTGCAGTATCAACAGCATTGTCTGCTAGTTCTGAAGCTGTCACAGCATTAGTTGCAATGCTATCTGTATTAACTGCATCAGTAGCTATTTTAGCATTAGTAACTTGATCATCACCAATATGCTGAGTATCGATAGATCCATCTACATAGTGTTCTGAGTCTATTTGATCATTAGCTATCTTAGCATTAGTAACAGAATCATTAACTATTTCAGCACTACCAACAGAGTTATCTGCCATCTTAGCTAAAGTAATGGCATTGTCTACTATAGAATCTGTGACTACAGCATTTGTTGCTAGTTCATTAGCACCCACAGCATCATCTGCTAGTTTAACTTGTGTAACTGAATTAGAAGCTAACGCTGTAGCATCTACAGACCCCGGAGCATAATGTTCTGAATCAATTGAGTCAGCTGCATAGTGTTCTGAATTTATAGCATCATCAGCTATCTTAGTACCATCTACTATATCAGCAGCTAAATGTTCTCTATCTATAGATCCATCTGTATAGTGTTCAGAGTTTATAGCATTATCAGCAATCTGAGCACCTGTAACTGCATCAGCTGCTATAGCTGTAGTGTCTACAGAATTAGCAGCATAATGTTCTGTATCTAAAGAATCAGCAACTATATGTTCTGAGTCTACACTATCATCTGCTATTTTAGTTCCGTTAATTGCATCAGCTGCAATCATTCCTCTAGCAACTGTTCCTGTATCTCCTGTAGTTACTACGTTACCTGTCACATTAGGGAAGGTAATAGTATTATCAGCAGTAGGATCAGCTACTGTTAATTTAGTTTCATATGCATTATCTGTTGCACCCTCAAATACAATGTCAGCATCCTCACCCATCGTGAGGTCTCCTGTCATAGTACCACCAAGGTTACTTACATATCTTTCAGTAACTTCTTGAGTAGCGTATAAGTTTTGGGTGAAGTTATCATTCAAGTCTTCAGACTTGATAGCTGAACCTGCATAAAAGGTGGCTGCTAGGCTGTCAGAGTCTGTCTCTCTGTATATTTTGATTTTGACTCCACTAGCGGGAGCAGTATTAAATTGTATCGTTGTAGCATTTGGGATGGTAAATGCTGTAGTAACGGTTGCATCTAGAGATGCTTTGATCTCTGATTGCTTTAGATATGGAAATGTAAAAGAGTAATTAGTGGTGGAATTATTACCCGTATATGAGTTCTGTGTAACAGCCATAGTAGTCGTTATTTAGCCATTTGTAATAGTTTTCTGGTTTCTAATTCTTTTTTCTGTATATCTGATGCACCTTGAACATCACCTTGAGTCATTGCTTTATCAGCTTTTCTTTGCATTAGAATAGTGTTTTTAATGACTTCTTTTTCTTCAAGGTATCTCTTTTCAGCGATTATTTGAGCATCTTTAAGTATCTTATCTATCTCTCTAAATAAAGGTAATCTTTCGGTCTTTAGTTTAATCATTTCATTATCTAAATCACCACCTTGTACTCTATGGCTTCTTAATAAACCTATCTGTTTCTTATACTCTTTATTATTCATTAAAGGTATAAGTTTCTTATAGAGCTGTTGTTCACCTATATACTTATAAATCTGTTCTCTTTCTTCTGGTTGGTATTCATATGATCCAGTAGAATCTTTCTTTAGTCTACCTAACCCATCCCATCCAGTAGTAAGCAACCACTTTCTCCATGGTTCTGATGTACCACTAATTTTAATAGGACTGAGTGAATTAAGTATTCTAAGGAATGGATTATCAATATCATTAAGAGCTTTTCCAGTCCAGATATCTAATTGATCTGGTAAGAAACTAGAAGCTATAGGTATTTTATTCTGAACATATTTAGGAATACTATCCTCTATATCTTTTTGTGTAGATGTGATAGCATTACTTGTTACACCAAGAGCACCTGATTGAGGTATGAATGCTCTAGCCGCATTAGCAACCAATCTAGTCCATCCTGTTAAATCACCATTAGCAGCTGCTACAAGCGGTTCTATACTAGTTAGAGGAGTCTCATTCAGGAATGTAGCAGAGAGAGTCCACATGATCTTTGCCATCTTATCTTCCATAAATGGCTGATCTAGATCTCTAGCATAGTATGCCATATCTCCTAGTATACTTAATATAGGATCTACACCTACTATACCTTTATACGATACCCATTTACCGCCAATATTAATAGTTTTAGGTGTGTACCCTAACTGATCTCTTTCTTTATTTCTACGAGATTTATTATAGTGACCGTTACCTCTAATGTTACCAGCCATAGCATAGTCCCATAGACCTTTAGTCAATAGACCACTAAATGCTAATCTACCAGTATATTCAGCTCTTAGATTCTTAAATAGCTCTTTTGCATTAGGAGTGGTAGCCATGTCTATGCCATGCTCTGCTAACGCTCTAGCTATATCATCATCAGTTGTAGCCCATATAGTTTTACTATACTTATTGATTCCGGGTATAACACTGATAGGTGTCCAAGATAAAGCATTCCTTACATAGTTACTACCAGTTCTAGGGAACATAAGCATAAACTTACTAACAGGATATGCAGTTGTAGCTTGATTTAACCAGTTAGCTACACCGTCATCTAAGTTCAAAGATAATTCACCTGATATAGATTTCAATGCTTTATCAGTAATTAAACCATCTTTATCAAACATAGAATCATAATGAATCTTTTCAGCTTTATGAATCTTAGTCCAGTCTGCGTAACCAAATTCAGTAAATACATCATCGTAAGCTCTAGTTCTAGATAGATAATGAGCTAGATGTGTCTGACTAAATACATCAGTAAAGACCATCCCTGTCATACCATATCTCAAGGATTTCATCTTAGACATTTCTAACAAGGCTTTAGCTACATCATACTGATATACTCTACCAAAATTACCTTCAGCTTCCCATACTGGTCTCATGTCTTCCATGATTTCCCAAGTCTTATCCTCTTTGAATACAAAGTCTTTACGATAAGCTTTGGTCATAAACTCAGGATCTTTATGTGCCTTCTTCATCATTTTAAATGCATCATGTAATGCTCTCCTGTTTGTTTCAAAAACAGCACCATTAAAATACATTGTTCTTTTGAATCCTTCAAAGTCATCAGCCATTCCCCAGATACCATGACCTAATAAACCAGTAATAGGTTTTAGGATAAGTTGTGAGGTATTACCTACTCCAGCTCTAAATGCAGATATACCAGATAATACATTATTATATAATACACCCCAAGTAGATCTAGCAAATAGATTTAATTGTTTAGGATCTGGACTTTTTAGCATACCAGTAGGTGTAATCTGTTCAGCAGCCCACTTCATTAACTTAGCTAGACTATCTACATCTCCATCAGTATGAGCAAATGCATCAACTAAAGGACGCATAGCTAAAGGATTTGTATCAGCTAGTTTCTTTAATTCTTCAGTAAACTTAAGATTCTTAGCATGAATAGCATTCTCAGCAGTTTTAAATTCACTGGATAAAGTATCTATAACTTCTTGTATAGGCTTATCTTCAGGTATAGCATCGAACCAGTTCTTATTCCTTAAACTCCAACCAGATATATACTTATTTAAACCATACTCATCCATCAAGAATAGCATCTTATCAATAATAAGATCCATTGCTCTAGGATCATCAATGTACGGTTGTAATTCTTGAACAGCTTCAGCGATAGTAGCTGCTTCTCTTCCTAAAGTATCCATAGCTCTAGCAGAGGACTCAGCGATCTTCCTACCTAAGAATCTATCAGCTAGATCTCTCATAGCAAATGCAGCTGCTCTAGCTTGTTCTTCATTGATGTACTCAACTTTGAATCTACCTAGAAGTAAGTTCTTAACATCTTTGTTTTCTGCAAATAGTTTTCTTACATCATCAACTGATAACTCAGGGTTTACAATATCTTTGTAAATAGCCCATGCAGTCTCATTCATTTGTTCAGATGAGAATCTAAACCCATCTACCAATGCATTGAATCTACCTGTATCCCTAGCTTGTTCAGCTACACCCATGATAGCATCTCTAGAAGTACTACCAACCATTAAACCTTTAGCTCTCATAGCTTCAGTTAAAATTGGTGCGTTATCTCCCTTTGATATACCAGTCTTATTAGCAGCTACATCAGCCATATTACGGGCTATATTACCCGGAGGTACTGATTGCCTAGCATTACCTGCTTCATCCAATATAGGAGTCACGTCAGGGTCAAATTGAGTAGGATCAGAATTCTGTTGCAGTTTGTTGATAGCAGCTATATTCCTTTCAGATGTAGCATTATCATCTAGTGCATCTAGTGCAGCATTGATATCATCTAACTGATCTAATTGAGAAACTAATGCTTCTCTTTCATCAATTAGTCTAGCTTGTGTTTTACTGGTAATATTATCACTACCTAAAGCTAGTTGAGTATCAATTTCTTGAATCCTAATTAGTTTATTAATGTCAGCTTCTTTTACAACTGATGTTTGTTTATATCTTGCAGCAGTTTCATCAAGAGGCTCCATCCAGCCCATTGTTTTCTGACCACCTTTAATCTGTATAAAGGCTCCTAAAGTGTGACCGATGACACTGAGACCAGCAGTATCAAACATGTTCTTATATTTCCTAACTCTAGGACTATCACTATCTAAAGTCTTAGCCCAATTAGGAATAGGTACTGCACCTTTCTCTCCAAATACACCGGGGAAGAAATCAGACAATGCTCTTAATGCATTATCATCCTCACCGACATCACTAAGACCAATCACTCCAACTTCTGAAGCAGTGAATGCTCCCATACCTATAAGTTTCTTTTGAATAGGCATCATTTCAGCTGGTAAAGTATCTACCTTTTTCTGTATATGTTTACCAGATAATAAGGAAGGAACTACAATAGATAACATCTTTCTAGCACCTTGCATAAAGCCAGTTTTAGATTTAGTCTTTCTATCATACCAGTTATCTAAAGCACCTAACCCCGGTAGAACACCTACAGCATCCATCATGAAATCAGTAGTAGCTCCCATGCTCATATCAGTTAGATTCCTGATAGTATCACTAAACCCACCTAAAGAATAGTTGTTATACTTTTCTTTTTGCTCTGCTTTTAATGTTTCATATCTCTCAGGAGTTACTCCGTAGTATTTAAGATACCATGCTTTTTTAGCAATCTCTCTTTGTTGAGTTAAGTTTGGATCATTAACCCAGATAGAACCAGTTTTTAATAAGTTTAAACGTGGGTTGGGAGATTTACCAATACTCTTCCAGTTATCATACTCAGCCCACATTTGGTCTTGATTACCTTGAGCTTTTGGAACAAGATTTTTATCTTTAGGTACTGTAGTATCACCACTAAATGTAGTATCAGCTTGATCTGTAGCAGACAGTTCCTGTAACTGAGCTAGTTTTGTTTCTTTATCTTCACTAGCTTTCAGCTTCTCATCATGAAGATCTTCGTTTAATAATGTCATTGTTGTAGATCCTCAAGAGTGTGTTGTGATTCTAAGTACTTCATTCTTATTCCATCAGATTCTATAGTATATGAATCTTGTTTAAAAGGTATCTGACCATCATAAGTATTTAATAATTCTAAGTATACTTGTGCTCTCATTTTATTTTCATCACTCATTCTGTGGAAATTTCCTATATTCATTATAGAATTTTTAGCTGTATTAGTTACACGATCTAAAGCTCCAAGAGGTACCTGTGTTTTTATACCTTTAGCAGCCAGATACTTATTTAATATCTCTGTTTTTGAAAACATTTTATCTCTAACAGGTTGAGTATAATACAGGTAATCAATAGCTGCATTCGATCCTACATTTTCACCATTGATGATTTGATTAAGACTAATATCAACATAGTCCTGATCTACAAGATTTATGTTTGCTACACCTGCATCTCCTTCAGCTGCTTCAATCTCATCAAATAAAACATCCCAGCCTTCAGCTACCTTTTCTTGTAATCCGTCTGAATCTAAACCTTTAGCCTCATCTACAATACCTAGCATAGCAGGGAAGACTGTATTAGCTCCTGATGTATCAGGTTTTTGTCTATAGATACCTTTTTTAGATTCATACCTTTCTATAACTTTAGCAAATGCTGCACTAACTCTTGCTCGACCACTAGTATACTTCTTATCGTCTGCTATTTCTCTATACTGAAAATAGAAATCTTGAACCATAGCATCCGCCATTGGTCCAGCTGTAGCATTTGTTCTAGTATTCAAATCAGAAATACCTAACTCTCCTTTTAAAAAGTCTTCCATAAAATCTCTGACTTTTTTATTAGAAGCACCACTAGAATTTAACTCATCTAGCTGTCTAGTAAACTCATTGAATCTCTGCCTATCTTCTTTACCAAGATACTGCATAGCTTCTTTATAGCCCTTATAGTCATTATTGTTATAAGCACTATTTATATTCTCATTAACTAGATAACCTAAACTACCATTTTGTTTAGGGTTGAATACTTTAAGTTTATTTAGATAGTCTAGTGTTTCTGTTTTACCCGGATGACCATCTATTAAAGCACCAATTTGGTCTGAGTTATTAGGATCAATTTCACCTGATTCTACTTTAGTTTGTATCTTTGTTAAAGCTACAGCATCATCAATCTCTTCTTTTTTAGTCTTTTGTTTATTATCTGCTTCCTCTTTTTTAAGTAAGGAATCATCAGCGTCTTTTCTTAAATCAGGATGCCTTTCCCACATTAATTTTCTTTTATCTAATGTGGGATCAGCAGTTACTTCTGGACTTCTAGCTTGTCCGGGGAAAGCTATATTTAACTTTTCAAAATTTTCTCTAGTTATTATACCTTCATTAATTAGCAGATCTTGTACAGCTGAATAGGCTTGCTTTACATTCATTTCCTGTAAAGAAGCCTCTCCATTTTCACCTATTACATATCTATATTGATAAAGTTTAATAGTATGATTAAATTTATCTTCCCAATCATTAGGGCTGTTTGTATTAGCTTTTAATCCAGCAATTAATCCAGTTTTAGGATTATATAAACTATCTTCATCTTCTTTAGCCCAGTCAAGTTTATTTCTTTTAAATGCTTCATCAGTAGCCACATTCCACATGTGATCTAGGAATTTCTTACCACCTTCAGAGTTGGGGTCCATTCCTAGATTACCCATAATTTCTAAGGATCTCTGTTGGATTATATCCTCAATATTATCCTTTGTTATTTCAACTCTCTTCTTATTTGGATTCTTAGGATCAAACTTTTCTAGTTCATCTTTAAGATGAGTAATGATTTTATCAGAATCTTCTATTAATTGGCTAGATAAGATATTGTTAAGATTATGAGATCTTCTTTTTTCAATATCTAAAGAATGTGCATGTTCAGTTCTTTTAAAGTGACCATTATTCTTTGGATCTGTATAGATTCTATCAACTTCATTAATAATTCCAGAAGATGATATATTATTTAGTATCTTTGAATTATTAATTGCTTGTTCATAAATACCACCAGATCCTTTTTGTTGACCAACAATTTTCTGAGCATATTTTAAATCTATAGCATCAGTTATAGTGTCAAAAGCTTGAGCATACTGTTTAGAATAAGTAGTAGAGAAATCTTTCCAGAAAGCAGCTGATTTAGCATAATCATCTCCTTTTGCTTTAAGTGCATCAATTTCTCTATCAGCTCTTATCTTCTCATTTAGCTCCTTGTTATCCCAAACAGCATCTTCAAGAGCTTTCAATTCTTTTCTATTCTCTCTTTCTTTCCTAGCTTTATCGATAGTACTTGTAAGATATTCATCACGAACATCTTTATGTTGAGCTGCTTGCAGCTTCATACCATCGATGATAGTTTTCTGTTGCTGTTGGTAGGCTCGTAAGCCCATATCACCGAAATCTGCTCTTTTGAAACGTTGCCCTTGGGCATGTCTCTTATAGTTTTTTGCCATAGTTATTTAAACTGTAGTTAACTGATGCATATCTACATCAATCTTATCGTAACGGACCATGAGATAACCATTCTCTGCTTCTTCAACAGCATCTTCTCGCCCATGAGCGATTAGATCTTGTGCTATAACACCACGGTATTTGTCTGATTCTCCGATGTAATTCCATTCGTAAATGTTTAATCCAGAAGGAGATAGACCTACTTTTCTTATGTTTTCTTTTAAATCTATATCACTAAATAAATTTTTAGCCCAGTTTGTACTACCTAAACCTGAGAATATACTTGGTATAGCTGCACCCCATGCTGACATAGAAGCACCTGAAGCTGATGGATAACCACCTAATATAGGTTCTGGTCCTCTATCGAAGTCAGGGTTTAATGCTCTAGGATGTTGATATTCAGTTCTAGGTGTTAGTAAAGGTTGAAAAGGCATTGGCAGATCACCGGGATCTAACATCTTAGCAGCCCAAGCAGCTAAGTCAGCTGAGTATTGATCATCTTTTATTTGATCAATCATAGCTTTAGTATTACGACCAGCACTAGCTATCCCTTCATTTAACATAGCTACTTGCTGTCCAAATGCAGACATAGCAGATTGCTGTACTTTACCAGCTGATCTTCCAGCTGACCCTTTAGCTCTTATTGTACCTTCTTGTTGTAAGTATGCTAAACGATTCTCTTGAGCATCGAAAGCACCTTCTGCATGTATTTCATCTAGTTTTCTCCACTCAGAATCTGTTGCAGTTTGTGCAGCCTTTGAGTTTTGAGTAACTGTTTTACTAAATAACTCATTTGACTTTGCAAACTGAGCGTCTAAAGATGCTTGTTCTCTATTTCTAATAGCTAACTGATATAGATATTGTTGCTGATTAGTAGCATCTCTATATGCAGCACCTCTTTCATCGTTTAATTGTTGTATTCTTATCCCTTCCATCGCCCAAGCTCGATCAGCATTGAGCTTCATCCAGCTTCTATTATATGCTTCTTGGTCGTATTTCAGTTGACGTTCAGCTTGTTCTTTGCGAGCTTTTGCTTCTGAACTTGCTCCACTGCTACCGAAAAGACCACCAATTACACCTCCGGCAAATCCTAACCAACTCATATGTTAAAACCTCTTATAAAATCTCGGTGAATAATTTCCTTCCCACATCATTGAATTTAAAGACACAGGGAATGGTGAATCATTAAATATCCTCAATTGGAAGTTTTCTGTTTTCTGATGTATCGGTATTGAGAATACCGATTGATCTGATAATGCAATATCATTAGCTAGATAGGTATCAGCTATCTGTGTAGGGCTAAGTTTATACCACTCATCTAAATAGATAACTATATCATCTGCACTATATACAAGTATGTTATTAGTACCTGAAGCTGGTGCAGTTGTAAAGTGAATATAATGTGGCACATCAGTTTCTCCACTAACAGTAAAATCTGTAGTTTCTACACCACCTATTTTAACTTTTATTTTTGGTATACTAGCTGGTGTAAAAGTTAAAGCAAATACCTTTGTACTACCATCACCACTTAAAGTTTTTAATTCACTAGAAGCATTATTAAGAGTAATCTTAGG
>Ga0208158_1000387_pt1 | contig 16102 bp, 20 predicted proteins | sample 8_EtaG_FD_184081 | JGI IMG/M metagenome (GOLD analysis project Ga0208158, IMG submission 184081) | Marine viral communities from the Subarctic Pacific Ocean - 8_ETSP_OMZ_AT15162 metaG (SPAdes) (version 2) | ecosystem: Environmental > Aquatic > Marine > Oceanic | place: Pacific Ocean | collected...
TCTATGGTAGGCGTTCAAGTCTTGAGCTAACTCAGGCGACCAAACTGCTTTCAACTTACGTGTCTTAGCAACGATTGGAATCTGCTTGAGGTTGATGTCGATTTCAGGTATTCCGATATCAGATTCAGCGTTTGCGTCAAATCCGCCTGCTGTCTGTTCGAAATCGCCACGATTTGTTTCAACTGGCTGCTGATGGTATTTAACTGTTACGTTACCACCAACACCTGTTGCTGATTTTTTTACGATAAATACAATTCGGTTATTTGTTTTATCATACTTGGTGTATGCTGGGTAGAACTCGTCAAAGAAAAGTCCTGCAGAACCTGAAGGTACGAATGCACGTACACCATCAAAGTCAGGTCTTGTGTAAGAATCTGCAGCATCTGTTATCAATTTAACAAGTCCGTTATCTGCTGTAGAACCAATAGCTACAGAAGCAGACAAGTCTGGTTCAAAATCAACATCTTCCCAAACTACAGAACCTGTAGTAAAGGCAGAGGTTCCCTCTGTGGAAGCGTGTCCCGCGAGAGCACCTGTTACTTGATCGTTGATTGAGTATCCAAATTTACCAGCGCCATAAAGACCACCTGTTGCGTCGGTGTTAGATCCTGAAGTGTTACCAAAAACATCACTACCATCTGTGTGAAGTGTTGTTTGGTCTGTGCTATACTTGAAGTCAAGATAGAAAATCAGACCACTTGGTAAGTTCATTGGCTGAACACTAACAAACTCTTGAGCTGCTAACTCACCAAAGATTCTACGAACCAATGGTAATGCAACACCTGACCACTCTTCTGCGGAACCACCTGTGTTGGTTCTTGAAGCCTCATCAATTAATTGACGAGCCTGGTTCTCAAGAAGAACAGCCATACCATGAGTTTTGTTTTCATCGGTTATACCTTCAAGAAGACCTGTAGGTTCCCATTTCTTAACTAACTCACGAGTTTGTTCGAGCAACTGGCGTTGAGGATTGTAGCCTTCCATGATTGATGAAAGGTTATTAATTTTCTCACTCATTGTAATCTCCAAAATTACTCAATTAAAATTAAAGAATGTTAGCCAACTTCTTGAAACGATCTCTCATATCTGTGCCTTCAGAAATAATTTCTTCTTGCTTTTCAGATTTTGTTGAGGCCGTAGCTTTAGAAGCTGAACCTTTTGATTCTTTAATTGGGTTAACATTGTTATTCTGCATTGACTCTGCTAATGTAGAGTAAATCAACTTGATTTCTCTTAGAGTCTTTGCACGATCGAAAGTTTCTACTACTTTCATCTTTTGCTCGTTATTCATTCCAAACGCTCTAAAGAGTTTGTTTGTGAATAAGAGTTTAGCATTAAGTAGGTTTACTTCCGTTAATTTTTCGCGTAAGTATTTTACTACTTCACGATGCTCTTTTAGCTCTGATTGAAGTTCTTCAACTGCGTCGTTTGACTCTTCGACTTCTTCTTCTTCAGAAAGTGCTGCAAGCACTTCTTCTAAATCAATGTCTTCGTCAACTTCTTCAGCTTCGTCTACTTCTTCAACTGATTCTTTCATCTTAGCTTTTCCGTCTGCACCGATACCTGATGAATCACCTGATTTCTTGTCGTGAGCATTATCGCCTTTGCCGATTCCTGAAGAAACGTCATTTTCGTCTATTTCTTCGGATTCGTCAACTTCTTCTGCTTCATCAACTTCTTCAGTTTCATCAACTTTCTCAGCTTCATCAACTTCTTCAGCTTCAGATACTTCATCCTCAAGTTCTGCTAAAACAGATTCAAGGTCGAGTTCGTCAAGGTCTTCGTTCTCATCAACATCGACTTCATCCATGTCCTTTTCGTCGTCCTCTTCCTCTTCTTCTGTTACGGGCGCATATTTAACACCATTGATTTCGATAACTTCGTCAGTTTCGTCTTCGTCATCCATCTCATCACCATCACGAGACATTTTCATGCGTTCTTCCATATCGTCATCGTCTTCATCATCCATACGCTCTTCCATGTCATCATCGTCATCGTCTTTCATACGCTCTTCCATGTCTTCATCGTCGTCATGTTCATCACCGTGACGAGACATTTTCATGCGTTCTTCCATGTCATCTTCCTTGTCCTCATCATCCATATCTTCACCTTCTTCAACTTCATCAGTCTCAGATTGTAGGTCGTCTTGGATTTTCTTGGCAAGCATAGATTTCAATCGTGGTGTAAATGCTTCTTCGAGAGCTAATTTCGCATTCGCTAAAGCAGTTTCACGAACAGCTTTTGCATCTGCAATTGCTTCTTTTAGAAGATTATCCATTATTATCTCCATAATTGGATTTTAATATAGTTATTGGGAACTACAATAGAATTACTTATTCTCGGTACACTTTATGATGCGCGAAGACGCGAAAGTGTATTTATTTTTATATAAATATATAAAAACTAAAAAATCAATCAAACTTTGATTGTTTTTTCATTCGGGCTTTTGCTTTTGCCCTTTTTTCTTTTTTTATGATTGATGGTTTTACGTAATATTGTCTTTCTTTCAACTCATACAGTATCTTACTATCTTTTACTAACCTTTTGAATTTAGAGATTGCTTTCTCAATAGATTGCCCTCTCTTGAGTTTCACCTCAATGTTTGTAACTGCCAATATAACCTCTACTTTTTCTTTGCTGCTATAGCTTTTGCTATCGCTTTTCTCCTATTGTGAAGATACTCATCTGAATCATCAGTATCCCCATCATTATCAATATCTTTGTCGGTTCTGTCTTCGAAATCATCTTCAGGCTCGATTTGGTCGGGGTCGACTTTATCCATAGCCTCATCTAAGTCATAGTATCTACCAAGAATGTGTCCCATATCTTCATATAGAGATTCCATTCTTTGTTGTAATGAACTAGCTTCTTTAGCTATTTTAGTGAAGTCTGAAGATGCAGCTCCTAACTGCTTCATGTTTTTGTTGATAGTAACTTTATCAAACCAATCATCAGTTTCTTGTAGTGTAGCCACTCTTGCTTTATCCGCTAATTCAGCTAAACCTTTTGCTACGTCACGAAGAGAACCCTCGCGGTAAATCATCTTACCTAAACGGCTAAAGTTTTTCACTTCCTGCATGAATTCGCCTGTATCAACCTTTTTTTCATCCTCACCAAACCACTTGTCTTCTACCAAACCTGATAACGATGTTGATGATATCGTATTTACAGGCCTAATTGTAGCAAGACCGCCCAATGTTGAAAAGTTTTCGTTTATTATGTCTTTTAACTTTGCCATTATTATCTCCTTGACAATAAATATAATATTATCTTAATTTTCCTCTGTTTTTTGAGTATCTACGGAAACCATCTCTTGATTTATTCCATAATACTTGTAAAAAATCTCTAACACCCATACTAGCGTCTCTTGCAGAACCTGTTTTGATTGCTCTAATCAAATCCATTGCGTCATATTTTCCTGCTTTCACTCCACCCATCATCATTTTTATAGCTTGATATGATGCTTTATTTATAGCCTTACCCATCTTTTGTACATCCGTCTTTGCAAACTTTTCAGATTCAGTATTAGAAAATTTTAAAGGTTGACCAAGAGCTTGTTCGTCATATTCTGTAATATTCTCATTTGGTTTTTCCAAATAATCCCTTGACGTGTTCATATAGGTTTTACAAACTGCTATCTTATTCATCCACCAACTTGGTAAAGAAGCCTCATCATCCATAGATTTTAGTTTCTTGAACATATCTGCCGCATCTTCTGCTATAAGTTTCATAGCTCTCTTAGCTGATGCTACGTCTGTATGTCCATCTTCTTTAATGTCTGAAACACCTGCAAGTTCATAACCAAATACTTGGGCGTTCTCTAATCTATCTTTTTCAAACTGCTTTTTTGCTAAACCTTTTAGTTCACCACCAAAACCCTCTTCGATTTCATTACGAATCATATCAAGGATTTCTTGTTTTACTTTTCTTGGTAAACCATCATGCTTAGTGGAAGCAAATTTTTTGACATCTTTTTTCTTCATCTTTTTTGCTGCGTCTCTTGCTTTCTTAGAAAAATCACTTGCTTTTGCATCACCTTTTTGTATAGCTCTGACTATACCCATAAATTTTTGTTGTTGTTTTGATACGGATGGCATTACTTTATTCCGTGCTTTCTCATAACACTTTTTACACCTGCTTCAAAAAAATTCATATGACTCTTTACATTAGCTTTCTTTTTATATTGTGCTACTGTTTTATCCAAAGACTTTAGTAAAGTCCCTAACTTCTTCCCAACCATAGCTTCAGGATTTGCTTCATTGATTGATTCTTTTTTTGTAGAGCAACAACTATCACCACAACCACAATTTTCTTTTTTTATTAATTCTTTTAGTTTTATCATTTGTTTCTCTTTAATGCTGCTAATACTTGATAAATTGTAAAATTATCTTTTTCAAGATAGTGTTTATCTTCAGGATTCTTGATAATTTTTTTTATTTTATTAATTTGAGTTGGTTTTAATTTTACTTTTTTCTGTTTTTTTAATATATTTTCTGGTGATGTGCCGCCACCCTTATAAAAGTCTTGTCTCAAATCAAAATCAACAACTTTCCACTTACCTTTTACAAAGTGTTTATCTATCACCAACTCTATCTGTCCATTATTATCGTAAGCGCTTCCTACTTCTACAGATTGTTCATTTAATAGGTCCATTAACTTAATCATTAGAATACACCAACTATAACATCATGGTCTGAATATGTTCTGTATGATTGTTTAAATAAATCTTTATCCATCTTCATACGAAGTTTACTTAACTCTGGTGGTAAACTCCCAAGTGCTTTAGATATATCTTCTATAGCCATATAAATTTTTTCTAATTTTTTATTACCCATAACTTTAGCTAACTCCATTCTAGCCATAGTGTGATTGTTCCTATCAGTTAATCTATCAATCTTATTTATGATAGCTCCACCTAATTCTTTTTTCTCTGTTAATATGTCTTTTAACTTAATCACTTTAGTGCCTTCATTACATCATCAGGATTACTTACCATTCCCTTAACAAGTTTAGCTAAATTTTTATCTGCTAAATCACGAACTTTTTTTAACGCTGGTGGATAGTTAAGATTTAATTCTAACTTATAAATATGTTTGTAAGTTGCTGACATTTGTTTGTGTGGTAATCTGTCTGCTACTTCTATTCTTGCTATTGTTGAATCGTGTTTCTTTTTAGCAAGATTTTTTATCATATCTAGATTACCTGTAAATTCTTTTTTTTCGTTTAATATGTCTTTTAGTTTTATCATACTCTTGGTGTCCCCATTGCTTTCCACAATCTTAAAATTAAATTGATAAGTTGTTTTGTATTCATCTTATTCATTTTTTCTTTACTTGAGTCGTTTACCTTATCCCATACTTGAGCCATCATATTTGCAGTAGTTCCATCTACAAGAGTACCACCAATCTTTTTAGCTTGTTTGTTTTTTGCCACATCAAGAACTTTTTTAATATTACCTTGTGGTTCTATTGTTTTTTGCATAGCTTTACTTATTTTTCTACCTGCTCCTTTTGGAAAGATTTCATTTACGGATTCATTTGGGTTTTTCATATAATCTCTCGCACTATTCATATAAGTTTTAGAAATAGCTATCTTATTCATCCACCAACTTGGTAGTGAACCTTCATCATTCATTGATTTTAATGTTTTAAACATATCTATTGCATCTTCTGCTATAACTTTCATAGCTCTTTTAGCTGATGCTACGTCTGTATGTCCGTCTTCAGTCATCGATTCTTTCTTTACGCAATTAGGATACATCTTACCAAACATCTTTTTCATGCCTTTTTTCTCGTATCCTTTCCAACATTTTTCACATAAACATCCAAAAGTTTCGTTTACTGATTCCACTGGTTCATACCCCCGTTTTTGTTTATCTTTACGTTTCTGTAATCCACCATCTACTTCATAATCATCATCGTCAAAATCATAGGTTGCGTGTTCAGCACCTTTACCTTTTATATGAGGACCACTATGATAGCTATGGTGTTTATAAAATTCTTTTCCTCTTTTAGAGTCTTTAGGTGGTTTAACACCTTTTGTCTTTTTAACTTGTTTTACTTTAGTTGGTAAAGACCCCTCTAAAATTTTTTTTTGCTCTCCCATCATCTTATAAATATATAACTTATCTAAACCATGTAAGATACTTTCACCACCCTTTTGTAATTGTCTATAACCACTTGCACTTCCTGCTTCTTTTGAGCCAGGCTCAGGAGTTGCTGGAATACCACCACTTTTACTTCCTTCAGGTGGTGTCGTTGGTTTTACAAGTACATCTGGTGTTGTAGTTATAAAATTAGCCGACTCTCTTGGTATAGTATAATTAGGTGATTTACCAAAAGCTCTTCTACCATAAACTCTTTGTTTAGGTGCTAATGGTGGTGTATCATCTCTTAACTCGTTAGGATTAATCACCTCATTACTTTTCACATATTCAGGAGTAATCTTAGTTCTTTTAAATGTTCCACCAGCTAAATCAGGTTGAGGTATTTCACTACCATCTCCACCATATATTGAATCTGCTGCTGGAGCTACTATTTGAACCATTCCTCTTGGCATCCCTGCTGCTGTAATATATCTTCTCTCGCCATACTTTGTAAAAAGACCATCAGGCCACGCATCTCCTGTATTTAATCCTCCACCATAGGTGGTGTAAGATGCTTCCAATAAATCATTCTCAAACTTATTAACAAACTTCTTCACTATCGTATACCCATAGCTTTTCTTTTACGAAGAGATTTCCTTCTCTTCCTAACCATCATAGCTTTTTTACCACGTTTCTTCATCCAAGCTCTTTTCATAGCTCTTTTCTTCTTAACTCTGTCTTTACCAGAGACTCTTACACACTGCTTTTTGGATGGGTTATATCTTTTATTTCTTGGACAAAGAACTCTGAGTTTGAGTTTTTTGTTACGAATGACTCTTTTACGTCTTAGTTCATTTAGATTGTTTATGATTTCATCAAGAAAAACCTCAACCATAGTATTGAATTGTTCTTCATCATTCAGAACATCTTCAGTTACTCCATCGAAGAATCCGTTTTTAATTGACTGTTCAACAATCTTTCTAAACATTTTAAGCTTTCTTTAAGACAAGTTTTAATTCTATAATATACTTCTTATATGCTTTCATTAATGCCATAGCTCTTTTTCTATCACCAGCTTTATCAGCTTCTTTAATCATCATCTTGAAGTTCTTATCTAAACTGTCAATATCCTTTTGAGCTGACTTTTTAGCACCCTTATACATATTAGGTGCTTCATCTAATCTAAAATCTTTCCATTCAGCCCACATTTTTTGAGTATACTTTGGCATTACATTCCCCTAATGATGTCGTTTGCTATTGACTCTACTTTACACCACTGACCACATTCGTTAGAATTTCTTTCGTCAACCCTATACTCTACACTCTCATTGATTACACCCTCATTTGTTGGATGTAAGAAAGCACCTTGTGTAGATGGATTGGATACGAAATCAAATGCAATAAGTTCAAAATCAGGTTGAACTGCAACTGTTTGTTTTCCACCCTCATCCTCATCTATGGTTTCTACTGAACCCATACCTCTTGAAGATATACCTAACTTAATACCTGATTTAAATAATTCTTTTAATATATTTCCTGCTGGTGTTGGTAAAACTTCTACCGTTCCAACCAAGTCGTCATTTTCCCACTTCATCTCTCTGATATTGTGAGAAACGTTAGCTAAGTTGACTACTGAACTCTCTGGATGGTCGAGTTCTCCCATAGCTCTACGCTCTGATATAAATGTTTTGTTATATTTGTTTGCTTCCCTTACTAAAATCTCTTTAGGGTATATTCTACCATTTTGATTTTCAGCATTTGCTCTTTGTAAGATGCCGCTAACAATCAACTTTCCATCATTTTCTTTCATGGATTCGTTAATCTGTGATGGTTTTATATCAAATGGTATGTAATCTACTATGAGTTGTCTCATCTTGTTTCCTAACTTCTTACTTTAATTATTTCAGTTCTAATTTCTTCTAACTCTTCTATAAGTTTATCTACCTTGCCAAGAGCCTCTATCTTATTAAAACTTTTTCTATCCCCATTCTTTAGGGATTCTTCACAAAATTTTTTGGTTAGTTTAATAATATCTAACAACTTATAAATAAGCTGAAATTTAAAGTGCTCCCACTTTGGTTTTTGTTTCAGTTTCACAGGAAACCCTAATGTAACTGACCGACTTTATTAGCTAACTTAACTAACCTTTCACTAATCTTCTTCATAGCCGTATGGGTTCTTTTCCAATAGGATGTAGAATCAACACCTATTTCATTCTTTAAACGAATATTCATACCGACTATGCTCTCAAGAGTTTTTAAGGTATCACGAACTTCCATCATAGAACGACCAATCTTCTGTTTTGGTGTTAGAGTTTCGTCATTTCTGTAATCGTGGTATTTACCTTCAGTTACATTTTCAAGTTTCTTATCAATCTGTTTTGCTTTACCAGCTTGAACTCTGGTTACACTTACAATATCTTTACGTTTTTTTAATTGTTTTGCAACCATCATTTTAGCTTCACCTTTACCACTAGCATTAACTATAACACTACCTAAACCATCAACTTTAACATGAAACTTAGCTTCAGTCATGCTGTAACCACTTTGACTTGCTATACTTTTTCTTTTCTTTTTATCTTTTTTACGTTTACCACTAAAAGCAAATGGTGTCTTGGGAGGACCTTCTCCACCGTCTAATGCACCTGTAACAGATGCTTCATCTAACTCTATGTCATCTTCGATAAGTTCACGTATTGTGTTTTTTAGTTGTTCAAATTTAGTTTGCGACATTATCTATCTCCCCAATAAGTTGGTAATACCTCATCATAGAAACAACCTGCTTATCAGAAACAACCTTACCTTTTTTCAAACCATCGATTTGATTAACAACTTCTGTTAATTTAATCTGTGTAACTTTATCATCTACTTTTTTAATCTGAGTTTTCAGAGTATCTTTAACTACTTCTACTTCGGAATCGACATATTCTCTTAACTTATTTGTGTTAGAAATGTTATTAATGTATTCTTTAATTAATTTCTTTTGCTTTTCAGTTAAGTTGGAATATTTTTTATTGAATTTTTCTACTAATGTAGAATATGCTAACATTCTCAAGTCTTTTTCTTGCTTTTTTAGATAATCATATGTTTTATTAGTCTTAGAAGCTTTAGATTGAGATGTAATATTTTCTACAATAGTATACTTTGTTGTAACATATTTATCTGGAGCTACTTCTTCTTTATGTTCAAATAAGTTATAAATAGATGCTAAAACTTTATAATTGTTGATTTTTGTATTAAAAAAGTCTTTTTCATTGTAAGATTCTCTTATTTCTTTTATAAGATTATACTTTTCTTTTTTAATAGAACCACTACTCAACTTCTTTCTACTATCCATTACAGCTTCAATTAATGTTTCTGCACGAGATTCAGTATTGTATTTGGTTTCTGTAAGTATTTTGTACAATTCATACTCTTTGCCGAGTTGTGTACCATTTTTAAAATACCTTTTTACTATGTTTACAGCTTTGGAACTGTTAGATTCCATTAAGTCTACTGTAATCTGTCTTGTCAACAATTCAAAAAGAATACCAGTATTCTTGATTTTATTGTGTTTCATCTTTTTATTTAACATTAAAATGCTCCAGCGTTAAGTATGTCATATATAAATATAAAAATATAAAAAATTACTTTAATTTTGCGTCTTTAAGTTCTTCTTTATATTCGTTTTTAATTGTTTCAGCTTCGTTAATTAATTGATAGTCTTTTTGAGAAAACTTCTTCATATTCTGTTTCAAACCATCAAAATGTGCAAGTGCTAAACTTGGATTATACTGTTTTTTCTTATCATGTGAACCTAAAGGATCTCTTCCTCTTGCTCCACTATCTTTTCCGTATTTACCACCCTCTTTTGGACGACCTGCTCCTTCAAATCCACCTGGAGGTGAACCACCCTCATCATCTAACTCATGTCCTGTCCTACCTGCTTGGTTATCTGATGGTGTTCCTTGTGCCTCTCCACTCTTTGCAGGGTCGTTACCCTCACTCTCTATCTGTTGTCGTCTAAACTTCTGTTTATAATCAAATACAATCTGATTATCCATCTCTTTAATCTTATCATCGGTAAAATTAAATACGTTTCTGTAAATCCACTCTGTAGAAACAATACCATCCTGTAACATTGAAGATGCTAATTGTGTCTTGCTACTCCACAACTCAACCTTTTCAGTTTCGTATATCGTAGACGGATTTGTAAGATTCAATTCAAAATTAACTAAGTCTGCATCTTGATAACCTTGTGCATACAAGTGAACAATAGCTATTTTAGTCAACTCTGATATCGTGATTCTTTGTATTCTTTCGATAGTTCTAGCAAACCTTACGTCTTCTGCTGCAAGTGTTGCTTTACTACCAAGTGATTCTTCATATCCAAGAAATGCTTTAGGAACACGAAGTGCTGCTAAGAGTTTATTCTTTAGATAATCTATATCTTCTACTGCTTCATAAGATAAACCAGGAAGTGATTCGATTCTTGTTCCACTATCTCCACCACGAACTGGCAAGAAGAAATCTTCAGTAATATTCTGCATATTATATTTTAGATTATATTCACCAGTTGCTTGGTCGATGATAGGTGTTTTCTTCATCTTGTTTAAAATCTTTTGCATATAGTTATCAACTTCTGCAGGTGGAATGTTTCCAATGTCTATTTGGAAAACTCTCTTTTCAGGTGCTCTCATAATACGATGTATCATCATAGCATCTTCCATAAGTGATAACTGTTTCCAAGTCTTTCTTCCCTGTTCAATCATTGACTTACCATATGGAAGAAAGTTTGAATCTGAAAGTAATCTGAAGTGTGCTACCTCAAAATTTTCTAATTCTGATTGGTGTGGTTTTGCAGCACTATATGATGTGTTCTCACTTGTTCCTTGTTCTAAGACAAACTTAACATAGTGTGGATTTTCTGCATCTAATCCCTCTACTCTTGCTATGTCATATGCTGAAAGTGGTGCTACGTTTGTGATACCATACTTTTCGTTGATTTCTAAATGTAAAAAGAAATCACCATACTTACACATATTACGAACCCACGGCCACAAGTTAAACTCTATATTCAATATATCATAAAACAAGTTATGTAATATTGCTTTTATATTCTCATTTTCTGTTTGTATTTCTAAGACACTACCATATTCGGATTTCATTGTCGATTCATCAGCGTAGATATCTAGTGCTGAAGAAACGATACCATCATTATCCATTGATTCGTAATCTTTGAATAATCCTAACCTCAATGATTTCTTATGAACTGCATCTGTAGTTGCACTAGCTCCGTAACCAGAATATAATTTTGTGAATCTATCAATAAGATTGCTCTTCGCTATATGCTGAACTTTATCTGTGTCAGCTATCTTTAGTTTCTTACCACCAACATTCCTAACAATTACATTGTTTGAGAATAGTCGTTGTAATCTTCCAAATAATGATTTATCAGCCATCATTTACCTCTTTTTAATTAAGTAGCCACTCTAAGGACTCTTTTTGTTTGTTTGGGCCTCCACCATGTTCCCATACCCAAGAATCGTTTTTATTTTCTTCAGGAGAATAAACACCCTCATGTGCATTTATATTGGATAATGTTTTTCTTGATAACTCAATACCCTCTGCTCTTAATCGTAGAGCAGTTTCTCTTATCCACAATCCCATAGCAAAAGACATTACCAAGTCATCATTGTAACCTCTCATTGCTTCTGCTTTTTGTCCATTGTATATAAATACAAACAGTTCGTCAATTAATCTATGTGATTGAACCTCAACTGCTTTTTCTCTAAAAAATTCTTCTAATTTTGCTATAACCAATGGTCTCGTTTTCATCGACATTGTAAAACCAGGCACCATTTGTTTTTCTTCTCTATTGTGCCTGTTATGAACCTGTCTCTGAGTATCAACATACTTTAAATCTTTTGATGTGTAGAATAAGTTCTGATAATCTCTGTCTATTATCTGTTGGATTGCTGCCCAACCAATATTGTTATTCTCCACAACGAGTAATGCTTCATTATACTCTTGAGCTACGTTCACTAACATATTACCATAGTCTCTTGTAGATAATCTACCTTTGTATTCTGCTACCTGTTTACAACTTTCCAAATCTATAACGTGAAAAGCAGAATAGTCTGTAGAGTCTCCTCTACTAACGTCAGCACATACTATATAATCTTTTGTGTAATCTGCTGGCTCCCAAATCCATAGATTACTATCAATACCACGTTTTTCGATAGGTTCTACACACGTGGTATTTTTCATTTCTTCTAAAATAACACCATCAATAACATTTTGTCCTGAAGTGATAAAGTCACAATCACATTCTTGAGCAGCTAACGCTGGTCCTAATAATCTGTCTTGTTCATCTCTCCACTCTTGTCCTCTCTCAGGATGAACAGTCCAATGAAGTTTTATAAAGTTAAAATCATTTAACCCATCTTCTGAGTCACTCCATGTTTTATGAAACCAATTACCAACACCATTCGGTGTAGATAATGCTATACATTGACCACCAGTTGATAATGTCTGTGATGCAGCTGCCCATATCACATCAATCTTATCAATAAACGCTGCCTCATCAAGTATCAATAAAGACAGAGCTTCAGAACGACCACTATCTTCACCACTTGATACAGCTTTTATTTGAGAACCATTTTTATAACTCAAGCTTAACTTGTTGTCTTCTACACAAGGTTGCTTTAACCAACTTGGTAGGTTTGCGTGCATCACACGAACCTTTGTTACCAAGTTCTTAGCAGTATCTTGTTTAGTTGCAATCACCAAAACGTTTTTGTCTTGATGAAACGTCATCAACCATAAAGAATATCCAGCAGTTAAGGTACTAATACCCAACTGTCGTGCTTTCAAGATTACATTAAGTTTGTTCTGTGAAAACTCTTCTAAAGTTTTCTCTTGAAAGTCATAAAGAGCGAATGGTATCTTACCCTTAATTGGGTGCTGAATAAACGAATACTTCTTTAGGAAGTAAATCGGATCAGCCGCACACCTTAAATATTCTTTCTTTATAATCTCTTTATAGTTCTTATCCATTAACTTAACTTTGGATTACGTATCAGTACGTATACTGCCTTTGCATTACAAGCCACTTCTTTTAGTGAAAAATCATACTGAACTCCCTTTGTCAAGTGTGCAAGATCTACTATTCCACCACCTGATAACTTAGCGTGTCCAGTTGTTGATGCTTCACCTACAATAAGTGCTCCTGCTCCATAATTAGAAGCTGTGAAACTACCTGTTGCATTGTTAATTACTTGCAAACTCTTGTATTTTCCAGGGTGTCCAAATCTTTGAAAATTGTCGTAATCACTTGGATGCTGATTAATAGATGAACTTGGTTGATAATTAGTTGCCATATTTCTCTCCTATCGACTACCAGCCCTTTTAAGACCAGCAGATTTTAATAATTCGTTAAATGTTACTGAAGATTTAACCCCACCTAACTGTAAAGAATCAAATTCGTTTACTTTTAAAAATTTATCTATCACAAATTCAAAAATAATCATTGCTTCTTCAAACCTTTCACTATCTTCGTCTAAATCCTCTATATCAGACAGATACACCTCTGCTAATTTTTTCATATCGTGTAAAACAGCGTGTATCTCATTACAGGTAGAGCCAGGAACAAGATAATAATCATTCTTTTTAAAGTAAAGGTTCTTCATATATATAAATAGTTATTCTATTTCTTTTAGTGTTTTTCTAATAAATTTCTCAGCCTTATCAGCCATTTCTTTTACTTGTTCTTGACTTTGTGTCCATTTTTCCTTTTCCATCTCCATATCCTTAACACCAACTTGTTCTTGAAACTCTATCTTAGTATTTCTCCACTCTTCTAAATCTACCAACAAGTCTTTAAGATATGCTTTTTGATTTCTTTTTAATTTACCGTTTTCCCACTCTTCATATTCACCTTTAATACGAAGTTGGTTTTCAAAATCAATCTGACAATCAAAACAATGATTATACAGTAACCACATCTTATTATCTAAACGTTTCTTCATTGTCTTTTTACAAGCTGGACAAAACCAGGGCATCCTAGCATCTTTCATGATATCAGATAGTCTATCTACCTTATCACCGTGCTTTATTTCTTTGTCACCCTCATAACCAACCATAACTCTTTTTTCAGGTGTTTGACCACTAATCAAATCACCAAGAACTTTGTTTTGTCTTTCATTGTCTCTACTATAACCTGCCATTATAACTCCTAAAACTTTAATGCACCTATAATTTGATTTACAGGCGCAAATGCTCCTGTAAACTTATACATATTACCTTTATATTTGAATACCAAACCCTCCGATGGAACAATTGCTGATGTTCCACCTATAGAATTGATTTTATTTAAATTTTTCTTCAATAAATCTATTTTTTTAATGTCTTTTGATGTTTTCAAACCAGATATTGCTGATTTCAAGTCTTTTTTAATCTTTTGAACTGCTTTTTTGGGATTAACTGCCAAAAATCCTTCTAAATTCTTTAATATCTCTGCACCCAACTCTAAAAACAACAATTCAAGTGGTTTTATGTTGTCATAAGACAACTTCTTATGGTCAAACTTATCAACACCCTTAGCCCAACCTAAAAACTTCTCATGTTTAATACTTTTTTTGTCTAATCTGAACGACTTGTTCAAATAAGCCCACCTTTTTACTAATGATTCTAAAACATTTCTTGGAATCTTATACTTGTGTTGCTTTGCACCATTAAAAATGTATTCTCTCCAATACATCTCATTGTGCATACCTAAAGTATCATTATCCTTCAGTTTATAAATAGTCTGTAACTTTCTCAACTTCGATAAAAAATATTTTTTCTTTTTAGAGAAGTCTTGAACTTTGGGTAAGTTTAAAACCACTGGTTTAGATACCTTAAATCTCTTTTGAATATTAGCGTTTGCTTGTCTAATCATTCCCTCTAACATTCTTGCACTATCTGTTACTTGACTTTTTACAGTTCCATCTTCGTGAACCTCTACACTACCATGAAAGAATAGTTCAGATACATCATAATCTATTACATTTGCTGTAGCAGGATACATAATCTCTAAGTTCATCCATTTACTACCATTACCAAATACCTTTTCTTTTTGTTTATCTGATAATTTACCTATTGCATTCTCTAAATCTTTCATAGAACCAACAAATGCCTTTTCTATATCACCTCTACCACTAAATACACTTTTCATACCAGCTACATTCAATGAGGTTTTACCAAACATCTTTAGATGTCCTTTATTACGAGCTCCTCTTAACTCTCCATCTACATAACTTATCATTAAGTTTTGTCCGTCAAGTTTCTCTGTAACATTATCTTCACGACTCAGTTTTCCCTCTAAACTCATATTGATGATGTTTTTGAAATCACCGAATGTTAAATGGTTGTCATCGAAAGGATGACTCATGTGACCTGCTGCTCCACCCATAAGTAATAACTCCTTTTTTTGTGGATTTAAATCTAATTCTTGTGTCCACCAATCTGGTGAAAACAATTTTGATTCATTTTTTCTAATACTTCTATTTGTTTTTTGATGAATTCTTTTCATCTTTTTTCTTTGTGCTAAACTTGTAGGTATCCAATCTGGACCAAATGTATACTTGTTAGACTCATTTTTCTTTTTGGTTTTCTTTTTCATCTTATTGATGAATGCACGATAGACTGCAGCTTGAGATGCTTTACCCATTTCTTTTGCTCGTTGTTCCATAGCAACTGCTGCTTGTATTTTGTGAGCGTGTGATTTACCGCTACCATTTATTTTACTTACCGATGCTTTAGCATCTGCTACTGTAGCAAACTTTAATCCTTTGATTGTTCCTTTTGGATTCTCATCTGTATATAAATCTGAATGTGATTTAGAACCACGATGTTGTCCTTTTTTTCTTGGAACTCTTGGTGCTTCATTCATTTCTGTTTTAGATTTTGACTGAGCATTGATAGCACTACCATGTGTTGCTCCTGGCACTACTAAAACTTTCTTACCTTGTTTTTTCAACTCTTCCATTTTACGAGC
>Ga0208158_1000392_pt1 | contig 15928 bp, 28 predicted proteins | sample 8_EtaG_FD_184081 | JGI IMG/M metagenome (GOLD analysis project Ga0208158, IMG submission 184081) | Marine viral communities from the Subarctic Pacific Ocean - 8_ETSP_OMZ_AT15162 metaG (SPAdes) (version 2) | ecosystem: Environmental > Aquatic > Marine > Oceanic | place: Pacific Ocean | collected...
TACGCATCAGGAGTTTGCTCCGGTAAAATTACACCCGGTGGTAAAAAAGGAAAAAGAAAAAAAGCCATGGGTGGCGGAGTAATGCGTGATGGATATCATGGCGGTGGACTAGCTAGAAGAAAAAGAATGAGTTGTGCTTAATGCGAGCTTATTATTCAGAAGGTGGTTTAAGAAAATGGGTATCGGAAAAATGGGTCGATATCGGAGCTCCGAAGAAGAACGGGAAATATCAACCTTGCGGGAGAAGCAAAGGCTCAAAAAGGAAATATCCGAAATGCGTTCCACTTGCAAAAGCCACACGAATGACAAAGTCACAAAAGGCGAGTGCTGTCAAACGAAAAAGAGCAGCTGGTAATCCAGGCGGTAAACCAACTAACGTTGCAACATTTGTAAAGAAAAAATCATGAACCTAGAAAAAGATTTACAAAAATTAAGAAAAGAAAAAGCATTAAAAGAATCTGCTATTGCTCAACTTAGAAAAAGAAGTAAAGATTCTGTTGCAAGACCTAGAGCAGAAAAAAATATTTTATCAACTAGTCCGGAGATGCAAAAAATTTAATGAGAAAACAAGATAACATGCCGAAGAGAAACAAAAAGAATTTTCGTCCTACGGAAAAAGGTGCAGGAATGACAAGAGCTGGCGTTGCTGCATACAGAAGAAAAAATCCTGGCTCAAAATTAAAAACAGCCGTAACCGGTAAAGTAAAACCAGGATCAAAAGCTGCTAATCGTAGAAAATCATACTGTGCAAGAAGTGCAGGTCAAATGAAAAAATTTCCTAAAGCTGCTAAAGATCCTAATTCAAGACTAAGACAAGCAAGAAGGAGGTGGAAGTGTTGAAGAAAAAAAGAGCAATTAAAAAAGTAATAAAAGGATTGGGCAAAGCAGTTAAAGCTCATACTAAACAAAAGAAAATGCTAGAAGGAGCTATTAATGGCAGACCCAAAAAAGGGAACAGGAAAAAAGCCTAAAGGTTCTGGTAGAAGATTATACACAGACGAAAATCCTAAAGATACTGTTGGTATAAAATTTGCAACACCTGCAGATGCAAGAAAGACTGTTGCAAAAGTTAAAAAAATATCTAAACCTTTTGCACGTAAAATACAAATCTTAACTGTTGGAGAACAGCGAGCCAAAGTTATGGGTAAATCAAAAGTAGCTGCTATTTTTAAGAAAGGTAAAGAGTCAATTAGAAATGCTAGATAAATTAATGTACAAATTTTTTGGTTTTTTAGATAATGCAATTGCGTTTGTTGAAACAGGCATTATAAGAATGACAGAATGGTGTTGGCATACAAGAGTTAATATACTACATAAAAAAAGAAGAAATAAAAATCACAAATATTAAATGATAAATACATATAATTTATTTGCAGTGCAAATGTCACACTGTAAATTACCTTTACATATAGATATACTTAAAAAAATTAATTGTTTTGTAGAAAATAAATATAAAGAAGATAATACTTTATCTTGTGTAAAAGGATTTCAGTTTCATGAAAATTTTAATGGAAAAAAAGAATTAAATAATAATTTAAATACATTTTTAAAAAGTACTTTTCGTTTACAATTAGATAATTCATGGTTAAATGTTTTAGGTGATCATTCTTATAACAAACCTCATCATCATCCAGGCACCACTGCTACTCATTCTGGAGTTTACTATCTTTCTAATGAAAACAATGTAATTACTTTTGTAAAAGGTTTTGAAATATTTGAAATAAAACCTAAAATTTTTGATTTATTAATTTTTCCAAATGATTTAGTTCATTATGTTTTATCGGAAAAAAGATTAGAAAAAAGAATTTCTTATGCTTTTAATTTAATAAAATTTTAATATAAATAAAGGAGAAAAAATGCAAAATGAAGAACTAATAATACTAAATAAAATACAGAAATTCTTAAAAGAATCCTATGTAAGTATTGGTGATAACATGATTGGTGGTGGTATTGACAATATGGAAAAATACAAGTATATGATGGGACAGGCACAAGCCTATTTAAGAATATCACAGGAAATATCATCCCTGCTAAACCCTAAGAAGGAGAAAAAAAATGATGCTGAAAGACCAGAAAACGTCGTCGACTTTGAAAGTCCCAAAAGTTAAATCTGCTTTATTAGATAAATACGAAGAAGATCATAAAAAAGAAGTAGATGGATACGAACGTTTAAAAACTAAAGAATCAAATAAATTACCTAGACCAACCGGATGGAGAATTTTAGTTCTGCCATTTAAAATGCCAGAAAAAACTAAAGGTGGATTATTTTTAGGACAAGACACTTTAGAAAGACAACAAGTAGGTTCTACTTGTGGTTTAGTTCTTGAAATGGGACCACATTGTTATGACAAAGAAAAATTTCCTGAAGGACCTTGGTGTAAAAAAGGTGATTGGATTATTTTTGCAAGATATGCAGGATCAAGAATACAGATAGATGGTGGGGAAGTAAGATTGCTAAATGATGATGAAGTTTTAGCGACCATCGATAACCCCGAAGATATATTTCATCAATATTAATCATAGTAACACTAGGAGGAAACTATGCCAGACTTAGAAGATAATAAAGTCGATATCGATACATCAGGACCAGCAATGGACGTCGATATAGCTGAAGAAAAAGATTCAGCTGAAATACAACAACCTGAAACAAAAGAAGAACCAACAGTAAGACCTGTTGTAGATGAAACAGTACCTGAAGATAAAACTCATGAAAATGAACGTGAGATTAAATTAGAAGAAAATGTTTCTGAAGAAAAAAAAGAAGAAAAAAAAGATGAACTTCAAGATTATTCAGAAGGTGTTCAAAAAAGAATAGCTAAACTGACTAAAAAATGGAGAGAAGCAGAACGTCAAAAAGATGAAGCTTTAGTTTATGCTAAATCAGTTTTAACTGAAAAAGAAAAAGCAGAACAAAAACTTTCTAAGATGGAACCAAATTTATTAAAAACTACAGAAGATAGTATTAAATCTGGTTTAGAGTCTGCAAAAGCAAAATTAGCTGCAGCAAGAGAAGCTGGAGATATTAATGCTGAAGTAGAAGCTCAATCTTTAATTTCTGAATATGCATATAAACAAGTAAGATTTGCTGAAGCAAAAGCTGAACAAGAATTGTATAATCAGAAAAAACAAACAGAAGTTGAACAACCTCAAATTAATTTACAACAAAGACAACAAGCAGCACAAGGTACACCTGATCCAAAAGCTGAAGCATGGGCTACTAAAAACACATGGTTTGGTCAAGATTCAGCTATGACTTATACTGCTTTTGATCTTCATAAGAAATTAACAGAACAAGAGGGTTTTGATCCTCAATCTGATGAATATTATTCTGAAATAGATAGAAGAATAAGACTTGAATTTCCTCAGAAATTTGTTACAACAGAACCTACGGAAACGTCCAAGCCTGTACAAACTGTAGCTAGCGCTAAAAGAAGTACTAAAACTGGTCGCAAAACTGTGAGGCTCACACCATCACAAGTAGCAATTGCTAAAAAATTAGGTGTGCCACTAGAAGAGTATGCGAAACAATTAAATATCACGAAGGAGGTATAGCATATGGAAAATAATAACGATAAAAGAACCTCGCGTGCGAGTCAAACTAGAGAAAAAGAAGCTAAGAAAAAAGTTTGGACTCCACCATCAAGTTTAGATGCACCCCCTGCGCCAACAGGATTTATTCACAGATGGATAAGAATTGAATCTATGGGATTCCAGGATACTAAGAATGTTGCTGGAAGAATTAGATCAGGATATGAATTAGTTAGAGCTGATGAATATCCAGATTCAGATTTTCCAATGGTGGATGATGGTAAATATAAGGGAGTGATCGGAGTTGGTGGCCTAGTGCTGGCTAGGGTACCGGAAGAGATTGCGCAACAACGAGCAGACTACTATAAAAAGCAGGCTGAAGATAACGTTGATGCAGTAGATAACGATCTTATGAAGGAACAGCACCCAAGTATGCCGATCAATATTGATCGACAGACACGTGTAACCTTCGGTGGCTCAAAGAAAAGTTAATTTTTTAACAATTCCTAACCGCCGGATAAACTTAAATAAATGTCTATAAGGAGGACACAACTATGGCAAATAAAGATGCTGCATTCGGTCTAAGACCGAGTGGAAAAGTTGGTCAGAATAGAGACAACCAAGGTTTATCTGAGTACAACATTGCTGCATCTGCAGCTGCGATCTATCAAAATGATCCAGTTGAGATGGCTAACACAGGTACAATTACTGTAGCTGCTGCGAGTGATGTTTTATTAGGATCACTTACTGGTGTTTTCTTTACTGATGCAACAACTGAAAAACCTACTTTTGCGAATCATTTAAACGCATCAAACACAGCGACTGATATCGTTGGGTTTGTATCTGATGATCCGTATCAGAGGTTTGAAATACAAAGTGCTGGTACACCTGCTCAAACTAATATTGGTAATTGTGCAGATATTGCGTACACAGCCGGTAGTTCACCAAACTATGTTTCAAAAGTAGAAGCTTCTGGAACAATGGCTGCGGGAGCTGCTCAACTTAAAATAATCGGTGTTTCAAAAGATCCGGATAATAATGAATTAGGTTCAGCTAATACGAACTTAATCGTTACTATTAACGAACACTTCTTGAAACAAACCGCAGGTATCTAATAAAGGAGAATAATTATGGCGATATCACGAGGACAACTAGTTAAAGAACTAGAGCCAGGTTTGAATGCTTTATTTGGCCTGGAATATAAACGTTATGAGAATCAGCATGCTGAAATCTACACAACTGAGTCTTCAGACAGAGCGTTTGAAGAAGAAGTTATGTTATCAGGTTTCGCAAAGGCTTCAGTTAAACCTGAGGGTTCTGGCGTAGCTTTTGACAATGCTCAAGAGACTTTTACTGCTAGATACACTCACGAGACTGTTGCACTTGCATTCGCGATTACTGAAGAAGCGATCGAGGATAATCTGTATGACAGACTTGCGTCTAGATATACAAAAGCACTTGCTAGATCTATGGCGAACACTAAACAAGTTAAGTCAGTGGTGCCTTTAATTCAAGGTTTACCATCTAACAATAACTTCAATACAGGTGACGGTGTTAGTTTATTTAACACAGCTCACCCTACAATTGCAGGGACGGTAGCTAATACTTTAGCAGTACAAGCTGACTTAAACGAAACATCATTAGAGCAATCTTTGATTGACATCAATGCAATGACAGACGAAAGAGGTCTGAAAATTGCTGCAAGAGGTGTTAAAATGATTGTACCTAGTGAAAACCAGTTTACTGCTGAAAGACTTATGAAGTCTCAAGGTAGAACTGGAACTGCAGATAATGACATTAACGCTATCGCGTCAATGGGAATGGTTCCTCAAGGTTATAGAGTGAACAATTTCTTAACTGACCCAGATTCGTTTTACATCATTACTGACGTACCAAATGGTATGAAGTACTTTGACAGAGCGCCGATTAAAACGGCTATGGAAGGTGACTTTGATACTGGTAACGTAAGATACAAAGCTAGAGAAAGATACAGTTTCGGCTGTTCTGACTATAGAGGTATCTTCGGTGTTGAAGGTGTTTAATCACTAATTAGAATATTTGAGGCGGACATAGTTCCGCCTCATTTAGAAAGTAAAATAACAAATCCATGAAAAAATTTACAATCACAATAAATGCCTACGATCACTACGCAAGATTTGAAGTGTTATCAGAAGATAACGCAGTTTCCCTTGAACAAGCCATAGTTGACAAACTAGGAGAAAATGTTATAAAATGGGAATATATCGGAGCTAATGTATTTGCCTCTGATAAACACAGAATAACCTATGAGGAGGTTATAGATGATACAAGACCTATACAAACAAAAAAGGTCCTTGGAGTTGAAGTGGGAACAGGAGCATCTGTCTAACGGTAGATATACTCTTGAGATGGTTAGAATTGACGATAAGGTCAAAAAAATCATCACAGATATTAAGCTTGAAGAAGCTAAAGTCGCCCACAGACAGAACATAATTGAAAGTTCTGCTCCTGAAGTTTCAGTAGCTACTTAGTAAAAAGCTACATCGTTGGAAAAATTCCACTCCGCACTGTAGGACTTCTTGCACTCTACTTAAAACTAGTATATAAAAAACTTACTATACAATTAATTAGAACATAGACGCGTATAGTCGACGGCCTAGAGACTATGTTCGTAAACTAGGAGGATATAATTATGGCAAATACTACATTTTCGGGACCGGTAAGAGCGGGAACGATTTCAAATACAACAGGTACAACACTTGGAACTAACATTGCTAATGTTGGACAAGTTGTAATGGCTCAATCAGTGAAAGTTGACATCATTGGAGCTTCACATCTTAATCAAGTATGTGCAGTAATTCCAGCAAACTCACAAATAGTTGATGTTATACTTAATGTAACAACTGTGAATAATGATGGTGGTGCAGCAACTGTTTCAGTAGGAACAGTAGCAGATGCAGATGCATTCATAGCTACGCAGAGCGTTAAAGCTTTAGCAACTACTCACGGTACTTTAGATACAGAAGCAACTAATGTTGGTACAACTGACATACAAGTTCTTGCTGATTTTACAGGTGCTAATGGAGATGGTACAACTGGTGCAGCTACAGTTACTGTTATGTATTTACAAAATAATTCTGTTCAAGACGCAGCAGATTTATAATAAATAATTAATGTGGGGCTTCGGCCCCACATGAATATTTAAGGAGAAAAATATGAAATCAGATATTAAAGCAGTAAGAGTTACCGCAACAGGTTCTGTATTTAGTGGAAGAACAAGACTAAGAGGAATTATTTTAGAAAATGATCATGCTACTGATACACAATCTATAACTTTACAAGATGGTAGTTCAGTAACACAATTTTTAACAAGTTGTCCAGCAGGTGATGTTTTTTCTTTTAACATGCCTGAAGATGGAATTTTATTTGCAGGTGGAATGACAGTATCTGCAATTGGTGCAAATGTTGAAGCTACTTTATTAATAGATAAGTAAGGATATAAAATGGATTCAGATCAGAAGACAATAAATATGACAACAGTAGGATCAAATACTCTTGCAAGAGCAGGAAGAGCTAGAATTACTTCTATTCAAGGATTAGGTATAGCATCATCTACAATTATTTTTTATGATTCAGCAGATGCTTCATCACCAGGAACAGCAATAGCTACTTATAAATATGGCACTGAAGGATTAGAAGTTTATGTTCCTGGTTCAGGTATTAAATTTGAAAATGGTATTGTTTATAATTTAGCAGGAGCAGGTGGAAGTATTACAGTAACTATAACAGGAGCTTAATGGCAACTTCAGGAACTACAGTATTTGAAAAAAATTTTGCTATTGATGATATAATCACTGAAGCATACGAACGTTTAGGTAGATTTGATTATTCAGGTAATGATATAAAATCTGCAAGACGTTCTTTAAATATTATGTTTCAAGAATGGGCAAACAGAGGTTTGCATTTTTGGGAAGTCGGTAATAATGATATCACATTAGTTAATGGCCAATCTGTTTATACAATGTTTAGATCAACGTCTGATGGAACTTCAGATGCAACAGCAGTATATGGTGTTGATGATGTATTAGAAGCAGTTTATAGAAATAGTGACGCAACAGATTTTCCATTAACAAAAATAAATAGATCTGCATATCAAGGTCTTTCTAACAAAACAAATACAGGAACTCCTACACAATATTTTGTACAAAGATTTATAGATAAAGTAACTATTACTTTGTATTTAACTCCAGGTGCTTCTGAAGCTGGAAATAAACTTAATTTTTATTTTGTAAAAAGAATTCAAGATGCAGGAGCTTACACTAATGAAGCTGACGTACCTTATAGATTTATACCATGTATGTGTGCAGGTTTAGCTTATTATCTTTCTCAAAAAATAAAACCAGAACTTACACAACAAATGAAATTATTATATGAAGATGAATTAAAAAGAGCATTAGAAGAAGATGGTTCATCTTCAAGTTCTTTTATAACCCCAAAAAATTATTATCCAAATGTCTAATTTATCTAGAGGAAAATATGCACAATTTATATCTGATCGTTCTGGTCAAGCATTTCCATATTCCGAAATGGTTATTGAATGGAATGGTGCACGTGTACATACATCAGAATTTGAACCAAAACATCCACAACTAGATCCAAAACCAACTACTGCAGATTCACAAGGTTTAAGAAATGCAAGACCACAAACTTTTACACTTGCTTCTGGTGGAGGTGGTGGAATAGCTGTAGATTTAACCTTGCCAGCACCATTTTCTTTTAGTACAAATCCAAATAGTATGGTACCTGAAGATGGAAGTATAGCTAACTCTAGAAGAGAAGCACATATTAATCTAGGAACAGTAACGGTAACAACATAATGACATATTCAGAATTAATACAAAAAATTAGAGATTATACAGAAGTAGATTCAAATGTTTTAACATCTACTATTATTGATGGAATTATTAATGATGCTGAATTTAGAATTTACAGAGATGTAGATTCAGATACCAACAGAAGATATGCAACAGCTAATTTAATTACTAATGATAGATTTATTGCTAGACCAGCAGGTTTGTTAATTGTTAGATCAGCTCAAATAGTAGATTCTGATGGCGTAGGTGCTTCAGATAATAGAGAATTTTTAGAGTTTAGAGATACTAGTTTTATGTCAGAATTTAATCCTACTGGAGCTACAGGAGTACCTAAATATTACGGTATGTGGGATGCAGAAAAAATAGTAGTAGCACCTACGCCAAATGCTACTTACACAATTCAGTTAAACTATATCTTGAAAGATCCAGGTTTATCTGCTACAAATACTCAAACATACATAAGTCAAAATTTTCCCAATGGTTTATTGTATGCATGCTTAGTTGAAGCATTTTCTTTTTTAAAGGGGCCAAATGATCTCTTGCAATTATACGAAGGAAAGTATAAACAAGTATTAGAAGGCTTCTCAATAGAACAAATGGGAAGAAGACGACGAGATGAATATCAATCAGGTGTTCCTCGAGTCGGCGGAAAATAACTAAGGAGAAAACTATGGCTATAACACAAGCGATTGCAAATGCTTTTAAAAAACAATTACTAGAAGGTGATGCAAATTTTAAATCATCTGGAGGTGATGTTTTTAAATTAGCTCTTTACTCTTCTTCAGCAACTCTAAACTCAACAACAACTGCGTACGCTACTAACCCAGGAGGTGGATCTAACACTGAGGTATCTAACACTGGTCAGTATACAGCGGGTGGTAGTGCATTAACGGGTCAAAGTACAAACATCGGAACCGGTACAGGTAAAGGTGTTGCATTCGTTGACTTCGCTGATCTATCTTTCACAGGTGTAACGTTGACAGCTAGAGGAGCTTTAATCTATAATACTTCATCTGCTACAACTAATGCAGCTGTTGCAATTTTAGATTTTGGAAGTGATAAAACAGCTACATCAGGAACTTTTACAATTCAGTTTCCAGCAGCAACGACATCGGCAGCTATATTAAGAATATCTGGTTAAGGAGAATTAAATGGCATTAGTCGTAAATGATAGAGTTAAAGAAACCTCTACCACTACAGGTACGGGTACACTTTCTCTTGCAGGGGCAGTAACAGGTTTTGAAACATTTTCATCAGCGATTGGAAATGGTAATACTACTTACTATGCAATCGTAGCTCAAAATGGTGCATTTGAAGTAGGACTAGGTACAGTATCAGCCGGAGCTTTAGCTAGAACTACTATTATATCTTCATCTAATAGTGACTCTGCAGTAAGTTTGCCTTCAGGCACTAAAGATGTATTCTGTACACTACCAGCTAGCAAAGCAGTTATTGAAGACGCAAATAATCATGTAACTTTACCACATGATTTATTTATTGAAGGTGGTCTTATTGATCTTAAAAATGATGGCGGTGCTGTATCACAGATTAAATTTTATTGTGAGTCTAGTAATGCTCACGCACAGACACTTATTGGTGCACCACATTCAGAATCTGCAACTAACACTTTAACATTACCAAGTAGTGGTGGTAACTCAAAACTAGTTTCAGCAACTTCAACTGCTACACTGACAAATAAAACTTTAACAAGTCCAGTTTTAAATGACACAATAAGTGGAACTTCAATTAAAGATGAAGATAACATGTCATCTGACAGTGCTAGTCACTTAGCAACACAGCAATCAATTAAAGCATACGTAGATACACAAGTTGCAACAGTACCAACTGGAGATATTACTTCAGTTACAGCAGGTACAAATTTATCAGGTGGTGGTACATCAGGTGATGTTACACTTAATTTAGCTGATGCTTCTACATCTGCTAAAGGTGCTGCATCATTTAGTTCAGATAACTTTGCCGCTAGTTCTGGCGCAATAACAATTAAAGATTCAGGAGTAGCTACAGCAGAAATTCAAAACGATGCAGTAACTCAAGCTAAGATTGCAGACGATGCAGTAGGTGCAGATCAATTAGCATCTAATGCTGTTGTTACGGCATCTATAGTAGATGATAATGTTACTCAAGCTAAGATTGCAGACGATGCAGTAGGTGCAGACCAACTTGCGTCAAACGCTGTAGTCACCGCTTCTATTGTAGATTCAAATGTTACAACAGCTAAAATAGCTGATTCTAATGTGACGCTTGCTAAAATGGCAGCGAATAGTATTGATAGTAATCAATACGTTGACGGTTCAATAGACACAGCTCACATTGCAAATGATCAAATTACGAACGCTTTAATGGCCGACAATGCTATAGACACAGCTCAGATTGCTGCAAGTGCAGTTGAGACAGCTAAGATAAATGACAGCGCAGTTACAACTGCAAAAATAAATAACGATGCAGTTACACTAGCCAAAATGGCTTCAGGTACAGATGGGAATCTTATTAGTTATGACACGAGTGGAAATCCAGTTGCAGTAGCAACAGGAAACTCAGGACAAGTTTTAACTTCAGCGGGAGCTGGAGCAGTACCATCTTTTCAAACTATCGCAGCAGCAGCAATTACGTCTACTGCAAACGGAGCAAATAATAGAATAGCAACTTATTCAGATTCAGATAGTTTAAATGGAGAAGCTAATTTAACTTTTGATGGTTCTACATTGACTGTGACTGGTGCTGTAGTTCCAGGAGCAAATGATACTTATGACTTAGGTGCATCAGGTAATGTTTGGAGAGATATTTATACTGGAGACTTACATTTAACTAATGAAGCAAAATCAGAAGGTAACGCAGTTGATGGTACAAAAGGTAATTGGACTATTCAAGAGGGTGAAGAAAGTTTATTTATTTTAAATAACAAATCAGGTAAAAAATACAGATTTAAATTAGAAGAGATGTAGTTCCATGGCTTTTGGAATTACCGCATATTCAGAAGCACCTTTTAGTGCAGACGTTTCAGATGTAATTGCATATCCATCTGGTATTGCATTAACATTACAAGAAAGTTCTCTTAGCGTAGTTAAAGGAAACGCTAACGTATCTGTATCAGGTCAACCAATGGTTGGCACAATAGGTACTCTTGTTTCTGATGCAGGAGCTTTTGTAGGCGTAACAGGTCAAACTTTAACTAGTGCTTTAGGAACTACAACTGAACCATCTGCTGATGCTAATGTATCTGTAACAGGTTTTGATTTAACAACTAATGTAACTAATCTCACACAAGACACATTAACAACTTTTGCTCAAGCACCATTTGCTACATTAAGTCCTTCTACATTTAATATTCCTGTTGAGGTAGAAGCTACAGTTGGTGGAATTGTAGGAACATTTCCTCTTCCCATGTCACTTGGTAGTATTGCACAAGTTACCGGGGATGGTCTTGTTCCGTTAACAGGATTATCATTAACAATTCAAGAAAACAATGTGTTATCTCCTGGAGATTCTAATGCTGCAGCTACTGGTTTTTCATTACCTATAGCTCAAGGTACTGTTCAAGCGTTCACTGATGTTACAACAGATGTAACAGGAATTGGATTTAACATAAACTTAGGAAGTGCTGTTTCTATTATTAATGTAGATGTTTCAGTTACTGGTCAAGCAATGACTATGCAAGAAAATGCTGCAACAGTTACTGGAGATGCTATTGTTACTGAAACAGGTATTGCAATGACAGCAGCTCTTGGTACAGCTGTTTTAGATGCTAATACTTTGGTAGATGTAACTGGTCAAGCAATGACTATGCAAGAAGGAACTGCATCAGCACCAGATTCATTAGCAATAGTAACAGGAATGTCTATGACTATGGCTCAAGGAAGTGATTTTAAATTTACATTATGGAGTGAAGTTAATACAGACGGTGCTCCTGTTGATCCTCCAGGTTGGAAAGAAGTAGCTTGATTTTAGGTAAAAATAGAATAAAATTAAATATTAAGGAATTAAAATATGCCAAGTTCAACATCAAATAGTTTAAAACTTACAATACAAGCAACTGGAGAAAATTCAGGAACTTGGGGACAAATAACTAATACTAACCTTTTAGTTTTAGAACAAGCAATTGGTGGTTACGAAGCTGTTGGAATTACCTCAGGTGCAACACTAGCCTTTTCTGGTAGTTCAGTATCAAATGGTAAAAACCAAGTATTAAAATTAACAGGAACTATATCAGGAAATGTTAATGTAGTAATTCCTGATTCTATTGAAAAAACTTATATTATAGAAAATGCAACAACAGGAGCGCATACTGTAACTTTTAAAACAAGTTCTGGAACAGGTGTTACTTGGGGCACAGCTGATAAAGGTAAAAAAATATTATATTCTGATGGAACTAATGTTTTAGAAGCATTGAGTTCAACAGGCGCTTTAAGAGTTTCAGGTCACATTTTACCTGGAGCTAATGACACATATGACTTAGGAGCATCTAGTAATGTATTTAGAGACATATATACAGGTGACTTACATCTTACTAATAAGTTTAAAGAAAAAGGTAATATGGTAGATGGAACTAAAGGAAATTGGACTTTACAAGAAGGTGAAAATGATATATTCATGATTAATAATATATCTGGCGATAAATTTAAAATTAAACTAGATAAGGTAAAAGGAGATTTATAATGGCACTATACTCAGGCGGAACAGAAGTAATTAATGGAGGAGCTCTTCTTGTAGGTGGCATCCCAACAGGAACAGTAGTTCCTTGGACAAATTCAACAGTTGCAACAGGTTTTTTAGAATGTGACGGTTCAGCAGTTTCAAGATCAACTTATTCAGCTTTATTTGCAGTCATAGGTACAACTTATGGTTCAGGTAATGGATCATCTACTTTTAATTTACCTGACTTACAAGACGAAGTTGTTGTAGGTAAATCTGGGAGTAAAGCTTTAGCATCTACTGGTGGAGCAAATACTACTCCAGTAACCGCTGCTGGTAACGTAACTACTAATACAAATACAAACATAAACGTTACAGGTAACGTTGGAGGTTCAACAGGTAACGCAAGTTTATCAACTCCACAGTTAGCTTCTCACTCACACAGTTTTCCAGAGCTTACTAACCAAGGACAAGGTGGAGGAGCTCGATACGTAATAAACAGACAGTATGGTCCTCAATCAAATTATGGTACAAGTAACACAGGTTCAGGTGGTTCACACTCTCACAATATGAGTGCAAACTTTAGTGGTAGTGGTAATGCCTCTAGTTCAAGTTCAAGTAGCTTTAGTGGTAGCGCAGTTAACCCATCTATTTTACAACCTTATTTAACATTAATTTATATTATAAAAACCTAGGAGAAAAATGGCAGCACAAGGAAATTGGACAATAATATTTGACGACAGATGTATAATTAAAAATTTTGCAGAAGGAGCAAATGGAGGAATAGGTTATATTATTGATGACGAGTCTTTTTGGTCTGATTCTAAATTTTCAAATATCTGGGCTATTCAATATGGAACATCTACACCTACTGATGAAGTAGAGTACAGAGACGAAACTCAACACACAACTTATGCAGATGCAAATTTAGGTGATATAAGTCAATTTTCTTCTAGATGGGATGTAGCTCATTTATCTCAATTACAAGCTAGTTGGGATAGTGATGATATAGAAAATGAAACTGAAGCTGAAAAAATTGCTAGATTAGGTGCAAGACCTACTTCTTATTCTTCTTAAGATATTTTTTTTTAAAATCAAATAAATTATCTAATCTTAAGTCAATATTAAATATTAAACTATATCTATTATTCTCTCCTTCATAAGTATCAAATCCATGTAATATTTCTGGAGGGAATATATAATAATCTCCTGGTTTAGGAGTTATTTTTAAATTTAATTCAGGTAATATTAAATCACATCCTTTTGTTAAATATAAAATACCATGACAACAAGTATGTTTATGATAATCTAAACTATCTCCTGGTTTTATTTCATTTCCCCAAGCATCTCTAATATATTTTTTTTCTAAAAAATACTCGAACAAATCAGGTTGAGTAGTTTGATATTTATTAATTAAATAAGTTATAAAATTATTAAATTCAGGTTTATCTAAAAAATAATGCCAATCTGTCATTCCACCTTTTACATTACTATAGTTTTCCATTTTAGGATCTAAATTAGATTTTATAGCTATTATAAAATTGTGAATTATTTCAGGGTATGGATAATTACCAAAAATTATATTTACCGTTTTAGGATAAGTTATTGATATGGAATTATTAATAGTGTTTGTTTTAAAACTTTTAATAGAACTTATCATGGTTTAAGTTTCATCCAAGAAGTTAAGATATATTTTTCACCAGATATCGGTGGATTACCTCTATGCACATAAGGAAAACTTGCAGGCCATATGACTATTCTACCTTTTTTTGGTTTTACTCTTTTTGAAAAATGTAAAAATTCTGTTTCTCCTCCTTCTTTGACATCGTTTAAATAGATAGTAAAAACAAAAGCTCTGTCATTGGCGGCATTTATTTGAAGGCCGTGTTCTACATGCCAAACATGATACCCTTCAGTGGGTAAAGTTTTTTGTATTTTTAAATCAGTATAATAATAATCCATATTAAAACTATCCATTGCTCCTGTAGTATCTGAATAATGTTTAAAAGCCATATCATAATTAGCTATCATAGATTTATACTGTTCCCACCACACATCCATATTATCTTTATTTGCAAAAAATTGATTATCTTTTTTTACTAATGCACCAGAGTTTTCAAACTTTAGTCTATCTAAAGTTTTATTAAATTTGTGTTGGTTATCAAACATTTTTATAGCTCTATCACATTCTTCGGGTAAAATGTAATTATCATATACACCTATAAAATTTTCTATCTTATGTGTTCTTTCAACTGTTTTTGTATTTTTTTTTATTTTCATATTTGTCTCCCTGTATTTTTTAAAAAATTATCGTAAGCATGATTTGTATAAGGACCATTTTGATTTACATAATGAAAGAATACTTGCGCCATTCCTTCACCTTTATAAATACCAGGACGCCCATGTTTTTGTTCACAACCAGCATATAATAAACCTTCTCCTTCTTCTAATTCTATTTTTTCTCCTTCAATTATTAAAGGCCAATTATCATATTTTTTTATACACACCGTAACACTTATTTCACAAGAAGGTCTATCCATATGTTGTTTTAAATCTGCACCTAATACATAATATCTCCAATACGTAAAAGTAGGAAACAATTTTAAATTAGATTCTTTTTCAACTAAAGGTAATTTATTATCCAACAGACTCATCATTAATGGATCATTATACCAAGAAGGTGAAAAAGATTGTGGATCTATTATGTAGTCTTTATTTAAATCTAATTTGTTATAACAATACTTTTGAATTACTTGCAATTCTTTTTTTAAAAAAAAGTTTTTTATTAATTTATAATTTACTGCAGCCATGCAACTATACTATACCTTGTTCCTTTCGTAATAGGTTGAATACCATGAGGATACATAAAATTACTTGGAAAAAATACAACTGAACCT
>Ga0208158_1000393_pt1 | contig 15894 bp, 40 predicted proteins | sample 8_EtaG_FD_184081 | JGI IMG/M metagenome (GOLD analysis project Ga0208158, IMG submission 184081) | Marine viral communities from the Subarctic Pacific Ocean - 8_ETSP_OMZ_AT15162 metaG (SPAdes) (version 2) | ecosystem: Environmental > Aquatic > Marine > Oceanic | place: Pacific Ocean | collected...
CCATATCCTTTCATTTAAAGACACTTCTCCATCAGTAGATATTATTCTACAACAAATATCTACAATTTCATTACGATACTTATTACTTAATGGCATCTGTGTCTCCTGTAAAACTATACCACCCCGTGACTATGTATTTTGTCTGTGTGGGACTTACAATACCACGGTGAGGATGTGTCCAATATGCTGGCCATACTAACACATCTCCTGCTCTTGGTGCAAACTTTTTACATTGAGTAGGAAACTCTGTCTCTCCACCATCCGTTACGTCATTAAGATATACCATCCATGCAAGTATTCTTTTCTCTGCTGACCCATCTACTCCACCATCATTCTCACAGTGTAAAGTAAAGTATCCTTCACCAGCATTATACTTTTGTATCTTAAAGGTAGGGGCAATAGTCCATGACTTTATCTTATTAATAAAAGGATACTCTCTATGATACTCATCAGTCCCAACACTTAATGCCTGTGCTAACACACTATTAATAGGAGTCTTTCCTACAGTCTCCAAAAACATCTCAGTATCTTTACACCTCTGACCTTCTCTATGCAAATGACTATTACCCTCAAAGAAATTAATAATATTCTTACAATTCTCTGAAGATAATACAGACTCTTTATGTAATATAAAATCTTTAGAATGCATTGATCACTGATGGTAAAAGATGATGCTCTGCCTGTTGAATTGCTCTAGTGAGTGTCTCAACAGTATCTCCAGGAAGAATAGGAACTGTCTGTTGCTTTATTATTGCACCAGAATCTAACTCTTCTGTTACAAAGTGAACAGTGCATCCTGTTTCCTCTTCACCTGCTTTCATTGCCTGTTCTACTGCATGAAGACCCTTATACTTTGGAAGTAATGATGGATGAAGATTTATAATACGTCCAGCAAATTCATCACAAAATTTCTTAGATACTATTCTCATCCAACCTGCCATAACAATCATATCTATTTCATATACATTGAAAATTTTTATTATATCATCTTCATCTTTACTATAAACAGAGGGAATATCTAACAAGTCTGCTCTCTTCCTTGCCTTACATTTCTTTTTATTATAAACCATAAGGACGACCTCATGGTTAGGACAGGAATGAACGATGTTCTCAAAATTAGAACCATTCCCTGAACACATAACTCCTAATCTCATAGTGATGGATACTCCTCATTGCGTACTAGGTCAGTTTTCATAGTCTCAAAGTCTATCATCAAACGTGAGACTTGTTTCCTATCAAGTCCTGCAAGTGCTTGACAGTTTTCTAAGCACCTGTATATACATTCTCTATCACTCATCGGTGGTCTTATCTCCCACCCTTGCTCATCATAATACTTCTTACCCTCAGTGACTTGTGCCTCTACGTGTCCAAGGTCTTGTACCTTAGAAGGGTTCTTATAGTTATGCTGAGTCATGCATCAAACAAAGCATGTTTAGATGTGCCAGCATTGTCATTAGATATATTTCCTATCCCAGTCTCTTCTGTTTCCTCTAAATGATATTCCCAATCTTCTATCACAGTATTAGAAAGCATCCTATCAGATAGAAGATCCATCTGTTCTCTTGCTATCTCTTCAGTCTCTGCATCAAACCAGAAGTCTATTGCCTTACCAATCCTCAACAAATGAGGAGTAAGTTCAGGAGCAATCCTTTTAACATTATTCATAACTGCATTACCTGCAGCATCAGATACAGAACCTCTCAACCTTACATGAACAAGTGCTTTGAATCTCATTTTTTAGTAGTATTGCTACGGGTTCTGTTTATTATACTAATAAATTTATCTCCTGCAAAGGTGCCACCAAGACACACATCAATCTCATCACCATCCCTCCAATTAACCTCACCATTCATTTTGGTGTGGGTCATTGCTAATTGAATCTTATCAATTACTTCTTGTGTTAATCTCATGGTTGACTCCAATCTTCATAAGGTGGTTCGGGTTCATTGATACGATGCTTAAATTTTTCAGTATCAAAATAAGAATCTCCAGGTGGTTTCGGATTATCATAGGCCATTTTTAACTTCCTTTTATACTCACGTTCATCTAAGACCTCATTGATAAGAATCTTTGCCTCCTTAACCATCTCAGGAGTGAACAACCTCATAGGACGAATCATCATCGGTTTATGAGGTTGCATCCTTACTTTGCCTTTGTAATTAGGATCAACAGGACCACTCATGCCCTGTGTATCAATCTTACTCATAGTTGTTTCCCATCCTTATCAACTAATCCCATCTTCTTTACCTGAGATAGATTAGATCTTTCTTGTTTCTTTAACTTCTTATACTCCTTTATAATTTTATCAACTTCGTCTTGCGAAACATTAACCTTCAACTCTTGTCCTTTAAAACCTTTTCCTTGTTGCTCTATGTAATCATTGATTCCATTCTGAATCTCACCTTCAATGATATCATTGATTTGATCCCTAAGTTCATCACTCATTTTCTTTTTTTCACCTTCTTAACTGGAGATTTATATTTCCACATACCAGGATTGACAGTTCCATGTCCAAAATCAATCTTCTGAACACAATCTTTACCATACCTATCATAATACATATCAAATACATTTGACATCTTAGCAGAACGAGTAACATCTAAAAGAGTCTCTCCTTCTACCACATAGGTTACATTGAATGCATCACTAGGAAGTTTTTTGTCGTTTGATTTCTCATGAGTTGTCTTCTCCTGAATAATCTCACAAGAATATTGAGAAGGGTCAAACTTTTCTTCCAGTTTTTTAGGTGGTTCAGCCAATTTCTCCTCCGTATCTACTTTGGTAGTCATGACCTACCACCCCAATTAATATCTGGGTATGCCTCTTTCACCTGTTCATAAGTTACTGCATACTCCTCAGATAATTTCTTATCTTTTGTAAGGATTACAATTCTTGCTTCATCAGGATGAAGACCTTCAAGCATCTGAATAAACATAGTCTCACGACGAATACCATTCAGAGTATCATTACCACCTTTAACAAAGTGATATAGATTCTTTGCTTCTCTACGAAGAGAAGTATGATCAGTTCCTAATGGACTCTCGTTAGGTGTAAAAGGAACATCTCCTTCTGGAATTAAAGAAAGAACTGTCTCATCAAAATTCCATATAAGAATAGAGACTAATGCATCATTACGATACTCCTTTAAAGCTTCTACTTTCGCAACTTTAGATTTTTGTTTACCAACAAATTCTAAAATCTCATGGACAAATGGATTAGGTGGAAGTGCTGGTTTAACAGCTTTCTTTCTAGGAGTCTTTGCTACAACAGTGCTACTCTTCCTCTTCGTTTTCGGTGTTTGTGTCATAATTGTTTTCAATTCTTAGAGCTAAAATTTCATCGGGAACTAATTGACCATTGGCATCAAACATCTCTGGATGAGTATATACCACTTGAGGAGTAGTTTCATATGAATGTTGTCTTGCCATCCATCCTATCATACCTCCTACCATAATTGCAAGAATAGACACTAATGTCATAAGTGTCAAGGTTACTATTAATGTTTCTGACATGGCACTCCTCCAGAGAGTTTATTTTTTTCTTATGTCCAAGTAAAAATTAAAATGAAAAACAATTTCTCTATTCCATAGTGCAATTAATTTTCCAAACTTTACTTGAAAAGTTTTAGGTTTTTGAATCCTTCTCCTGTTGCGTAATAATAGTTCTACACCCCGATTCATTTCGGGTTTGTCTTTATTTAGAATTCTTTTTTCTTCTTCCTGGTCGTCTGTCATACTGATACCTCACTGCATCTTCAAGGATACCTGCCAAATAATTTTTTATCTTTCTTGCTTGAGGTTTGGAAATATGTCCATATGCCTCACGCAATTGTTGATGCAAATTATCTTTACCTCCTTTAATATACTCTTGTAACTCTAATACTTCATCAGCAAGTTCCTTTGCTGTAGAACTTTTAAGGAAAGCATCGACCTCTGCTTTCTTGGTCTTCCGATACTTTAGAAATTCATAGAACTTGAGTTGCATTTTTCCTACAAACGCAAGTTCTATTGCATGTTCTATCATATCATATACATTTTCAAAATCGTCTTTCATTAGACTAATTTGTTTTCCTTTAAGTACTGAACTGTTTCTGTGCATCCACCAAGATTAGTTCCATTAAGAACTACTTGAGGAAATGATGAACCTTGACCAAACTGTCCATAAAAACTTGGTTGATCAAAGTGATCATCAAGTTTATAAACAACATGGTTTAGCTTTGCTAACTGTAGCACTTGAACTACTTTTGTGCAAAAAGGACATCCTTCCTTAGAATAAACCGTGAAATTCATGCTGCCTATTTAAAAATTTATTTAGTTTGAGCAACTACTGAAGCCCAATCGGCATCAAATAATTGTAATCCTTTATCAGTAAGAACATGATTATACATCTTCTCAAATACTGATGGTGGCATTGTAACTACTTGAGCACCGAGAGCAAAAGAAGTAGAGACTGCTTTCACTCCTCTAATAGATGCAGATAAAATCTCAGTTTTAATCCAATGTTTCTGGTAGATTTCAGAAATATCCTTTATAACATCTAACCCATTCACTGAGTTATCGTCAAGCCTTCCTACAAATGGTGAAACATATGTAGCACCTGCCTTAGCAGCAAGGATTGCCTGTGCTGCATCAAAAATCAATGTAACATTGACCTTAATATTATCTCTTGATAGGTGAGCACAAGTTAGAAGACCATCAGGTGAACAAGGAACCTTAATGGTTGCCACCTCTTGGAACTTAGCAGCAAGTCTAAGACCCTCAGAGGTCATTGTATCACTATTACCTACTACTTCCATGCTAATGTCTCTTACACCCTCTTCAGCAAGTTCCTGGTAGACTTCTTCGGGATCTCTACCACTCTTCCTAATCAATGTAGGGTTAGTTGTCACCCCATCTATAAGTCCTGTAGCAAAATGCTTTTTAATAATTTCTGTGTCAGCAGTATCCAGAAAGATTTTCATGAGAATAATTTAACTAGTGTATCTATAAAAGAATAAAAAAAGAGACCCTTTTGTGAGGGTCTCCTTATTGTATCAGGTTGTTTGTATTTTATCAACCAACAGAAGGAGCAACAAGTGCAACTTCAGATGTCTCAGCAGATGCTAAGTCAAGAGGGAAGTTGTGTGCATTTCTTTCATGCATAACTTCCATACCAAGGTTTGCTCTGTTAAGCACGTCACCCCAAGTAGGAACAACCTTACCAGATGCGTCTACGACAGACTGGTTGAAGTTGAAACCGTTAAGGTTGAATGCCATTGTACAGATACCCATAGAGGTTAACCATACACAAATCACAGGCCATGAAGCAAGGAAGAAGTGAAGACTACGACTATTATTAAAGCTAGCATACTGGAAAATAAGTCTTCCAAAGTATCCATGTGCTGCAACAATGTTGTATGTTTCTTCTTCTTGTCCGAATTTGTATCCATAGTTCTGTGAATCTAAACCTGTTGTCTCTCTGATTAGAGAAGATGTAACAAGTGAACCGTGCATAGCAGAGAATAATGCTCCACCAAACATACCTGCAACACCAGCCATATGGAATGGGTGCATTAGGATGTTATGTTCTGCTTGGAACACGAACATAAAGTTGAATGTTCCTGAGATACCTAAAGGCATTCCGTCTGAGAATGAACCCTGTCCGAAAGGATACACAAGAAATACTGCGAAAGCAGCAGATACAGGTGCAGAATATGCTACACAAATCCAAGGACGCATACCTAAACGGTATGATAGTTCCCACTGTCTGCCCATGTAAGCAGAGATTCCAATAAGGAAGTGGAAGATAACCAACTGGTAAGGACCACCGTTATACAACCACTCATCTAGAGTAGCAGCTTCCCATATAGGGTAGAAGTGTAATCCAATTGCGTTGGAAGAAGGTACAACAGCACCAGAGATGATGTTGTTACCATACATGAATGAACCAGCAACTGGCTCACGGATTCCGTCGATATCGACAGGAGGTGCTGCGATGAATGCAATAGTGAAGCAAATAGCAGCAGCTAATAGGCAAGGGATCATCAAGACACCGAACCAACCAACATAGATGCGGTTGTTAGTACTTGTAACCCACTCGCAGAACTCAGACCATCCAGAAAGGAGTCCTTGTTCCCTTTTTTGAAGAGTTGTCATGAGGACAATTTAAATTTAGTAGGGCTTCAAAGGGTAGAAGCGATACAGATATTTCCACTAATCCCTTCACTAGTGGATATGAGAGATATTATTACCCCATGATCTCGGTTAGGGGGATGATATGATGAGGGAATCCTCACCGAAGTTATTTATAGTAACAGATTGTTAAGTTGATGTCAAGTATAAAAAGATACGAGTATAAATGCTTAACATTTTCTTTATGTTACGAAATGCTAAATACAAATAAGAAATTGTCGGTAATTATTAATGAAGAAATTCTTACCTTTAGTAATGTTATTGATGACAGGTGCTGTGGTAGCACCCGCCCGTGCTGATCTGACCCACCGAATAAGTTCATCGACTCAGCTATCAGTTAACGGAGCTTACACAGATGCATCCAGAATCGGTTCAACTTATACAGTCTCTGGTTCTAACATCAAGGTAGATACTTCTAACAGTGGACACTTTGGTACTATGACTGCTGCTACTGCTACTGCTGCAGCAGCACAGGATCTTGGAACATACGACATAAATACGGCGGGCTCGGCTTTCAGCTTTAGCGAATCCTGGACTCAAGGTGATGCCGTAAATACTATCGGTGCAGGTGTTGACGTAACTGCAGGTGTCGTCGCAGACATGCCAGCATTTGGTAATACATTAACGATGCATGGCGGCGTTGCAGGAACTCTTGCAGGTACTATTACCTCCGCAGGTGTGACGACTCTAACCGCAGGTGGAGCTGGCACAACAGCTACAGGACAATTCGTTACCGAAATCGTAATCGACTAGGATGAAACGTAGTATACTAACAGTACTACTACTTCTTAGTGGTACAGGGGCTGCAAGAGCAGTCCCCGTGGTCCCAAATTTTACCCAGGGATCAATGACTAGCCATACGGAAACAACGTCTACGGTAACGGAGACGATAAATAGCATGGATTATAATACAGGCTGGCAGTATGCAGTTACTGGGACCAACGTAGAATCAGATGGAACACTATCACCTACAGGAGCAGGTTCTATTAACGCAACACAAGTAACATTAGACGGAGTGACTTCGACATGGAACGGATTGAATCTAACAGACAGACCAGAATTCTCAATAGTAACACCAGGAGCAGCCTTTCAATTCACGGAAAGTTACATGGGACCTGGCCTTTCAAATCACACCGTGATTCAAAGAACAACAACTATAAACAGCGTAACAGATACCACAAGTACCTTTACACAATAGCAACTATAGGTAGTCTTATAGCACCGTCTGCATCATTAGCAGCAGACGTTGGTGGAGTTAGTGCCACAGCAAATCCTATCGCCAATAGTTCTGGCTCAGTCACCAACCAGGCAATACAGGTTTTACAAGGTCCATACATAACGAATACCTATGGTGCTGGTATACAATGCCAAGGTGCTACCATGAACGTAACTCCCTATGTTACAGGAGGCATGGCATTTAAGCGACCATATGAGGCTTACTATGACGAGCCAGTATATGACGTTCATGATGCTGATGACGATGGACAGATAGACAATCCAGGAAATATTTTATATTACATGCCCACAAGAACTAATCAGTCTGATAGTTATAACGTATCATTAGGACTCTCTGCTACTTGGTCACGACCATTAGATAAAAAACTACAAGAACAATGTAAGCAAGCAGCACAGGCAAGTATTAATCAAATGGTTCAGTTGACTGCGAATAAGAGATTAGACTTTGAATTAGCTCGTCTTAAAAATTGTGGTGAACTTATGAAGGCTGGAGTAATGTTCCATCCCAAGTCACCTTATGCATCTGTATGTGCTGATGTTGTATTGGTTCAACCTCCTGGTGTGGTAGTTCCTCATATGCATGACCTTAAACCCAACACTCCTAAAGAAGAAGTTAAAATAGAAAAATCTAAAGTCAAAGTTGAAAAAACTGGTGGTGCAGATGACTTGGGTACATTCTCTATTGGTAATGTTAAAGATTAATGGAACCACCAATACGTAGAATAGAAAATATTAATAATATCAGTACCTATCAAATTCCTGATGTACAAAATGTGTATATCCCACGTTGGATGACTACACAACCTAATGTTGATTACTTAATCCCACCTGTAGTAATCAATATTGGTAATCCTATTGTGGATATACCTGGCTGTGTAAAGGCACACAAGGATAATAAAAAACATAAGACTGGTATTCCAATTGATAAGGATCTGGTAAAGAATGATTCCAAAAACGCAATGACACTTTGCCCTGATGGATCATACCCTGCATATTCTGCAATGAATTATGAACCAGACCAGTTGTTGATGACATATGAAACTAAAGCACCTCCTATTGCTCCACCACCAGAACCTGATCTTGATACACCAGAAACACCAAGTATACCTAAGACAGATGGACCAGTTGATTGCCCAGGTCCAACTCAACCAAGAGTAGGTGACTTATCCCAGAGTGGAGATGAAAAAGTAATTGGTCACGAACTGAATGAAGATAAAACTGTTTGTATAGTATTGTATGAAGATACTAATGTAGTAGAGAAATATATGCCTCCCGCAAATGTCGTAACGACCACTGCTAGTATTGCTGCTGTTGCTACTGCGTCTGCATTGTTTGCAAAGCCTTTAGCAGATTTACTTTTGAAGGTAGTGAAACCTGTCATTAAAAAAGTGATGACAAAAGTTCAAACCATGCTAGGAAAAACTCCCTATAAACCTACTCAGTCTGAACTAAAGACTAATGAGTATAGAGTGAAGAAAGGTTTACTTGAGATCCCTTTTGCAAAGAATCATGCTAAGAAAATGAAGGGTGAAAAGAAAAAGAAATAATTATTGTGTTATATTATTCCATTTCAAAAAATCCATAGTTGTTATATAACCTTCATGCTTATGTTCTGCTTCTGCAAATGTAGGAACTGTATGTACATTTGAATAGATTCCAAACACAGTTACTAATGATGCTATCACAGCACCAGCACCCCATACCCACTTCTCCAATTGGCGAAGTCTATTGTTAAGTTCTTCTTGATCCTTATCTTTAAAACGTTCAAGTTGTTCTTCTAAATCAGAAACCTTTGTTTCCAATACTGCCATACGACTGTCTTGCTCAGCTTGCTTACCATAATATTCGGGGTTTGTTGTGGTCATTTAGGAACCTCTTTACGGTAATCTTTTGGGTTTGTAGTTCTTACAACCCCTCCTGTTGATGTAGGTAGCATCTCTGCTAAAGCACTACGAACTTCTTCTCTTACTATGAGTTGAAGTTCTGATTGTTTTGCCTTGAATCTTTTTTCAGGACCACCAGTAGCATTATCGAGGGCATAATTACCACCCATTAATGTACCACCACCTATTACAGCGACGGCAGTTCCAGTACTAGTAATCTTTTGTAAATCCATTACTTCCATCCAGTGTTATGTGGTGTCATAATACCATGTTGCACAAGTGAATTGCGAATTGTTTCATTCTCTGCTTCTAGAGAATTTATTTTGTTCTTCAATTCTTCAAGTGTTTCTTTCAATAATTTTTCTTCCATTTTAATATTCCTCAGTTGGTATAGACCAGTCAGCGTATACACGTCTGCCTGTTTTGCCATGTGAATCTATATATGTTTGATCAAGACTCTGCCAATGTCCCAAACGAACGCCTAATTTCACGTAACTCCTCAAAATCTTTCGATTTAGTTCCCCCATCATACGACCAAGCATAACCCTCCGTAATCATTTGTTCGTTGAGTGACAACTCGGCGTCCCCGATGTAACACCACCCCAGTAACCGTCCGTACTTCCCAGTGCCGCCCACAAGCTCAGTACGGATAACGAGATCGTCGTCCCCACTAATAGCTCCTTCCAATTTTTCTTTAAGCCAGTTGGTAGCATGTATTCCTAACTCCTTTTCTTCAAGGTCTCTTGTTCTTTTTTCTGGAGTATCGACTCCTGCAATTCTAACTCTTTCTTTTTTATAGAGGTCAAAGCCGAGGTCAATAGTAACATCAATTGTGTCCCCATCTAAAACTTTGTCTATCTTTGTCACTCGGAAGTTGTAGCAACTCTTCCTGTTTGGTGGGGTCATCGCTCCCATAATCGATCTCCATATCTTCTAAAGCACTATTTAGCATATCGTCTATTGAGTTTCTATTCTTTTTTGCTTCCTCTTCTCTTATTGCCTGAATCATTTCACCTGCAGTAGGCCATGTAGGAAAGTCATGACCCATATGTGCTTCTGCTGATGGTGCAAAATATCCTGCTCCAATAAAAGCAAGTGCTACAGATCCAAAAAGACCTATAGCAGCAACTACCTTTTCATTTGCGCGAACTCTCTCAGTCAATTCCTTCTGCTTCTCTATAAGTCTCTCCACTTGCGATTCCAGAACTGCTATCTGCACTGACTTGCTCATTAGGATACCAAGTATCATACATGAATATGTAGTAAAGTGCAATCCCTACAGCAACAAGAAGGATAGCAATCATTATATTAACAGAGTGTACTACTTCACTCATGATACCTTACCACCCCATTCAGAATTAGGATCCAATCTCTCCATATAATTAAATCCAGAACCTGGTGGGTAAATATATTTTCCATTCTCATCAAATTGAGGACCAACTTTCTTTGCAGGGTATGTGGGATAAGGTCTTAACCCTGCTCTCATCTCTCTACCCTTTCTCTTCCTTTCTTCATTACCAGTCTCATGATCTTCAGGCATAGTAGGCCAAGAAGTACCTAGTATCTCCTTAAGCATCTCTCTAGTGTAACCATTAGGATGACTCATAAACCTCTCCTATCTCCCAACAATTTATATCCTCATCTCTAATTATATCCATAGTAAGTTCCAAACGATTAGCAGGAACTACTACACAATATCCTATACCAAGATTGAATACTCTCTTCATCTCCTCATTATCAATATTACCTTCAAGTTGAATCTTCTTAAAGATTTCTGGTAATGGCCATGCATTATAATCTACATGAGCAGTAAGTCCTTCTGGTAAACATCTAGGAAGGTTCTCAGGGATTCCTCCTCCAGTTATATGAGACATACCATATATCCAATCACCCTCTTTTAAAAGACGTTCTACAACAGGAGCATAGATTGTAGTAGGTGTAAGTAACTCAGGATGATTACAATAATTTAACTTAAGTCTACGTGCTAAGTAATTAACAATACTATACCCATTACTATGAAGACCACTGCTTGCTAGTCCAATAACTCTATCACTTGGTTTAATAGCAGACCCATCTATAATATCTTTCTTCTCTACTATACCAGTACAAAATCCAGCAAGGTCAATTTTATTTTGAAACATTGGATGTTCAGCAGTTTCTCCACCCAAGAGATCCATTGCTGCAATCTCACATCCCTTGAGGATACCTACCATAATATCAGCAACATTCCCATCCAACTTCTTAGTAGAAATATAATCTAAGAAGTATAATGGTTTAGCACCACATGTGATTATATCATTCACACACATGGCAACTAAATCAATTCCTATAGTTGTATAGTCATTAGCAGCTTGTGCAATATCAATCTTAGTTCCTACTCCATCAGTTCCAGATACTAAAATAGGTTCCTCGTATCCTACGGGAACCTTAAACATACCACCAAACCCACCAAGTTTAGGAACTTTGTTTTTAAGTTCTTCTACAAACTTATTGCCAGCATCTATATCAACACCAGCAGTTTTGTAATCTAATACAATACCTTCCTTCTTAAAGTCAAGAGGTTCAAAATCTGCCATAGTTTATTACACTTTGATTATATTATATCAAATGTATGCTTCGGCTGCAAGTCTTACTGCTAGTGACAGGGACACTCCCATGATGGTGAGTCTACTCATCCACCACATTACTTCATGTTTCATGATTAATGTCCCATTGGTATACCTGCTGCCATAAAATTAGAGATATTTTGAACCTCTTCATTTACGCAGTAGTCAATAAAAGAAGGATGCTCCCTTAGTGCAGGAACATCCTCTTTGGAATTTTGTATTGCGTCATAGGCAGTCACTGCATACTCGCAGATCTCATACTTATGCTGTTCTAAGTCGTGATAACCGACTGTATAATGCTGTTGCTTAGTCAGGGGCATGATCTTTTCAATCCCATACTAACCATATTTATAGCACATCTAGTAAAAATTACCTATTTGAGTGTGGAGTCCAACACTCAGTTAGAGAACCTGGATAACTCCATAGCAATCAGGTATCTCACTCATAACTTTCTTTTCTATACCTTGCTTCAATGTAATAGAACTCATTGCACAAGTAGAACATGCACCACCTAATCTTACTTTAACAAAATTAGTTTCATGTTCTATCTCAACAAACTCTAACCACCCACCATCAGCCTCTATGTAAGGCAGGAGTTCTTCCAAGACTCTAATTACATTCTCTTCGGTTAATTCCATAACCTAGTTAATTGTCGAACATCATTGACACCATAGAGTGCTTTGCAAGTTTGTTCTGCATCCTCTCTCAAATTAGATGGTGATATAAATTCAACCTTCGTTAATCTATTTGACTGAAGAAGTATCTGCGCTGACCATTTGGTTTCCTTTTCCATATGTGTTGCCAAATCATATTGTCTTTTAAGATATTCGTATTGGTCACTCATTAAAGAAGAATAGCACCAATAACAAATCCCTTAGCAAAGGCAATACAAGTTACTTGATAGTCAGTCCATCCAAACTTGTCTTGACATTTTTTAATAAATGCTTTATCCCATTCAACTACTTTGTTGAATGCTCCTTTAACTTTATTCATTTTTTATTACAGCATTTTGATTTAGCAAGTGCAGCAGCAAGTATTACTACTATTGCTGCTATGCCAATACCAGTTCCCCAACCAATACCTTGTGGTTCTGGTTCGATAAGTTCTTGAAGGGCAGGTACTTCTTCAATCATTTTTGTTGCTTCCTTTGGTATTGGAAGTTCTTTAATAATACTTTCCATCTTTAAAGTTTGTAAGGTTCTTTGTTATCAGTATCTGAAACACCTATTATTTTGAGAGGTGCTTGCTCAATACGAATAGTTTGAGTAGGACCAGCTTTAGCTATGATCGCCTCAATATCTTTTGCGGTAACAGGAGGTGCTCCACCATTACCATTACCGTTTCCATTACCATTCATCTTCATAGTACCATCACCTTTCTTAGATGCAGTTTGAATTCCGAAGCTAGCTAAAACTCCTGTAAAAACTGAAGCTATAAAAGTTGGATCTATTTTTTGTTGTGGTACACCTGGAATCGCAACATAATTAAGAGTCAATATTCCACCCGACCAGGCAAGAACGGTAATTCTAACAGCTGTACTGATGATTGCAGCTTGTTCTTCAGCATCTGGAAGAAGAGCAGATTTCAACTTACCAAGAGGACCTTTAGGTTTCTCTTTAGTTTCTTCTACTACTTCTTCCTTTATTTCTTCAGGCATAAGAATGACAGTAACTCATTCTATTTAGAAAGTTGGAAGTCCAGATGAAGGAATAGGTGCAGTTGCTTGTGGTGTCTCTGGAGAAGCAAGCTCATTACTTCCTAAAGGAAGTGCGCCTCCACCCAATCCTGCAGCACCACCAAAAGATCCAGTAACTGCTTCCATAACTTGAGATTTAACTCCATCAATGATGGATGCACGATTGACGTATACGTATAACCCACTACCAACAACGGCAACAGATACAGCAGTAGACGCAAGAGCAAGTACATTAATTAATTTTTGCATGATAATTATTCGAGTGATTTATTTATAAACGACTGTCTGTAAGCATTGTAATAATCAACAACACCAGCACTTATAGGATACTTACCTACCCACTCATCAGCACATTCATAGATTGCTTTGTTGTTACCCTCATGGCCAAATTTGCTGAGAAGAATTTTAAGTACGTCTTCTCTCAACTTCATTTTCGCATCCGAATACTTGTCTTCAGTCATTTTGTAAGTTCCTTAATTTTATCTCTCCAATAGTCTCTATCGTGTTCAGAAATCCAAGGAGAATGTACCATGACATGTGCATGTTCTAACCATTTTTTATCATCCCAATCCCTACGTGGATACTTAATAAAATCTTTTAAAGTCATTCATCATCCCTCTCATTGAGATGTTGATTAAGAAGAAAAAACCACACAACACCTAATACTATTATAGAAAATATTCTAATAGAATTAGGTGATGTGTCAATCATGCTTCTTTCTGTTCTTTCTCTTCTTCTTTAATACGTTTCCTCATCATCTTAGCATAATATACATCCTTTTCACTATACCATTCAGGATGTTTTTTTGCAAGTTTAATAAGTTTCTTTGCTGCCTTTTTGTCCTTCATTAATTACTCTAGGTTTTCTTCTTGCTCCGTAAGTATTACACAATCAGATTCTGGAGTAGCAACACAGAGAAGAGACCATCCCTCTTCTAGTTGATCATCATCTAAGAATGATTGCTCATCATTGTTAACTGTTCCTTCCAACACTTTACCTAAACAAGCAGAACATGCTCCTGCTCTACATGATGATGAAAGTTCTATACCTTCTTCTTCTGCCTGTTCCAAGATGTATGTATCATCAGGACAATCAAAAGTGGTTTCTGTTCCATCAGGTGATTGGAGTGTAATAGAATACGATGCCATGTGCTTTATGCAACAACCGTATTATATATTTAATCCTTATATCAAGCCCAATGAACCTGCTGTAATACCAACACAAACAAAAAATCCAAACTCCAACAGTCCATGTGCAGAAGCAGGGGTATTAATAAGGATGTTATTGAAAAACGATAGATCCGACATTTGTATATGCTACGAGGGTTACAACCCCTAAGAAAAGTGCTATTGGCATAGGTAAAAATACTCTGTCTGTATTATATAGGTATTTCTACCTTACTGTCAAGAGTATTGTAATACATATTACTCCAACCATTGCTAAACGTCCATTCCAACGTTCAGCGAATCTCCAATATGGGTGAGACCAATCAATCATGTTGGTGAAGGTGCATATGCTGGTTCCATTTGACCAACCCTAATACCTTTACCACCATCTTGGTCATCGTCATCATCATTAATTGCACGAAGAATAAGTTCCACTAAAACTAAAGCAGCCATTGGATAAAAAACCCAGAGGACTGCTGTTAGTGGTGTTATTGTATCTGCTGCGGCTGATAAGTCGCCCATATGTCTTGATTCTGTAATAAATTACGAGTAATTATTTAGTTATGTAAAGTATTTGAAGTGGGTATATGCACCTACGACTGCCCAAAAGGCAACCATTGCAAACCTACCGTTGGCTCTCTGCCAAATTGCTACGTTACTCATTAGAATATACCTGGAATGATTTGACCTGTGAATGAGTAAGCACCTAGTGCTGCTACTATTCCTATCATGGCCATCCAGCCATTAAACTTTTCTGCTTCTGGTGTCATTGTTTTGTTCTCCTTTTTGGATTGAGGGTTAAAAGTGACTCGCTGTGCGAGTGGTGTAAAGACCTTGGTGCTTTACCAGATACCAGGTATTATATACCCAGTAAGGATGTAGTTGTGGACTGCTGCAAAGAATCCAATCATCGCTAGGCGACCATTGAGTTGTTCTGCATGTGGCCAATATCCTTGGTAGTTCTCAACGTACTGCATAGGTGGCTCAGAAGCAAACATATTCTGCTTACCATATTCAGTAGTTGTGTAACGATCCATTTTGGATGTTGAACTTGTCATTCGTTTATTAAGAAACGTAACATAATTATATATAAAAGATTAAGTTTTGTCAAATAACTTTACATTAGGGGTATCCGAA
>Ga0208158_1000394_pt1 | contig 15876 bp, 18 predicted proteins | sample 8_EtaG_FD_184081 | JGI IMG/M metagenome (GOLD analysis project Ga0208158, IMG submission 184081) | Marine viral communities from the Subarctic Pacific Ocean - 8_ETSP_OMZ_AT15162 metaG (SPAdes) (version 2) | ecosystem: Environmental > Aquatic > Marine > Oceanic | place: Pacific Ocean | collected...
CCTGCTGTCTGGACATATTAAATGGAGATTATTCTTGAACTGGAAAATAGCGATCTTGTCATTGAGTTTACTCCTGACGTTTTCGATCAAAACTTCAGCGACTCCACAGAAGTATGCTGGAACTTTCAAAACGAAACACATTCGGGAGTTATGGCAAGTCTGCTCTTTGACTTATCAGAAGATCAAGACTCCTCCGAATATCTACTTCCAACTATGCGATTGCGCAGTTGATGTGATGAGGGAGAATTACGATAATGCAACGATTTTTGAAAATATAGAACCTCCAGAGTCTAACAGATTAGCAACTCTGATCCGATTAAATTGTAACAGTTACAGGAATGGCACTACTACCAATTAAGATACCAGCAGGATTCTTCCGCAATGCGACTCAGTATCAAGCGAAGAACAGGTGGTATGATGGGAACTTAGTTAGGTTCTCAGAAGGTCGTTTAAGACCAATTGGAGGTTGGCAGAGATTAGCTGACACTCAGATTAAGCAGAAAGGTGCAGTTTACGAACTAACAATAACAACAGCAGGATCGGGTTACAGTGGTAATGGGACACTAGGATTCTCAGGTGGGGGAGGATCATCTTTCGCAGGGAGTTATACTGTGAGTGGTGGAGCAATTGCAACAGTCACCATCACAAATACTGGTTCAGGTTATACAACTCCTCCTACCATCACGATCTCAGGTTCAACATCTGGGACAACTGCTGTTATAACAGCAAAAGTATTCAATGCAGTTGACCCAATCAGAGGACTACACTCTTGGAGACTAGGAACTGGATCGAGATATTTAGCAATCGGTTCGGTACAGTCATTAAGGATTTGGGACGGATCACAGAGTTCAGGAACAAACTCACCAATTTACGATGTAACTGGAGCAGTACCTTCAGGTACGATAGCATTCAAAGACCAGAAAGATTTTCAGGTTTCAGGTTTAGGTTATGGTGCGTTGGAATATGGAGGAGATCGCAACCTTGATGGTTCTGGTGGAACTTCCTCTGGAGGTGATGTTTATGGCACACCCAGATTCCCCCAAGTCGATCCAGATATACAAGACGCAGACGCATGGAGAGATAATTTTGTACCAGTTTGGCAGATGGATAATTTCGGAGATGATCTTGTAGCAGTACAGTCAGGACAAGGTTCGATCTATTATGTTGACTCGTCTGGACTCTCTTTCAATAACTCAGCGCAAACTGCAACACCAGCAGTTCTGCTCTCATCTTTGTCAGGTTCAACAGGAGTACCAGAAGACAATGTCGGAGTTTTGGTTACTCCTGAGAGACATATAATGATTATCGGTGCTGGAGGTAATAAGAGGAAGATTGCATGGGGTCATCAAGAGAGTCTCACTGACTTCACTCCTTCTGTCACTAATACAGCAGGTGATTTAGAAATTCAGACAAGAGGACGGATAGTTGGAGGATTTAAAACTCGCTACGGAATACTCCTCTTTTTTACTGATTCTGTCTGGAAGACAAATTATTTAGGGACTCCATACATCTACGGAGTGGAGCGTCTGTCAGAGGGTGGTGGTTGTCTTGGAATGAAATCAGTCGCAGGGTCAGCAGACTTTGTTGCTTGGATGTCTGCTGGAAGATTCTGGTCGTACACTGGTGGTTATATCACTGAACTGGAATGTGACGTTGCAGATTATGTATTCAGTGACATTAACACTGATTTAGAGGGGATTATCTCTGGAGGTCACAATGCTCAATTCGGTGAAATAACGTGGTTCTATCCGAAAGAGGGTGACACATTCCCTACTCGCTATGTAACATATTCGTATCGTGAAAAACATTGGGTAACAGGAGAACTACATCGGTCTGCATGGGAGTCATCTGATTCTTTAGGATTTCCAGTCGCAGGAGGAGTGGACGGATACCTCTACAGACACGAACTTGATCCTGACACTCAATCTACTCCAATCCTGCGTGAGAGTAACGTAACTGCTCCAGCAGACGTTGAAGCACTCTCAGGAATCGAAACTAGAGTAATTGCAAAAGGTGTTTCAGAGACATTACATCCAAATGTTTCTACAGAGAACCATCTCTGTTTTGCAGAGTCAGGAGCAATTGAGATAGGTGGTGGTAATAATATGATGTCTGTTAAATCAATAATTACAGATACAGATGCAGGTAATAAAGGACTCCGCATGAAAGTGACTGTAGCTGAGACTCCAGACGATTCAACTCCTGAGATAAAAGGAGCATACGATTTAGCTACAGATGGTTATACAGATACTAGATTTACAGGTAGACAAGCACTCTTGAGAGTGGAGTCACCATTCGATCAAGAGTGGAGGTTTGGCGAAGTTAGATTTGACGCAACACAAGCAGGAAAAAGATGAGTCAAACTCAAAAACCATTACCAAATCCTCCGCATGAATACACAAGAGATTATATGTTTGATCTCGCAAGTTTGGTTGTCGATGAGGAAAGTGTGACTGTAAAAACGAATCGAGATAACGTGATGTCGGGATCAATAATTTTGAAGGACACATCTAATAATAATTGGTATAAATTAAAGGTAACAGGTGGTACATTAGGAGTCACTCTTGTAGCAGAGGACTCATCAGGACTACCAGTGACTAGCACAAATCCATACGTATAAGGAAGATATGAACCAGAGACAAGCAGGAAACATATTAAGAAGAAATGCTCCAAAAGGTGAACATCCAGCATTTATTAATCAGCAGGAAGCATCTTGGTTAAAAGGGATGGGTGGTTCTGGAAGACCTACGAAGTCTGGACTCAGGTCTTATGCACATCCTTCAGCAGATGATGGGGGTGTCAGTCAGGATGGTATAAACTCAGGAGATACCAGTTATGGCGAATCTGGTGATGGACATACTAACTTTGTGAAAGATCAATATGCTGATTATGGTGGTGCAACAGGATCAATGCAGGGTCAAATGAACGAAGGAGGGAAAAGACCTGACGAGACTGCGGAAGCATACCATAATAGAATGACAGGCGGAGGCGGAGATGGAGGTTCAGGAGGTTCAGGAGGGTCTGGTGGTGCTGGAGGTGCAGGAGGTTCAGGTTATGGTTCTGGAATCCAGACAAGAAACAATACAAGTTCCTCAATCTCTGAGATTGACAAACCAACGCATGAGTTTCGGAAGAAGGTATATGACAAATCTGCTGAAATTATGGATCGTCCTTATGAGAAATATGAGGGAGAAAGATTCGCAGATGCTTCTCAGGACACTCTTGACGCACAGCAAGGTGTCAGGGAAATGCAGGGTCAAGGTCAACAAGCATATACAGATGCTTCAAATGTCGGTAAAGAAGTCTCAGGTTATCAAGCTGAACAAGTAGGTGGAGGTAACTTCCTGCAAGGTCAAGCAGTTGGAGATTACATGAATCCACACACTTCTAATGTAATCGGTGGACTTCAGGATCAAGCAATGAAATCAATGCAGATGGGTCGTAACCAGTTAGGAGCGCAAGCACAAATGGCTGGTGCTGGAATGGGTTCACGATCTGCAATTGAGAAAGGTGTGATGGCAGGTGAAGTAATGAGCAACCTTAATCGTCAAACTGGTGAATTGCTGAATAAGAGTTTTGCAGATGCTTCTGCTCAGAAACGTGCAGACATGAAGATGAATCAAGATGCTCAGAGATACAACCAACAAGCAGGAATGCAAGCACAGGATGTCAGATTAAGAGGAGCAAGAGGAATGACCGATGCAACTGATGCTGGTCGTAGAGCAGGATACGAGGACTCTACGATGCTCTCAAAAGTTGGTGCAGACATCGAAGGTCGAGATCAGAGAGAGAAGGATTTTGAGTATGATGAACATATAGAGGGTCGTGATTGGGATAAAAACAACGCAATGTTTGCGTCAAACGTATTATCGGGCGCACCAGTAGGAACAACAACAACTAACAACAATCCTATGTATCGTAACACAGGAGGAGATCGTCTTGGTCGTGCGCTTGCTGGTGCAGGAGCAGGGTGGCTTGGGGGTGGCCCTTATGGTGCGCTTGCTGGTGGAGCAATGGGTTACTTTAGTTAAAGGAGTAGATTATGGCAGTAGATAAAAGGACTAATAAACCAATATCATTTAATCCTCTTGATTCTAAATTTTTAGGAGGAGATCAAGATTTTATTGGATGGAGTGAATTATTGGATAGAGCGAAACATCATTTTCTTGGTGAAGCTGAAGTAGAATTGACTGAAAAAGAAAAAGAGACTGTTAAACAAAATGCAAGTCTAGGAATCCAAAATCCTGATGATATTCAAATAAAATTAGACATTATTAAAGCTAGAGAAACGAGAGAATCTGAAGATGACATAGACTCCACATATACATCACTATTGGGAGAAGAATTTGAGAGTGATGATAATGAAAATATTGCTGAAGAATTAAGTTACTCACTTGAACCAGAAGATCAATGGCTTCAAAGTCATGTTGATGCAGAAAATAAAGGGAAAGATTTAGCAAGAGAAGAACATCTGTTACGCAGAGGTGCAGAGGACACTTCTGGTGGGATGACCAATAATGCGTTTGCTAGTAAAAGTCCAGCATCCAAGATGTCTCCGCAAGCGAAGTCAGCAATGGTAGGTTTATTAAAAGAATTTTTAACTCCTGCTCCTGACGATGCACCCCCACAAGTTAGAGGTGCAGGGATTATTAGAGGAGGTGGGACACCATTTCCTTCTTTACTACAAAAGAAACCAGAACGAGCTTACTACCAAAATAAGGGATTAGTATAATGGCAGAATCATCAGTACGTTGGAGTCCAACAGACGAAAATTATCCTCCAAAGGAGGGGTTACTAAAGTCTGAGGAAGAAAATGAGGAGTACGAAGGACTCTCTCCTCTAGCAATGGGTCTACTCCAAGCAGGTGCATCAATGATGCGGAATAGCGGATGGAGGAATAGGCCAATGACTACATCTGAAATGATAGGTCATGCAATACCAGCAGGACTTGGTGGTTACTTAAATCAAGATGCAAGGAATCAACAGGGAGAAGCAGAGTTCTACGCACAACAGCAAGCGGAGCAACAAGCAGAGCAATTAAGGATACAAGAACAACAAAAACAGAATGAGATTATAGAAATAATTGCACAAGTTCAAACTGCACCTATTACAAATAAGGAAAAGACAGAAATAATAGCATACTTAAAATCCTCTGACCCTGCGACTCGACAACTAGGCTTAAAAAGATTTGAAAAGTTGCGTGATGAGAAAAAAGCAGGAGAGAGATACTATGACGAAGATTTAAAAGCATGGATTCAAAAAGACAAAGAGGGTAACGTAACAGTCTTAAAAGAAGATGCAAAAACGTATGCAGGGACACCACTAGGGACTTATGGGGTTGGGACAGAAGAAGGAAAACTGATTTTAACAAAGCAACTTGGGGAATCTGGTAGCGCACCAGAAGGAGCATCTTTTGTTGAGACTAAACCTATTATGGTTAATAAAGAAGTTGCTGGCGTTTATTTATCTTTCCTGAATGAGGATGGTAATAAAATTGAAAAAGAAGGTGCAAAAGAAGGTAATTCTGAATGGCAATATTTAAAAAAGGAAGAATTTCAGAAAATTCATGGTTCAGACTACCCTTTACCAGATGACTTGAGTAGGGTACATATTGATAAGGATGGAGAAATTATAGGATATAAGTTAAATTCAGGTGAATTTATTCCAGAAGGTAACGAGTCTTGGAAAAAGATTAATGCTGATAAAAGACTTGCAGAGACAAAAACTTATAATAATCGGATAGAATTTCAAAAAGCACATCCTAATTTCCCTATGCCAGAAGGTGCTGTAACAGCATCATTTAATAGAGATGGAGAGTTTAAGTTTTATGACGCTAATCGTGAAGAAGTCAAGGGGAATGGGACTTATAGGGTGAATATTCTAGATGAATCTACAGGGAAGTACCATACTAAAGTTTTTGACGAAAAGACACATAAGCCAGTAGCAGATTTAGGAGTCTCTAAGGTTCAAAGGACTAATGTTGAATTATTAAAATACAATAACAATCTAAACAATAAAAAGATTAAAAAAGAAAGATTACTGGAACTGATTGACCATTTAGACAGGACTTTCGATCTAAACCCTTACGATGTAGCAAGGTACAAGAAGTCTGCTGATATTGACCTTGATAAAACTTTTGATGATGTCACAGATCGGTTTCAGGCTTATCAAGCACAAGTAGATAATGTTAAACGTGGATCAGCACTTCAAGGTAAAATTGAAGGGAATTATGACAAAGACAAATACTACAGATTACAAGATAATCTTTGGGTAGAATATGAACCTCAGTCTAATGAAAGGTTAAATTCTGAGTCTGCTCTAAGGAAGGAATACAATCAGCTTACAAGAGATTACAGAATTGCAAGTCGTGGAGTTGATGGAGTAAGACAAGGGTTGGCTCAAAAGAATGGATTTGGTGATATTATGGCAATCACCTCTTTCCGTATTATGTTTGAACCAAACTCTGTTGTTCGTGAAGCAGAATTTGAGATCACATCCAAAGGTGCTGGTTTTTGGGAGGACTTAAAGAAGACTCCTCAAAAGTGGATGGATGGTGATAAATTATCAGATAAAGCAAGAGCAACAATGAAGAAATTGGTGGATGAATATATGCTTGCAATTAAGAAAAGAGCAGATAGAGATTATAAGACATATACTAATCTTGCTAAAAAGAGGAATTACGGAGATATAGGAATAGACCATCCTTTTGAAACGTATCCAGAGATAATGGCAGGTGGTACTCCAGACAATTATGATGCTGACTTTGGAGTGACAGAGGAGGAGGAGGAGAATGAAGAAAGATAAGGATAAACTAAATAAAATCACTGCTAGTATCCTGAAAGCAAGATCACAAGGTGTCTCTGAGGAAAGGATTGCTCAAGGGTTAAAGAAACATGGTTACACACTTGCTTCTTATAATTCAGCAATTAAAAACCAGACAAAGAAAGAAGATAAGGGAGAAGGATTCTTCACTAAAGTACATAACTATATCTCTCCAAATAATCAAAATGGCTTAATGCAAGACTTGACTCATGCTCAAGATTCTCTTACTTGGGGAGGGACTGTCTATTTAAGGGCAGGAGTTAGAGCATTAGGTGATAAGATGAAAACTGGTGAATGGAACTATGATAAGAATCTAAAAAGGGAACAAAATATTATCAAGGAATATGAAAAAGAGTCTCCAATAAGTTCTACAGTTGCAGATATTGCAGGAGGTATTGGGGGTGCATTAATTCCAGTAGGGGGAGCATCAAGAGCATTAGGTCTTGGAAAGTTCTCGACATCTACAGGAGGGAAAAAGGTAGTAAAGGATGTTGTTGGAGGTGGAGTAACAGGCGGAGTAGTAGCAGGGACAGAAACAGCATCTATAGCAACTGCGAGAGGTGATGAAGATGTGGAATCACAAACAGTTATGGCAACTGGTGCAGGGAGTGTCTTAGGTGGTGGACTTCCATTATTCTCTCCGGTCTTGGTCGGTGCTAAAAAAATTACTTCTGCATTAGCTGATAATCCAAAAATTACTAAACAGATTGGAGAAGGTTGGGATCAGTTCAGATCATTTTTTATTAAAGATGGGAAGATCGACCCAAATGTGACGAAACAAATTAAAGAGCATGAGGATTTAGACCTTGCTAAAGATATGACAACATTCGACCTAATGGATGAATCTGCTGTTAGAGTCGTTAGTGCAAATTTGAGAAATGCTGATCCAACAAGTGAAGTAAAAAGAAATGCTTATGAGTTTCTCAGAACTCGACTAGCAAACACGAAAGATCAAGTCAGTGACTTTATTGGTGGAGCAATGAATTTCCCTAAAAGGGTGTCAACAGATGCAGAACAAAAGATGTTTAGGGATCAAGCAAGAGAACGATCTAAGCCATATTATCAAAAGGCATACTTCAACGATGATAAATCATACAAAACAATCCAGAATGCTGAACTTGATGATATTTTCCTAAGACCAGATTTTATGGAAGCATATCGAGTCGCACATAAACAATCAAAAAATTCAGTCGATGGGAGGGTACTTCCAAAGTTCCCATTAGAAAAAAAATACAAAATGGAAATGACAGGAATGTTTGATGAGGACGGAAATGCAGTTATGGATTTTGTTCTGGATAATAGGGGGAATAAACAACTTATATCTGATGAGACTGTTAAGTGGCCTGTCTGGGCTTTAGACACTGTAAAGAAACATCTTGATCGTAAATACAAGTATGCTGGTCATCCAAATGCAAATCCTTCTTTAACAGGGTCAAAAGCCGATATAAGTATATTAAAGAAAAATATGATTGATATTGTGGAGGTGAATACTGATAACAATTACAAAGTTGCTAGGGCTAAGTATCAAGGGCAAGCACGATTGGAGGAAGCATTAGAAGATGGGGGTACTTTATTTAAGCCTTCACTCAATAGTCCCAATGCAAAAAATATGTTCAAGAAGTTAAAGACTGAAGACGAAAAAACTCAGTTCAGAGTTGGTGCATATAACTCACTGGTTGATGTTATTGAAAGGTCAGGAGATGAAGCGAATCCTAGAGCAGTTGCAGACCTCTTTAAATCAAAAAGGAATATTCAGAAACTAGAGTTAATAGTACCAGATGCAGAAGAAAGGGGAAAACTAATTAGACGATTGGAAATACTTGGAGAGAGGATTTATAAAGATAAAATTCTTGTAAAAGGTTCTCAGAGTGCATCAAATCTTACTGAACAAGCAAATGCAGGGTCAAAAGCATTGCAAGCAGTTGGTGATGTAGCAAACAAAAATGTTACTGCAACTGCAAGGAATCTTGAAAACCTTATCCAACCAAACATAGTGAAAGCAGAAGCAGAAAAAGGATCAAGGTTTGCTTTTAATCAAGGTAGTCAGAATGTTCGGGGAACAATTGAAGGAGGAGAAGGTCTTCTTGTCAAGGAAGCAATGCAAAAAAAAGCAAGAGATCCATTGAATCTTTTAGGTTTTACTACAGGTGCTTCATCTGGATCAGCACAACAATACGACAATTAAATTTGCACTTTTTTTTACATTCAACTCCAAATTCTCCCCCTTTTTACTTTATTTTACATTCAAAAAAAAGGGACTACAGAAGTACCAAACCTCTGTAATCCCTTGCTACTGGCGGAGAGGGAGGGATTCGAACCCCCGTAAGCATTTCTGCCTAACATGATTTCCAATCACAATAATTAGTAATCAAATCTACGAGTTACCATATTCACGCCATTTTTTTTACTTTCATTTGACATTCACCTATTTCCTCTCCAGCCAATTCCATAGATGATATTAAGTGTTGTGGTGATAGGTGAGCGTACCTGAACACCATATCAACTTTAGCGTGTCCAAGCAAGTCTGCAAGACTCCTAAGTGTCACTCCTGCCATAACTGCTCGACTAGCAAATGTATGTCTCAGGTCATGCCACCTGAAATTAGTAACTCCGCTAATCCTTAAAGCAGTGTCCCACGTTCTCTCAAAATTATTAGGGGCATTAGGATTCACTTTAGATGGAAACACATAATGAGAGGTGAAGTTAATTGTCCTCCTCCTTCTCTGTAGAATTTCCATAAGGTCTTTAGTCATGGGTATTGATCTGGGCTTGCCAGACTTAGTTTCCATGAGTCTAATATGGTTACGCTTAAAATCCACATCCTCAAATTTCAGATTCCAGATTTCCTTCTTCCTTGCTCCAGTTTTTAATGCCATTACAACTGCATCCCACAAATCACCTTCACAAGCATCCAGCAAATCCTCCTGCTCTTGTTTGGAGAGATAACGTATTCTGTGAGTAGGTTCTTCCAGTTTCATAATTTTTGAGCAAGGGTTAATATCCATCCACAAAAAATCCTTAACACACCTACCAAGCACTGCACTGAGTGCAGAGAGGTAACGATTCTGTGTGGTAGCGGATCGTTTAGGTGACTTCAGGGAATCCCTGAGTTCCTTTATTAATAATGGTGCATCTTCTGTTTCCAGTTCAGCAAGAGTCTTTTCTCCTATTTTCTCCTTCCAGAACTTGAGTTGGTGGGTGAACCCCACTTGAGTCTGCCTAGCACGATTTGAAAGTATTTCATCCTCATACTTTTCAATTGCTTCCTTAACTGAATGTTTATGTGCTTCAGTCAAAACAACCTTCTCCTTCTTATTTTCTTTCTCTATTTTTTCCTCCTTCTTATTTAAGAGGATTTTATTTATTAGTTTTTGAACATCTTCATTAGATAATTTTTCAGACTCCTCCAGTGTGCAGAGATTATAAGTTGGAGATCGTTTACCCTTCTCCCTCAACTCTGGAATCCGCACTCTAAGGAATCCAGTATTTTTATCCCTGAATGTCCCTATTTCTTTACGCATATTTTCTCCTTTCCTTATATTCAACAATTAAAGATTTACAGATATTGCCAGTTGTCACTATATCTTTTATTGATACCTGCTCGATCATCACACCTTTAGATGCACCGAATTGGCAAACATCGATAACTGCTTGTGAGTACGTTTCAAACTCATCATATTCAACAGTTACCATTTTACGTCCATCCTTATATACGATGTCAGAAATCACGATACCATAACCAGAAAATATTTCATTCACTTCTGGTGTAATATCTTTCCAAAGCTGGAAAAACTCTGGAGTATGTTTTTTTAACTTTAGTGTTACTCGCCTTTTGAAGTTCATTACCTCCTCCTTATTTCCCTTTCAAGATTCGCTCAAGTGAATCGATTAAATTATTTGCATCCTTGAGGTCTGATTCAAGTTCAGTGATGCGATTATTCATTCCAGCAATTATATTCTCATTGGATTCTCCAGTGAGTAACCACTGAACATCATAACCTGCTTTAGCCAACCCTATTATTATGGTTGCGGATAAACCAGTTTTTGACGATAGAATTGTTGCTAGGTGGTTAGGAGAAATGCCAATCTGTCTAGCAATCTCCGCTTGATTCCCCCCATTTTCTTTAATAAGGATTTTCAGTCTCTCCTTTATCTTTTCCATTATCCTGCCATTTTTCTTCCCCTTTATAAAAATCTTTTGTTGACAAACAATATATCTTTGTTTAATATACAATTCACTTAGTTCTTAACTAAGCTATATATATTCTCGACAAATATATATTAGATTATTATAAATGTCAATATTAAAAGGAGAAAAATGAATATAAGAGAAAAGATGAAAGCATTTGGCGTAACCCTGAGTGATGTAGCGCAGGAAATGCCAGATAACAACTACCCCCAAATCTGCAATGTCTTGAATGAAGACTTGAATATAAGGGTGCGTGAAGTTGCAGAAAGACTCTGTGAGGAAAAGAAGACCCAACTGAGATCAGTGCTTGCCTTATGACTGCGTTGGAGAAAGCAATTTGTCTGTTGACTAAGGAAGTTCGTGGTCTTAGAGCAGACTTAAAACTCACAACTCAAAAGGAACTTTTACTTGCGGAGCGTAAGGAAATGGATGATGCCGTTAAAAGGTTGGCGAGTACATTTAATAATAATCAACAAATGGAGGTTGTTGCGTATGAAAAGGAAAAAAAACTGTCATGTCTGCAAAAAAGAACTAACAGGAATAAGAACTAAGTTTTGCAGTGATGTCTGCTACCTGAAACACAAAGCAGAAAGAGCAAGTCGGCAAACCGCATTGATGCGGAGAAGGAATCCACAAAGGGAGTGTACTGTTTGTAGTGAGAAATTCTATCCATTAAGGAAAGATGTCACTGCTTGTTCCAGACCTTGCTCAACAATTCAGGCAAGGACAAGGCAACAGGAGAGAAGGGATCGGGCAAGGAAACTTAAACCTGTAATGCCGATGGAGAAACGATTACCTATTATAGTTAAGGAAGATCATACAACATTTGAACGTGTAAAAGTCGCACAGTTCCGCACTGGTGATCCCACCAAAGAACACGTTCTACAGTATCTCCAGAATGGAGGTACTATCCTCAGATTCCCAGATGAACCCAGAGCAAAACTTCCAGAAGTCAACATCCCATTCTATCGAGATTTCGATGAGTTAATGGGTTTCGGTTTAGAGATGGAAGCCGAAGAACAAGTGGAGGTAGATGCGCTTTAAAATTTCGCCAGTAGCGAAACCCAGACAAACTCGATCTGATGTCTGGAAGAAAAGACCAGTAGTTTTGCGCTATCGTGCGTTTGCTGATGAACTGCGACAAGCCTGTTTAAAGGCAGACTTTGTTTTGGGGAATGCTCTTTATCTAGAGTTCCATATTGCTATGCCTAAATCGTGGAGCAAAAAGAAGAAAGCATTACTGGTTGGGAAACCTATGCAAGCTCGTCCTGACAACGACAATCTCCAGAAGTCAATATTAGATGCACTTCTTCCAGAAGATTGTACTGTCTGGCACATAGAAGCAAAAAAGTTCTGGGCGGAAGAAGGAGAAATAGTAATTGAAAATAAATAGAGAAATCCTCTGGCTTGCAGAGAAACGGATTGAAAATATTCCAATCCTGAAAAATTCAATACGAGGGAAAGAAGCGAATCTAATCGGGTCAATTGGAGAAGTCCTGTTTGAGAAGTTCATCCAAGATAATGGGCTAATGCTGGAGAAAGAAGAAGGTGAGCAGGAAAAGTTTAACCATGATTTTGTGATAGATGGAAAATTCACAGTGGATGTTAAAACTAAGGAGAGGAGTGTCAAACCTAAATCTTACTACGATTGCACAGTAGCACAGGAAAGTTTGGATCATCAGAAACCAGATTTTTTTTACTTTATTTCACTACTGAAGAAAGGAGGGATATTTACGGAGGGATTTTTATTAGGAGCAATCAATACCTCAACCTTATTAACTAAGGGAGATTTTTGGGGAGCAGGAGAAATTGATGCTAGAAATGGCAAACGCATCAGAGTTGATTGTATCTCAATAGAGATAAAGGACTTAATCAGCAATGATGATTTTATTACACGTTTAACGGAGATAAACGCATGGAACAGATAGAGATGGAGTTTAGTAATTTTAGAGTGTTAAAGGCAATAAAGGAATCAAGGGAGAAGCGTAACAGGGAAGCAAGGAAATCATTCTTCCGTTTTGTTAAATTTAACTTCAGGAGGAAAAATGCTTGAGACAGTAAATCCCCAATCAGAAATGATGGAGAAAATTAGTGCTGGTACATATAAACCTGAAGGAGATCAAGAGGTTCGTAAGCAGGGTATTGGTGGATCAGATGCTTCAATAATAATGGGATTGAACCCATTCAAGAATCAAGTCGAACTCTGGGAGGAGAAGACAGGGTTAAGGATACCACCTGACTTGAGTGACATCGAGAAGATTCTTTGGGGCAACTTAATGGAGGATGTCATTGCTGGAGAGTATGCAAGAAGAACTGGCAAAAGAGTTCGTAATGTCAACCGCACTTACCACCATAAGGACTATCCAGTTTTGCAGGGACATATTGATAAGAAGATTGAGGGGGAGAATGCAGGAGTGGAGATCAAGAACGTAGGTCTTAGGCAAGCAAAATATTGGAACAAAAGACCACCTATATATTATGAGTATCAAGTCCTCCATTACCTAGCAATTACAGGGTTTGATTATTTCGATGTAGTTGCTCTGGTGGGAGGTCAGGAATTGATGATACATACTATTGAGAGGGATGAAGAAAAGATTGATGACTTGGTACAGAGGGAACTGGTCTTCTGGAATGAATGTGTCATTAAGAATATTCCTCCAATGCCTGAGTCCACTAATGAGACTGCATCACTGTTCCCTATAGGTGAAGTAGATAAGGTTGCATACCTCCCCACTGAATTGAATCATGTCGTGGAGGAATACCATAAAGAAAATGAAATATACAAAGCATCTGGGAAAAGGATAGATGCTTTAAAAACTCAACTCCAGAATGCCATGAAGGATGCGTCTGTTATGGAAGATTCGGAGGGAGAAAGAGTAGCTACATGGGTTACTCAAAATAGGTCTACGTTAGACCAGAAACAAATGAAAATTGATGAACCTGAACTCTGCCAAAAGTATCTGAAGGAGTCCACGTTCAGAAGATTTTCAGTAATCTCTAAACAAGGAGAGTAGATGAGTGAAACTAAAATAACTCTTGAGAGTATCGTCAAGGGGAAACAGGAAAAACCAGTGCGTCAGGTTATCTATGGATTGGATGGTGTGGGGAAGTCCCACTATATGTGCAAAGCAGATGGAGTAATAGTCTTAGCAGTGGAGGATGGAGTCTCTGAATACGATGTTCCGTCAATTCCTTTATATGATAAGGATACGACATTTCTAGACATCGTTGATGCACAACGATTGATTTACTCCAACCATAAAAAACTGAATATAAAAACTGTTGGAGTGGATTCACTAGACAGACTTGAGGAAAAGATTTTTTCTCACGTTTGTAAAACTAATAAGGTGGATTCGATTGAGCAAATGGGATATGGCAAAGGTTATGTCATGGCTTTAAATCATTGGCAAACATTTTTGTCAGGTCTGGATTCCCTGAGAGCATTAGGTCTGGACATAATCTTAATTGCTCATTCGCAAATAGTGAAAATAGACGATCCCACCACTGAAGCCTATGATCGGCATGACCTTAAACTCGATAAGCGAGTAAGAGGGATGGTGAGAGAGTGGGCCGATTTTGTGAGTCATGTCCAGTTTGAAACTCACTCCTATAAAGCAGGAGAGAAATTTGGTCAGTCAGTATATAAAGCGTCCACAACTGGAAATAGAATAATGCACACAGTTCAGCAACCAGCATTTGAAGCTAAAAGTCGTGTGTCAATTCCAAGTCCGATTGCACTGGATTGGAAAACTTTTAAATCAGAAATTGCGAAAGCAAGGAAAGGATAATTATGTTTTTTGATAGTACACAGATACAAAGTAATGAAGTATCTTCCAATTTTGGGGCAATCCCTGAAGGTAAATACTTAGTCCACATTTCTGAGACTGAGGAGAAAATATCTGAAGCAGGGAACAAGTACCTGAAGATACACCTCCAAGTCCTAGAGGGTGATTATAAGAATCGTATTCTCTGGGATATTGTTAATCTCTGGCACCCTAAAGATAATGTCAGGGAGATTGCAGAGCAGACTATGAAAAGTATCTGCAATGCAGTTAATGTCCTGAAACCAGAACATCCTGAAGAACTCCACCACAAACCACTAAGAGCATCTATCACACTGGAAGATGACTCCCAATATGGTGAGCAGAACAGAGTGAAGAAGTACCTCCCTGCAAATGCTCCAGTGGGAGACACAAAGAAGCAGATCGATAGGATATTGGACTTGCCGAATAGGGGTCAAGACGCACCTCCCCAAAGTACAGGTGCAGTTAAGGATGACATCCCTTTTTAGATGCCTGAAAAGAGGAAGAAAACGTGCTTGATCTGTGAGCAGGTGTATCTCCCTGCTCAATTTGCTACCCAGAAATATTGCGGGAGTAAATGTAAAGAGAAAGCACGTTTTATCAGAGCAACTGAAAAGCAAGTGCCGAAAAAAGGGGGTTATTCTCGTTCAACCTATATTCGTGTCTGGATGAAATCGAGACAGAATGCAGGGTTCAATGACAAGAATCCCTTTACTGCAAATTGTACTTATTGTGGTCGCTCCTTATCCATTGATGATAAGTTCTGCCTAGATCACATAATCCCCAGAAGCAAGCTGAAGGATTTGGCAGAGAGAGATGAGAGCAACCTTTGTATTTCATGCCCTGACTGCAATCAAGCAAAAGGGAACATGACACTAGAAGAATTTATGGGAGAAAATGGACGCAAGACTGAATGACGATACACACTTATTGGAGATGAAGAAGGAACTGACTAAAGAAGGTTGTCAGGAAATTATCCATGTTGCTAAGTCATGGGATAAGGCAGAAGTCGAGGGAGTTGACAAAATCAGAAAAAGCAAAATCTCTTGGACAAACGATCAA
>Ga0208158_1000397_pt1 | contig 15764 bp, 8 predicted proteins | sample 8_EtaG_FD_184081 | JGI IMG/M metagenome (GOLD analysis project Ga0208158, IMG submission 184081) | Marine viral communities from the Subarctic Pacific Ocean - 8_ETSP_OMZ_AT15162 metaG (SPAdes) (version 2) | ecosystem: Environmental > Aquatic > Marine > Oceanic | place: Pacific Ocean | collected...
GAGAGCTTGGATACTATGTCCAAGGTGGTCCTGCATTCACTGCAGCTGATGGAGCAGATGGTAGCACAGACTTCTCAGGTAAGCTCGGAGCATCCGTAGCAGCATCAGAGAAGCTCGGTGTATATGGTGAAGTTTCATTCAAAACTGATGAGACTGCTGATAACGCTTACGGCACTAAGATAGGTGCTAAATATTCTTTCTAAATATGTCACAACAATCTAAAACTGGATTCGGAGTAGCTAATCCTGTTCCTTATTCACCTGACTCAAGGTTGAACAACTTGGATACTAATCCTAGTGATAAGCAACCTCCAGGTGTAGATAAAGAAGACGAATGGGAACCTCAATCTCTTGAGGAAGCCCTCTTAGGAGAGTAATAGTTAGGGGAGCACCTCAGAGTAGGACTCCCCTTTCATTGGCTTTTGCCCATGGCTTGTGTTACCAAGGTAGCACCGAGTGGATACCATTAGCCGTCTAGACGGTGGGATAGACCACAAACAAATGATCAAAACATTACGCGTAAGAAAGTTAAACATACAATCTTTTAATTAACAATGGCCCAACAGGCAACGACTGCCAATGCCAATGGACCGCTTTGGGGTGGTGCTGACAATGGTGCAGACACCACTACTACCGCGAGAAGAGAGCTCTATTTGAAGCTGTTCTCTGGTGAACTATTCAAAGGATTCCAACGCAATACAATTGCAAGGGATCTTGTAACAAGACGTACCCTTAAAAACGGGAAATCTTTACAGTTCATCTACACGGGTCGCACTAAAGCGGAATTCCATGTCCCTGGACAGTCCATATTAGGTAACGACGAGAAGTCTCCTCCAGTAGCAGAAAAGACAATCACCTGTGATGATCTACTCATCTCAAGTGCATTCGTTTATGAGCTCGATGAGACACTTGCCCACTACGATTTACGTGGTGAAATCTCTCGTAAGATCGGTTATGCATTAGCCGAAAACTATGATCGTCGGATCTTCCGTGCGGTTTCAAAGGCTGCTAGACAGCCAGCACCGGTCAACATGGCTAACTTCAAAGAGCCCGGTGGAAGTATTGTTAAAGTTGGTGCTGCTAATAGTACCGCTGCAACAGATGCTTACGATTCAACTAAGTTAGTACAAGCCTTCTTTGAAGCAGCTGCTATCCTAGATGAGAAAGGTATTACAGGCGAAGGACGCGTAGCTGTTCTTAACCCAAGACAATACTATGAATTAATAAGGAATTGTGCAGCTAACAACCTTATTAATCGTGACGAAACAGGTGACGCATTACAATCCGGTAATGGAATCCTTGACATTGCAGGCATCAAGATCTACAAGTCAATGAATATTCCATTCCTTGGAGACTATGGTGTTAACCTAGCTAACTTACCAGCAGGTGCTGTATCAAATATCAACGAAGCCGCTTCCAAAGGTAGCTTTATTGGTGAAGATATGGATGATATGCGTTCAAACTCTGTACCACTTGGACAGAAGACCGTTAACAACTATGGTAACGTCGATAAGTTCGGTGGATCTTGTGGTTTGATCTTCCAGAAAGAAGCTGTAGGTGTCGTAGAAGCTATCGGACCACAGGTTCAGGTAACTTCTGGGGATGTATCAGTGGTTTACCAGGGAGATGTCATTCTAGGACGTCTCGCAATGGGAGCCGATTTCTTGAATCCAGCTGCTGCTGTTGAATTAGTTGCTGGTGTTGATGTATCCTCTAACTGGAACGCAACTGCTGTTACTAACGCTGATTTCACTTCACCTTAATTTTTTAGTTTTAACCAACATATACAGGGAGTCTTCGGGCTCCCTTTTTTTTTATTTATGGCTTCCACAACAATTGACACCGATACCGAACTATCCGCAGTGAACTCAGTACTGGGAGCTATTGGTCAATCACCAGTAACTTCCTTAGTATTTGATAATCCAGAAATATCATTAATATATAATCTATTAAGAGATGCTAATGTTGACGTACAATCAGAAGGTTGGCACTTCAATACAGAAAAGCATGTAACTTATACACCTGATTCCACAACAGGTAAGATAGTTATTGGTAGTGATATTCTTAAAATGGATGTTACTGAAGGATGGTCGAAGAAAAAATATGACGTAGTAAGAAGAGATGGAAATTTATATGATAAGTATGATCACACAGATGACTGGTCAGACGTAACAGAAATACTTTTAGATATAACAAAATTAATTACCTTTGATGATTTACCACAAGTCTTTAAAAGATATATAACCTATAGAGCATCAAGAGTAGCAGCAACTCAACTTGTAGCTAATCCACAACTAGTACAACTATTAGCTCAGAATGAAGCTTTCGCTAGAGCTTCTTTATTAGAGTATGAATGTAATCAAGGTAATCATAGTATGTTTGGATTCCCAGAGGATTCTTCATATACTACTTACCAACCATGGAGAAATCTTAGAAGATAATGGCTAGTATAACACAAACAGTACCTAGTTATAATGGTGGTATATCTGAACAGGCTGATCAGTTTAAATTTCCTGGACAGGTAAGAAGTGTTCTTAATGCTATACCAGATGTAACTAACGGACTATATAAAAGACCTGGTAGTAAGAGAATTGGTACTACTCCATTAGCTAATGTACAACCAAATGGATCTTGGTTTCATTATTATAGAGATGAAACAGAAGGATCTTATATAGGACAAATAGCAAGTGATGGTACTACAAGAATGTGGAGCTGTAATGATGGTGCTGAGAAAACAGTACATCATGGAGCAGTTCCATGGGTAGGTAATACAGCTTATAAAGTAGGTGATAAAGTACAAGTAAATAGTAATATTTATGTATGTGTTACAGCTGGTACATCTTATGAATCAGGTGGTCCAACTGGAACTGGTAGTAATATAAATGATGGTACTAATACCCAATGGGATTATGAAGCTACTATTTCTGCTACAACAACTTCTATTAAAAATTATTTAACACCTAGTAGTGCTACAGCTACTGAAGATTTACAAGCACTTACTATTAATGATACAACATTCTTAAATAATAGAACAAAGATTGTAGCTACTACAGGTACTACACCTTCTGCAACTGATACACACTATGCTTATATTGAACTACTAAGAACAGAGAATGGTAGACAGTATGGATTAAATGCTTATAGTTCATCTACTGCAACTGACTTAAGAAGAGCTACTAGAGTAGAAATAGCTGTTGATACTTTAGATGAGGGTAATGGTACTGGTGACTGCCCTGGTGTAGGTACACAAGTATTTAGTGCTTCAAGTGCAAACTCTTATAGTGACCCAATAGTTACTATAACTCATGCTAATAGTGCTGTATTAAATGCAACTCATAACAGAAAGAACTTAATCTTTAGACTTACAACACTAGGCCAACAAGGTAAAACAGGTAATGGTACTAATGCTGCTGACTACCAATGCTCATATAATAGAGATGTACAATTATTACATGGTGGTGAGAATTGGGAAGTAGGGGATACTGTCACTGTAAAAATGACTACCGCTAAAAATGCAACTTATACTTATAATGTACGTGTAGCAGAAATTGAAACAGTACAAGTAAAAGGTACTATAAATGGTGGTGTTAATGGTATATGTAGACCAGCTCCTACACCTTTTGATTCTGATACAGCTGTTACTGTAGATACAATATTAGGTGGGATACAGTCTTCTCTCAGTGGAACTGGTATTACTTCTACAGTTATAGGTAATGGTTTATATCTAACTGCTAGTTCTGGATTTAACATTGAAATTGTAGATCAAGACTTGATGAGAGTCATGCAGGATACAGCTAATGATGTTACTAAACTACCTTTACAATGTAAGTTAGGATATATAGTTAAGATACAGAATACTAGATCTGCTGATGAAGATGATTATTATGTTAAATTTAGTAGTGGTAATAGTTTAGATGGATCTGGTGCTTGGATAGAATGTGCAAAGCCTGGTATAGCTAAAAGTTTCGATACATCTACTATGCCTCATACACTTACGAGGATGGCTGATGGAAACTTCTTAGTTAAAGCAGGTGTATATACAGATAGAATTATAGGAGATGATGTTACTAATGCAGTACCTACATTTGTAGGACAGAAGATTAATAAGATAGTATTCTTCCGTAATAGAATATGTTTCTTATCTGGAGAAAATGTAATAACTTCTAGACCTGGTGAATTGGCTGTACCAGCATTCTGGTCTTGGACAGCTTTAGCAGTTAGTGCTATTGATCCTATAGATATAGCTTGTTCTTCTACATTCCCTTCAGAACTATTTGATGCAGTAGAATTAAATGTAGGACTTGTTGTATTCAGTACGAACCAGCAGTTCTTGTTAGTATCAGATGCGGAAGTGATGAATCCTGATACAGCTAAACTAAAGAAACTATCTATATTTAATTATAATGAAACAATACCTCCAATATCTCTAGGTACTACCATAGGATTTATAGATAGTTCAGGTAAATATAGTAGATTTAATGAATTACTAAATGTACAGAGAGAAGGTGAGCCAGATGTTGTAGAAACAAGTAAAGTTGTACCTACTTTATTACCTAAAGATATAGATATGATTACACATTCTAGAGAGAATGGTATGATAATATTAGGTAAGACTGGTCAAGATGAAATACAAGGGTATAGATTCTATCAGATTGCTGATAAAAGAGGTTTATCTGCATGGTTTAAATGGAAACTTAATAATCCATTAAGATATCATTTCATTGTAAACGATACTTATTATCATTTAGATACAGATAACTTCTTACAAAGTATTGATTTAATACAAACAGATAGTTCTTTAAGTATAGATCAAGATAGTGTTAATTATCAAATACATTTAGATAACCATACTACTGTTGCCGATGGTATTTATAGTGATAGTACAAATCTAACTACATTTACCAACCAATCAACTTGGATACCTAGTGTAACTACACCTAATGGTACTTTAGTACTGGTTGATACAGATTCAGCTACAGCTAGAGAAGGTAGATATGCTGAATGTACTATATTATCTGGAGGAGGTAATGATGACTTTACAGTACCTGGTAACTGGGATTACACAACTGAGCATGTTATTGTATATAGTGCTATTAATACAAGTACTGAAGTAATAACTATTTCAGATCATGGTTGGAGTACTGGTGATGAGGTTAGATGGGTAGAAGGTGATACAACTGCTACAGGTTTAGTAGATGGTACTACTTATTTTGTTATTAAAACAGGTGATAATACCATTAAATTAGCAACATCTTCAACTAATGCAACAAATGGTACAGCTATCAATATAACTGCTCAAGGTACTGGTAATCATAAATTACGCTTGAAATCTAAAAATCTAAATATAGGATATCTATATGATTATCAAATAGATTTTCCACGTATATATGTAACTAAACAGACAAATGAGAATAAGGTTGATGCTGATATTAATTCATCTCTTGTTGTACATAGATTAAAATTAAACTTTGGTAAAGTTGGTCTATATGAAACTACACTTACTAGAGTAGGTAAAGCTGATTATACTGAATTATATGAATCTACAATATTAGATGAATATGATGCTTCAGATGCACCTTATTTAGAAGAGTATATACAAGCAATACCTGTATATGAGAAAAATACTAATGTAGATATAACTTTAAAATCTACACACCCTTCACCTGCTACATTACGTTCAATGAGCTGGGAAGGAGATTATTCACCTAAGTATTACAAACGTGTCTAAATATATTCACCTTGCAACAGATGAGGCTGCCATTGAGGTGGCCTCTAATCTACGTCCAGATGACCTCAGAGAGGTCGTAGAAGGCCATGGGGTAGATCCTATGGAAGAGTTACTTTACGCAGCTCGTAACAGCTCCTCTGTGTATTTCACAGTGCCTAACGGCAAGACTGCTGGTATGGCTGGAGTTGGTAAAGACGGTACAATATGGATGTTATGCACACCCGCTATTCATGAATACCCAGTGACATTTGCTAGAGAAGCAAAACGGTTCGTTGAGAGTAGAACAGAACCTTTATTATGGAATATAGTCGATGAACGTAATAAGGTTCATTTAAAACTACTCAGATTTTTAGGCTTTAAATTTTTAAGAAAAAAATTACATGGTCCTAAACAATTGTCCTTTATAGAATTTTGCCGTGTGCGCACCTGATCCTAATGCCGGAGCTCGTAGAGCTGCCGAGCAGAGACAAATAGCTAAACATGCGAAGTTTGGCTCAGAATCAATTAAATACTGGAATAAAGAAACTACATATAAAAGAGGTAAAGAAGCTATAGCTATGGGCTATAGTAGAGGTAGAAGCGATGCTTATGTTAAAGCATTAGAGATAGCTGCTACTGGAAGAGCTCAAAAAGAAGCTACTGTAAAAGGTTGGACTGCTAAGAGATTCGCTAATGAAGGCGGTAGATCAGGCAGAGCAGGTAGAAACAATTTACTTGAATTATTAGCTATGACGGCTGAAATAGATAAAGCATCTAGTAATGCTTTTGGTAGAAATATGGATATAGCTCATCAAGGTTTAATGAGAGATTATGTATCTAAACAATCTAAAAATAAATCTAGACTTGGAGCACCTCCAGAATGGGGAGCACCTGTCATGATGCCACCAAAAGATAAAGCTGGTCAATTCTTAAATAGTTTACAAGCTGGACTTAGTATTGCATCTAGTGTAATGACATTAGGTAGTGGCATCGGAGGTTTTACTAAACCACTCACACAAGGACAGGGTTTCATGGATAGATTACGGAACATGGGAGCTGCAATTTAATGTCAGAATTTTTACAAAATTTAGGTAGGCAATCTATAAGTCCTACAAGTATTAGCAAATCTAATTACCAAGAATTTGATGATTTAGATGATGCAACAAAAGCAGTAAATAAAAATAATGATGCTTTTGTTAAAGGAGTAACTGAAGAAGCTGAAGCTGCAGCTAGATTCTACCAAATGGCTCATAAGAATCAAAGTGGTAGATTAGCTCAACTTGCTGAAATAACCAAAACTGGTGGGGAAGTTGCTAAACAATGGAAAACCTTTAGAGAAAATTCAGAGTGGTATAATACTAGTCTGAAAAAATACATGGAGAATGAGAATCTAGATGATGATCCTGAAGTTGAAACTGAAAAAGAAAGAGAAATTAAACTGAGAAATGCACAAGCTCAGGCAAAGTTAACATCTTGGAATCAACCAGAGATATTAAAAGCTTCGATACTTAGTGCTGCTGGTTTGTTTGAAAAGGATTTTGATGAAAAGCAAGAAATGACTTCTGCTATAGAAAAGATATTCCCAGCATTTTCAGAAGCATTTTCAGATCAAGAAATTACTAGTTCTATTGATGGAAAGACATATAAACTTTCTGAATTAGGCATAGATCAACGAGATATATATGATGATTTAATACAAATAAGAAATAAATTATTCTTACAATTGTTTGATGGTAAAGGTTATAGAAAGGGACAAATTAAAAGGAATTTACTTATTCCATTATTTAAGCTTTCTGACAAAGAAAGTGCTGACTTTTTACTTGCAAATGCTAAAGCTAAGAATGATCTTTTAGAATATAATTCACTTAGATTACTTGCAATAGATTTAAACAAAGGTGACTATGATTCTTTTCTAAAAGATATAAATTTAACTCATGCTACAGGTACTTCTAGTTGGGCAAATGCTAGAAATACAGGGTTTGGTAAGTTAGAGAAGATGATTGATATGAATTTATTAAGTAATAGTGTAATAGAAAAATTAGGCGGTCATGAATTTTTAGATCATACTGGTAAGATGGTAAGACTTGATGATTACTGGGGTAAACATGGATATAATAAAATCCTAGCTAAAGCCAGTAATTCTGCAAGTATTCAATTGGATCAGTTATTAAAAGGTTTAGAAAACGATTCTAAACTATATCTACTACAGACCTTGAATACATGGAGAACTCAAACAAGTCCTGTAACTGTATCTCAAGTAAAGAAGGCTATAGAGTATCATAAAACTCATTTCGGAGATGTTCCATTACCAACTGAATATAATACATATTTGAATAGATTAGAGAATCCAGATGAAGACAAAATTGAGAAGAGCTTAGAAGATAAGATTTTGTATAAACAAAACATTACACATGATGATTTAATAGGCTTAGGAGACACACTTTATAAAAAATGGATTCCATATGTAGACTGGATAAATCCTGCAGATGCTGGAACAATGAATGAGAATATTTCTATTGCACTTAGAGAAACTTTATCATGGGCAAGTCCAGCAGCACTAGCAAATACAGGTAGTGCAGAGTATAGGAACAATTACAATAGAGCAGAGGATGTATATTATACAGCCTTTTCTGAAGTCCAATTAAAATATAAAGGTAGTGATCTTCCTGGTGTCGAGATAGATAGGATAGCACATGCAACTGGTAATGCTGCTGTTAAACGCTTTTTAACAGAGACACATGGTACAAAAGAGCAACCAAATACAACAGGTACTGAATCTTTAGAAGGTTTAACAAAATTAAGTGATAAAGAACTAAATCTCTTTGACGCTTCTGAGGCATTAAAAAAAGCATTAAGTATAGATCCAAATAAAAACATAAATCAAAGTGATTTCTTTAACGGTGAAGAAGAGTTTTTACGAGCTGGTCTTGTACATTTAACAAGAATAAATGAAGGAAAGTCATCTAAACTTGATTACTTCTGGACTATAGCATCAAGTGGTTCAAATATATCAGCTACAGATTTACTAAAAGTTAGATTAAATGCAACTGGTTTAGCTAAAGAATTAGGTTTTCCTATAACTTTCAGTCCAGAAACCACAGTATTATCTGATCCTACCCAGAAACTTTTACAAAATAAAAACACTCCTTCTAGTACTTTAATAGCACATAATCAGAATAGTAAAGATCTTGCAGAAATATTAAAAATAGCTGCTGGTAATGATACTATTAATACAATTACTTCTAAAGGTGAGGAAATAGAACCTCCGAAACCTATTTCACAGATGAACTTAGGTGAATTGTTTGAATATTTACAAACATTAAAAAAAGAAGATGAAGTATTAGTAGGTTTATATAATATACCTAGAGAAGAATTAGCTCAAACTCTTAAAGAGATGTATAGTTCACCTTATAATGCATTAAATATTAATGATGAAACAGTATTTGATGAAGCCTTTCAGAATAAGATGTATTTTTTCTGGCTTAGGAAAAAGAATGTAGCAAATAATAAGAATGTATGTGTTAACCCAAATACTTTATCAACGAATATAAATCTTAATGAAGCACAAGCTGCAGAATTTAATGATCTTTGCAGAATGAAAGGTTTCTTTGATACTGAAGCTCAACCATTTATGAATTTTTTATTCCTACTTCCAGGTTTACAAAAAGCACTTATTAAGGAAGTAACAACAAAATAATTACTAAGGTAATATGACTACAAATGATCCTTTTAACTCTAGCAATCTAAATGAAATTACTGACCCTAAGGATGAAGTAAGTTATTTAGCTAAACTTGCTAGAGATACTAAAGAAGCAAGAAAAGAAGAAGAAGCCATCCAAGAACAAGATGTTCAATATAAAACAACCCAACAAGATGCTAGAGATAATCCAGAAGGATGGGGTTTAAAAGGTTTAGCTAAAGAAGCCCAATCAATACTTTCTGGAGGTTTACAAGATACGGCTACTTCTTTAGCTACTTTACCAGAGCGTACAGCAGATATGCTTTCTGGTGAAATGCAAGAAGAAAGGAAAGAGACAGGAGCTTATAAACCAGAATGGGATCCCTTTCAATCATACTCTAACCCAATAGAGACGAAAACATGGTGGGGTCAGCTCCTAAGAGGTGTAGTACATTTTGGTAGTTTATCCTTAGTACCTATAGCTGGTTGGAAATCAATAGCAGGTAAAGCAGCGTACTACGGTACTAATAGCCTATTAAGGGCAGCTGCAATTGGTGCTGGTGCTGATCTATTATCTAAAGAATCAGACGGACAGAATGCTCTAGGTATGCTTAGAGACCGTTATGGTTGGATGGATACCCCTATTAGTACAAGAGATACAGATCACCCATTAATGCTTAAATTAAAGAATGTAGTAGAAGGTATGGGTATTGGACTTGTATTTGATGGTGCATCAATGGTATTAAGTAGAGGTGGAAATAGAGCAAGAGTAATTAAAAGAGCAGAGAATTTAGAAGATATAACTCTTCAAAAAGCATTACAAGAAGTACGAGAAAATGACTTTGAATTCCGTGGTGCTAAAAATAAACCAATAGCTGATCAACATCAAGCAGCCTTCACTTCTGAACAAACAGTAGGTGATGCATGGGCAACACAAAAGAAAATAAGATCAAATTGGGGATCTGAAGAAGGTTCAACTGGATCTATCATTAGACCTATCTTAACTGAACGTGCTGCTAAAACTGGTAAGATGCCAGAGGAAGTAGCTGAGAATATACTTAAAGGTTTATATAGTGACCAGAAGTTTCAACTAGAAATTGCATCTATAAAAGCAGCAGGTAAAACTGTATTAGAAGTATTTGGTGATTCAATAGAAGCACATCAAAGGATTACATTAGGCAGAGATGCAGCTGAATTAAGTACAGCAGACTATCTTGAAGAAATCTTAAGAGCTTCTGATACTTATGATATAACAGATTCTGCTGGTAATGTTGTAGATACTATTACTACAATAACTTCTAATAATGTAGTTGTAACTGATATGATTACTGGTACTCTTATCAAACAATTAAGAGATATGGGTATTAGTGGTAGAGAGATGGCAGAGTTCTTTGATTTAGGTGCTATAGATGGTCCAGCAAAACAAGTAGCAGATACACTGATGACTGCATTAACTGAAGCTAAAAGAGCTAGAGTTATGAAGTCTACTAATTTCAGAGAATTAGGAGCAGGTAAGGCTAAAGATTTTGTTGAAGTTACTGTTGCTAAAGATATGGCAGATACTAGAGATTCTATTATGTCTATTCTTGAAATAGCTAAAGATGATACTAGTGATGAGTTAATGAATGCTTTGTTTGAAGTATTCTCTAGCATGAAAACAGTTAATAACTTAGATGACTTTGATGCTTGGGCTAGAAAAATTATTAAAGGTGGTAAATTAGAACCTAAAGGTCCAGAGCGTACAGGTGCTCTAATTAGAGAGTTACAAGGTATGTTTAGTCATAGCGTCCTCAGTGGACCTAAGACACCTGTTAGAGCTCTTATGGGTACATCTGCAGCTACATTTTTAAGACCCCTCTCAACAGCTATTGGAGGTACTATACGGTATCCATTTACTGGAGATGCCACAACTATGCGAGCAGGATTAGCATCTTTAAATGCTATGATGCAAGCAATACCTGAAGCTTATGAATTATTCTGGACTAAACTAAACTCTTACTGGAGTGGTGATGTAGCTAGTATGAAATCACGTTTTGTAGAATTTACAAGAGGTGATGAAAACTGGGAACTACTTAGAAGATACTATGAAAATAGTGGACGAGCTACTCAAGGAGATAGGGCTTTATTTGCTATGGCTAATATGGCTAGATCTGCTAATAATAGTAATCTACTTACTTACTCTACAAAAATAATGGCAGCTACTGATGATGCTTTTGCACATATATTAGGTAGAGCTAAGATGAGAGAGAAGGCTTTACGTTCTGCTATGGATGCTCAAAGTAATGGTAGACCTATTACTATTGATAATGCTTTAATGAAGAAATTTGAAGAAGATTTCTATAGTGAAGTATTCGATGCAGATGGTAATATCAAGGATGAAGCTACTAAGTTTGCACGTAAAGAAGTTACTCTTACTCAAGATTTAACTGGATTCTCTAAAGGATTAAATGATGTATTCAGTGCTAACCCTTGGGCTAGACCTTTCTTTCTATTTGCTAGAACTGGTGTAAATGGACTAGCATTAACTGCTAAACATACACCTGGATTTAACTTCCTAGTTAAAGAATTTAATGATATAGCATTAGCTAGACCTGATAATCTAACTGAAGTTGCTCAATATGGTATTACTAATGCTGTCGAACTTGCTAATGCTAAGGCATTACAGACAGGTAGATTAGCTATGGGTAGTGGAGTTGTCTTCATGGCATCTCAGAAATTCATGAGTGGTGAACTTACTGGTAATGGTCCTACAGATAGGCAGAAACGTCAAGGCTGGATAGATGCAGGATATATACCAAGGAGTATTAAGTTAGGTGATGTATGGGTTAGTTATGATGCTCTTGAACCCTTTAACCAGATACTTACATTAATTGCTGATGTTGGTGATAATAGTTTATTGATGGGTGAAGAGTGGACTGAAGATCAATTTCAGAAAACTGCACTTGTTATAGCTCAAGGTCTTGCTAGTAAATCATACCTTGCTGGAATGCAGCAGTTTGTAGAATTATTTAGCGGTAAACCTGGTCAAGGAGAACGTATAGCAGCTAGTTTATTAAATAATACTGCCCCATTAGGTAGCTTAAGAAATGATATTGGTAAATTATTCACTCCTTATACTAGAGAATTAGCATCTGGTATAGATCAATCATTAAGAAATAGAAACTTAATTACTGAAAATATAGCTGGAGCACCTTTACCTATTAAATATGATCTACTCACAGGTAGACCTATTAAAGATCATGACTTTATGACTAGAGCATGGAATATGTTTAGTCCTGTTAATTTCAACTTAGATTATGGTGAAGGAAAACGCTTTTTCTTTGAAAGTGGTTATGATGCAAGATTAATAACTTTCTTTTCTCCAGATGGAGATGATCTTACTAAATATCCAGAAATTAGATCTGAGTATCAACAAGCTATAGGTGTTCAAAACTTAGAAGCTAAATTAGCAAAATTATCTAGATCACGTAAAGTTCAAGAATCATTAGCTCAAATGTATTTTGATATTAGAAGTGGTAGGAGAGCAGAATACGAGGCTAAAGATTACTATCATAATATTATGATGCATAAATTAATTAGAGAAGCTAGAGAAATAGCATGGCTAAGTATTAAAGATAGACCTCATATAGAAAAATTAAGAGTACAGAATTATTTAGCTGGACAAAGAAAACCCACCAATACAGAAACACTCATCTCTATGTATAAATAAACAATGGCAACAACAACCTTTCATGAATACGATGGGGATGGGTCAGATAAAACCTTTGACTATTCATTCCCTACATACAGCGTAGCAGAAGTAGTAGTAGAAGTAGATGGTGTATTAGTTGATAACTATACAGTACCTAACTATGCTACATCAGGAACTAAAACAGTTACTTTTGATAATGGAGATGGGCAAGGCTCTAACTCATCCGGTACTGTTAATACTAATGTATGTGCAACTGATGGCTCTCCTAAAAATAATCTAAAAGTTAGAATCAGGAGAGATACTAATGTAGATGCTGCTAAACATACTTATCAAGCTGGATCATCAGTTAAAGCAGGAGATCTTAATAAGAACCAAGAACAGATTCTTAGAGCATTACAAGAAGAACAAAGCACAACAATAAATACAACCCAAATTAGAGATGGAGCTATCACTACAGCTAAGATAAAAGCTGATAATATCACTAGTGCATTAATAGCTGATGATCAGATTGACTCTGAACACTATGTAGCTGATTCAATAGATACAGAACACTATGCTCCAAATTCAGTAGACACTGCTGCTCTAGCTCCGAATTCAGTTACTACAGCTGAAATTGTAAATGGAACTATAGTAGATGCTGACATCAGTGCAACTGCATCAATATCAGTTAATAAATTAAATGATGGATCTGCAAGACAAGTTTTACAAACAGCAGCTAATGGATCTGATGTAGAGTGGACTAGTAATGTAGATATTCCTGGTACTTTAGATGTAACAGGTGCTACAGATTTAGATGGAACCTTAAATGTAGATGGAACTGCAACATTAGCAACAGTTGATATTAATGCTGGAGCTATAGATGGTACTACAATAGGAGCTAATTCTGCAACTACTGGTGCATTTAGTACATTATCTGCTACTGGAACTACAACTGCTGCTGCAATTAATGCAAGTGGAGCAGTTGGCATAGATGGTGACTTTGATATTAATACAAATAAGTTTACAGTTGCAGCATCTACTGGTAATACAGTAATTGCAGGTAACTTAGATGTTACAGGTCAATTTGATGTAACTGGTACTTCTAACTACACAGGACAACAGACTGTTCCTGGTGGTGCTTTAGTTAAGAATATAAGAGTTGGTCTTGATGCAGCTAATGAAGTTAGTACATCAAGTGGAAGTTTAGTATTAGATTCAGCTAGTGGAACTGTACAAGTTACAGATCACTTCAATACAACAGGTAATGCTGATGTTGATGGTAATTTAAACGTAGATGGCACATTAACAGTTGATGGTACTTCTACACTTACAGGTAATACAACTGTAGGTGGTACATTAGGAGTTACAGGTCAGATTACAGGTAATGTAACGGGTGCTGTGACAGGTAATGCAGATACAGCTACTGATTTAGCCGCTGCTACTAAAATAACTGCTAGTGAACAAGCAGCTCATACTGTAAACGATACTACATATTTCACTACATCAGCTACAGAAGCTAGATATTTTAATGCTTCAACTGGTGAAACTATTAAGGATGGTCAAACATTCCCTGATAATGATACAACAATTGCTACTACAGCAGCTATCAATGATAGGATTATTGACTTAGTTGATGATGTAGGTGGTTTTGTACCATTAGCTAATGAAACTAGCTTCCCAACTGCTAACCCTGATGTTAATAATGGTACAGGTACTATAGTTAGTATCTCAACTCTTGCTAATAACCTTGTATCTAATGGTAGTGGTGTAGCAACAATTACTAATGGTGCAGGTAGTGGTAATAATGTAACTATTACTGGTTTAGCAAATAGTACAACATATTCTGCTGGATATGGATTACTTGTAGAAACAAGTGCAACTAGTGGTAATGGTAGTGCAACACCTCCTAGAGCTTATACCTTCCATAGATTAGTTCCTAAAGCTACTGAAGTAACTACGGTTGCTGGTAAAGCTACAGAAATAGGACGTCTTGGTACAGCCGATGCTGTGGCAGATATGAATACACTTGGTACAACTGCGATTGTATCTGATTTAGATACATTAGCTGATATATCAAGTAATATTACAACTGTTGCAGGTGTTAGTTCTAATGTAACCACAGTTGCTGGTATTTCATCAAATGTTACAACAGTTGCTGGAATAAGTAGTGATGTAACAGCAGTAGCAGGTAAAGCTACAGAAGTAGGCAGATTAGGTACAGCTGATGCTGTATCGGATATGAATACTTTAGGTACTGCAGCGATTGTTGAAGACATGAACCTGTTAGGTACTACAGCTTGTGTTGCGGATATGGCATTACTTGGTAATTCAGGTATTATAGCTGATATGGCTACAATTGCTGATACAAGTAACCTTATTTCTAATATAGGTACTGTTGCAGGTATACAAGCAAATGTTACAACAGTAGCTGGAGTAAGTGGTAACGTAACAACCGTTGCAACTAATATTGCTGATGTAAATAACTTTGCTGACTTATATCAAATAGATAGTTCTAACCCATCAGAAGATGGTGGAGGGAATACCTTAGCAACTGGAGACTTATATTTCAACACAACTTCTAATGAACTTAGAGTTTATAATGGAAGTTCCTGGCAAGGTGGTGTAACAGCTAGTGGTAACTTTGCATCTACAACTGGTAATACATTTACAGGTCATAACACTTATAATGACTCTGTAATAGCAAAGTTT
>Ga0208158_1000400_pt1 | contig 15627 bp, 19 predicted proteins | sample 8_EtaG_FD_184081 | JGI IMG/M metagenome (GOLD analysis project Ga0208158, IMG submission 184081) | Marine viral communities from the Subarctic Pacific Ocean - 8_ETSP_OMZ_AT15162 metaG (SPAdes) (version 2) | ecosystem: Environmental > Aquatic > Marine > Oceanic | place: Pacific Ocean | collected...
CCCAGATACATTAGCTGTTCTGTATAGAGGAGAGGTCAAAGTCAGATTCATTGTAGCTGATGATCTTGCCTTAGGGACCAATGACTATCGTGTGTTGTTGTGGGATAAGAATAATGTTGTTGTTGGTATTTCTTCTTCATATTCAAGAGACATTATTGACGAATTTGTTGTTAGCAAAGTGACTATGGATATGTTAGAACATCATGATGATGAAGTAAAGACTGAGATGGTTAGAGAGATGGCAGTTAAGCACCTTGCAGATACGCTAGAAAGTTTACTAGAGACTCTTGTCCGTGATAGAGATTTTTCTGAGATTGATCAAACTTCTTTTGAAGAAGGTATAAAAGAGATTCTTGACGACTATTGACTTTTTGATTTAATCGTATTACAATATCTGTAATTATTATTTTATTATGGAGGCTGAATTGGCTACTAAAGATATTGTTAAGTCTATACTAGATGCGTGTGAAGAGTTAGAAGCATCTATTTATGAAGACTCTAAAACTCAAAGATTATCTAACGAAGAAGCCCTACAAGATGTAGGCGATATGCATCTAGCGAAAGCAGAAGTTACCAGATTATTTGCATCTATGCAAGATGAAGTTGTTGATCTTGTCGGATTTACTGCTGCCCCTATTGCTATAGAAGGCGCAACTATTGAAGTTAAGTCTGGTTCTTCTAGGAAAGCATGGGATCATCAATCATTAGCAGAAGATGTAGCTCAAAGAATTTATGAGTCATCAATTGATATTGACACGGGTGAAGTTAAAAAGAACCCTAAAGAGATGATGGCTGATATGCTTAAATATGGAGCTGTTTCTTATTGGCGTGTAGGTGCTTTGAAAGATCTGAATATTGACCCTGATGAGTATTGTGAGGTAAGTCCTCCTAAGACTAGCCTTATAGTTAGGAGACAGCAATGAGTATGCTAAATCAGTTATCAGAGCCGTTTCCAGCGGAGGTTGAGAAACAACTCAAAAAAGGCGGAGCTAGCCTAACCTATATTCCTGTAAGTGAAGTTATCACTAGGTTAAATAAAGTTCTTGGTGTAGACATGTGGTCATACGAGATAGTTAAGTGTGAACGAGACGCTCTTGATCCCGACTACATTGTAGCCCACGTTAGGTTGTCTGCTACATTTGTACCAACTGACAAAGCACCTAATATTGTTGTGACGAAAGACGGCATAGGTGGTCAGAAGATTAAGAGAACGAGAAATGGGGACATCCTTGATTTAGGGGATGAGATGAAAGGCGCTGTTTCAGATGCTCTTAAAAAAGCTGCTCAACATTTTGGAGTTGGGCTTTACTTGGCAAGATCAGAGGAATCAAGGCACTTAGAGTATGCTGAGGAACAAGCGGTTTCGCCAATTTCTTCTGAGCATTTTGATAGACTTAGGAAAGTTTTGAACAGTCAAACTCAAGATGGTATTGAAGGCGCTAAGAAATATTGGGGAACAATATCTAATGGAGCTGATTTTAGTAATGATAATGTTACTGGCGAGCTTTTAGATAAAATGCTTGCTTGGGTTAAGGAGAACAAAACAGGTGAGTGAGCTAAAAGTATATGCCGAGCCTGAGTACATGTCTCCAAGCTCTATAGGAACTTTCAATCAATGCCCAATGCGTTACAAGTACGCAAAGCTTGATAGACTGCCAGAGCCTTCTACAGAAGCGCAAGTGCTAGGTTCATTTGTGCATGAGATATTAGAAGACCTATTTAAACTTGATGCTAAGGACAGAAATGAAAGTAGTGCTAGGAGAATAGGTAAGCAACTGTGGGACAAATCTTGGGGCGCAGAATGGAGCAGCCTACCAAAGCAGGAGTCAACTGAGAATCAGTTTCGTTGGAAAGCTTGGTGGTGCGTTGAGAATTATTTTAAGCTTGAAGATCCTACATCTTTTGAAGCTAAGGGTATTGAGGAAAAAGTAAGCGGCGACATTGATGGTGTTCCAATTTTTGGAATCATTGATCGTTGGTCTATAGAAGATGATAAGCTTGTTATTTCTGATTACAAAACTGGCAAAAAGCCTAGGCCTAGATATGAGTGGGAAAAGCAAATGCAGATTATGATTTATTCTATTCTGCTGGAACAGATGACTACGTTTGAAGTTGGGAGAGCCGAGCTAATTTATCTTAAATCGCCAAGTAAAGCTGTGTATGAGCCTAAGCCAGAAGTTATTAGTAATGTAAAAGCTAATATTGTTCAGACTTGGAATGAACTTACTACGAGTTGCTCTACGGGCGTTTTTGAAACTAGAACAGGTCCTTTGTGCAACTGGTGTAGTTTCAAAAGTAGATGTCCTGCTTGGAGGAAATGATGATAGGTGAGCAAGAGTTCGCTTTGATGGTGTCGGAAGATATTAAGAATAGGGCAGATCAGATGACTAAAGATCTTTTGCGTTCTCCTGACAACAGGGAACGCTGGAAGCGAATACTAATTAAGATTATTAAGAATGTGGAAACACGTTTAGATGGTCTTAATAAAGAAGCCATATCACTGCGAAATACTTATCCAGATTTTGAGGCAGATCCTGCGGCATCAATAGCGCAGGTTATTGAGAAATCTGAAAGGTTTAAGTTTCATGCTGAAAAGAAATTAGCTGAGGTTGACAGGATGTTATTTTTAGAGAATGATGATCCTGATTCTAAGTTATCTAGTTTTTTAAAAGATGCTATCTTAATGCACAAGAAATTAAAAAAGCAGTATAAGTGTCCAGTAGATCCTGCGGATATTGGTTTATGGGATGCTATTGATGGAAAATGGACATTTTAATGAAGAGAGGTAAACCACTTAAACGTACTCCACTTAAAAGGGGAGACAAGCAGTTGAAGAGGACTCCTCTGAACACAGGCAATAGTAAACTAAAGTCTACTTCTAAATTAAAATCAAGTAAGTCTTTGAGTAAGCGGTCTGATAAAATGAAAAAGACTTATGTTAAACGAAGAAAGTTAGTTAAAGATAGATTAGGGGAAGGCGTTGAATGCGAAGCGTGTATGGCAATAAATGTTTTCCATAGGATTGAGATGAAATCAATATCTTGGAATGATAGGCCAAGCAATAAGTCGGGGATCATAGCCACGAAGCAGGCTGTGGATGTTCATGAAATAATAAATAGGTCACAAGGGGGCGATATTTTAGACGAGCGGATACTTCTTAATGTTTGCAGAGATTGTCATATCTTTATAACTGAAAATCCTTTTAATAGCTCTTTGTTAGGGCTTCATTTGAGTGGTTCCATGTACAGAGATATTTATATAGAAGACGCTGGTCGTGTGCGAGAGTCTTGGTCTAAAGGCATTCCTGCCGTTCCTTTTTACATGATACAAGGTGATGAGCTGAAGGAGAAGTATAATGTTAAATAAGGAATCCTTTATTGCTTTTGATTTGAGTCTAACATCCACTGGATGGGCAACGCATGAAGGTACAGGTACTATTCAGTCTAAGTTAAAAGACATGGGAAGGTTAGAAGATATTTGCGTTAATGTTTTAAAGCTTCTTCTTGCAGTACAAAGCCCTATAGTTGCTTTAGAAGGATATGCTTTTGCTAAAAGGTCTAGCCACGCCCATGCACAAGGTGAACTTGGCGGAGTTATACGGCTACAACTTTATCAAGCGAATATACCCTATATAGAAATACCCCCAACGAACAGAGCTAAGTTTGCTACTGGTAAAGGTAATGCAAACAAAGCAGAGGTAGTTTCAAACATTTCTGCAAAAACTGGAATTGTGTGGTCTGGCTCTGGCGCTGATGATGAATGTGACGCTTGGGTTTTACGTGAAATGATGTTAGCCAAGTTTGGGCTTTCAGAATATAATTGGAATGCTGACAATATGTCAGCTTTAGATAAAATTGACTGGAGTAGACTACCCAACTGTGACTAGTAAAATTTGCTTTTTACTTAGGGTTTTTATAGAATAGTATTATGGAAGAAGATGGATTTGACAGGAATTACAACAGGAGCAAGCCTATAAGTGCTGCTCATGTGGAGTCAGAAATTGTGCGCATAACACAAGATATGGAAAAGGAAACAGAGGCTTTTGAGCTTTTGGCCACAGACCATGCCAAAAAAGAAGCACAATACAAAAAAGAATGGTTCAAAGAATTTTTAGCTGCAGAAGGTGCGGTTAAACAAAAAGAAAGCTGGGCTGGCTATAAGACTAGTGAGCTTCATTACGAAGCTTTAGTTGCTGAAGCTTTAGTTAAATCAAAGCGAGAAAAGCTAAACTCATTGAGAACAGCATGTGATGCTTTAAGAACTCTCGCTGCAAACGTAAGGGCACAGGTGCAATTTTAATGATACATAATATAGACGACTCAATTGTAGAGCTTGCTACATCAGTAGACCTTTTAAAGCCTTTGGAAAGAAATCCAAGGCAAGGAGATGTGTCTGCTATAAAAGCATCCTACAGTCAATTTGGTCAACTTAAACCGATAGTTGCTGTAGAGGATGAAGATGGAAAATACACAGTCATTGCAGGTAACCACCAGTTACGAGCTGCTAAGGAATTGGGGTGGCAAGAAATAGCTGTAGCAGTTGTTAGTTTATCTGAGCAAGAAGCTTTAGCTTTTGCTTTGGCTGACAATAAAATATCAGAGCTAGGCGGTAACGATGGCGAGCTTTTGTTTGATCTTATTTCAGAAGTTTCTAGTTCTGATTTCATACAAGACGATTTGTTTGATGCAATTGGTTGGGATGACTTTGCTGTTGCTTCAATGGAAAATAAAATTATTCTTTCAGAAATGCCAACTCAAGATGACTCTGGTGCATGGACAGCTCCGCAGATAGTTGTAAGCAGTGTTCCGCCTACTGCAAATTCTGGCGAGGAAGTTAGCGCTCCTACTATTGCTCCGTCTACCACGTTAAACCCAGTTGTGCCTACAGAAACTATAGTAACACAAGGAAGCACTTCTACAAAAGTAGAGGGCGGTGATTCTGCGGCAATACAGTTCACTCTTGTATTTTCAAGCGCAGAAGAACAGTCTATATGGTATTCCTTTTTACGTTGGTTAAAATCAAATCCTGATTACTCAGGAGAAACCACGACTGAAAGGTTAGTCAGTTTTATAGAAACATATATGGAGGAATAGCGTGACAAGGCGTAGAATGTTCCTTGACATCAATTGTGTTGATGCGGCTAGACAAAGGATACGTCATGTCTATGACACTTTTGATACCGTATGCCTTCAGTTTTCAGGAGGCAAAGATTCCACAGCTTGTTTGTTCTTGGCTAAAGAAATTCATGAAGAAAGAGGCTTGGGTCCTGTAAAAGTCATATTTAGAGATGAAGAATTTCTTTCTCCTGCCGTTGATGAATACGTTACACAAGTAAGCAATTATGATTGGGTTGACATGGAATGGTATTGCTTACCACAAGGACAAGAAAAATGGGTACTAGGCCAAAGAGCATACATATTGCTATGGTCAGGGAATAGAGAAGCAGAGGGCAGGTTATTTAGACCTTACCCTGAAAACTGCATACGTGCAGAACACTTTGGTTTATCTAGCAAAAAAGAAATACCAATAGGTATGGACAACTACACAATGCAAGGAAAGCAAGGTAAGGTAGCTTTTATAACAGGAGTGCGTGCAAATGAATCTATGATAAGATATCGCACCGTTGTTCAGAAGCTGCATGAAAACTACATTAATCATCCTTATGGGCTTCCTAAAAAAATTCCTTTGAAGTTTGCAAAAATTATTTACGACTGGACAGCAGATGATGCTCTAAAATTTATAACTGAAGAGCACAATGCCCCATATTGTGAATACTATGATTTTGCTGCTATGAGCGGAGCTAACCAAAGAGTTGGTATTCCGCTTCATTCAGTTGCGGCAAGACGATTAGAAGACGTTATAAGAACTGAGCCAGAATTCTATGATTCACTGTACAGAGTATTCCCAGAAATAGATGCACAAAAAAGATTGTGGGCAGAGTTTGATATGGAAAAACTTATAGACATCTATGCTAAAATGGGTTGGGATGGAGTTAAAATGTGTGTTGAGGACTCTATGTTAACGCCAGGCATGAGGCGTGAAGCTTTGTCCTACTGCCACGAATACAAGAAAAAGCATGTAACTGATGCATTTAGCTACCCAATAGATCACTTACTTAGAACATTGTTATTACATAATTTTCATGGAGATGCTCCGTCACCCGTTGGACCAAGGACAAGAGCGCATTCAATGAGAATGGCTGCTTTAGCTAAGGAAGAAGAACAAATGCTTGCAGATGCTGATTCACTAGATAAATATGATGATAGGAGATAAAATGGATATTGCAAAAACAAATGACCTTAAGCCTGCTGATTGGAGAAGCGTGTGTTATGTGGTTACGCCTGATTACAAGCAATTAGTAGCTTGCATAGAAAAATATGGAGTATTGAGCCCGCTTGTTATACTTAAAGATGGTACGATTATAGATGGATATCATCGGTGGGTTATTGCGAATGAGTTAGGCATTAAAGATCTTCCTGTCATAGTAGTGAAAGCTAATAAAGTTGAAGCTATGTTGCTACATATAGATTTGAACAGGTACAGAGGTGTAGTTGTTGCCAAGTTTTTATCTAGATTGATAAGAAGGATTTATCAATCTGGAAAGTATTCTGACAATAAACTAAGAAAAAAGTTAGGCATGACTCAAAACGAGTTTGAAGTTTTGTTGGAAGGCTCGTTAGTAAAGATGCGTAAAATAAAACAACACACATATTCTCCTGCTTGGGTTCCTATTGAATCTGCAAGCGGTGAAGACATTCATATAGAGCGCCCTACAGGTCACTCAGAAAAGGTGTAAAATGGGACTTGAGATAAACGCTTATCAAGCAGCAATTAGAAGTCTTATAGGTAGAGAAAAATCTGATTTTGATTCAGAGATGTTGGATACCTTAAATAAACTTTTTGACGCAGCAGATGATATTGAAATTTTCGCAACTGCTTCTATTGAGAATGGTAAAAGCATTTCTGACGGTGAAGAGAAAAAAGAGATGCTTAAAAAACTTGGAGAAGTTCTTAGCTGCGTGTCTTTAGCTGCTTGGGAATTAGGAGTAACTCTTGACGAAGTTGCTATCAAAAATATAAATGCTACAAGGAATGATTGTGTATAAAGCGCCTAGTTGGCATAAAATAGGTAAAGCTGTAAACCAAACGCTATCTAAAGAAGAGATGCTGGAGAAGGCTGATGCTGATTATGAAGTCATATTAAGCCCTGTTCAAGTTGAAGATTTAAGGACTGGTAAATTTATGACTGTAGATGACAGGTATGTCACGGGCAGGTTAGATCCTGCAACTTTAGAATTACAAAATTGGGAAGTTGTAAAAGGCAGATATCAAGTTGTACCGAATGAAGTAATAATTGACAAAGCTATAGCAATCGTAAACAAATCATCTGGCGATGCAGTTTTAGAAAGTGTGGGTACGCTAGACGGAGGCCGAAAGTTTTTTGCTTGTGTTAGGACTACGCAGCTTACGTTAAGTCCTGATAAGAAAACACAAGACATAATTGATAATCATATAGTGATTATGACTTCTCATGATGGGTCCATCCCTATTTGTTATTACAACCTTGATAGTAGGCGGATAAACTCAACCATATATAGAATTTCTTCTAATAAAGACTACGCTTCTTTTTGTTTAAGAAAGAGGCATACGCCTAATGCAACTGATAGACTAGAGGAAGCTTCTGAAGTCTTGATGATGCGAGATGTTTGGACTAAGCAAATCGCTGACAGCATAGAAATGTTATCAGTTGAATTAAGAAACTATCAGGTAAATGACTATCTTAAAAAGATTTGGAGTTTATCTAAGGCTAATACCAAAAAGAAAAGAGAATACACTGAATTTGTGCATGATAGGGTTAAACAACTTTACGACTCACAAATAAACTCAGGAACTTTTGGCGAAACTAAATGGGCGCTGCTTAACGCTATTTGCGAGTTTTATGATTTTCATAGAAATGTGGATGAGCTTGATGCGATTCAACAGTCGTTTGAAATAGACAATTTGGTTCATAGAGATAAGCTGTCGGCATATAAAATATTGTCGGAGGTTTAAGTGAAAGCTACTGCAAAATGTTTTTTCTGCGATGAAATAGTTAAAGTCAAAGAAGTAGGCGTGTATAGAAAAGTTTCTGGTTGGGCTCAAGTTAGACCTCAAGGTGGTATAAACTCTTTAGCTTTAATGTCGGTTCCAGAAGCTTGGGCGCACTCAGCCTGCATAGATCGGCAAAAGCAAGTTAAAAGCGGTAGGGTCCCCCAAGAAGAAACGTTGTTTTAATGCACTATATTACATGGTATATTTTTAATATATTACTTTCTTTAGCTGTGGGGTCTACTTCATTATTTTTTACCCCTCAAGTAAGCACTAGCCTTCCAGAGCCAGTTGAAACAGGTATGTCTGAACTTTTAGAAATTTCTGGAGAACTGTCAAGTTCTGTACTTATAGTTGATCCTGAGACACAATTTATGTGGCATATTTTAGATGGATCAATAAGGAGGCAATATCGTGTCTCTACAGGACATGGCTCGCCTAACGCTACAGGAGAGATAGTGCGCTTAGGTAATGTGGTTGGTTCACACCGAACACCTGTAGGGTATATGACAACTATAGGGGCAGAAGCAACTGTATGCGATATGGATGAAATAGGGGCACAGTGGACGACGACAAGCTGTTTTGGTCGTTACGCTACTGTTGACCAAACCTTACCTAAGGACCAAAGGTGGCAACTTACCAGAGAGTTAACCACAGTTATTTTGCGCATGTATTCTCAAGAACAAAGAAACTCTAATTCAGTTGTTAGGGGCATTTTGATTCATGGTACTAATCATTATGACTCAGTTTATGAGCAGTACCCAGACTCTTGGGGATGCATTAGGCTACTGCCAGATGAGATTCTTGATTTGGCAGAGCATTTAGATGATGATGTTAATCAGATATACATATTAGATAGAGAATGGCGTGGATGAGCAAGAGTACATAACTATTACTTTTCCTTTTGAAGTAGCTGTCGCTGCGCTTGCATCAGTAGAGGCTGCTAAAGATCGGGTAGATATAGAACGGGAAGAATACCGCCAGAGGCTGTATGACGCCCAACGTTTATTTATGGAGCAGTTAGACGTACTTTAAACTATAATTTCAAGTTTGCTTTTTATTCCCATACCTAGTCCGGCGCATAAATTAAAAGCATGAACAGAAGCGTCAACTTGGTCATCGTGGACGTTAGCTTCAGGGAAAGCGGACATCTCGTCAATATAATCCGTATTCCAATTTCCACGAAGCAGTCGCACGTTTCCGTTAGCTACGGCAGCTGACATAGGCTTAGCCCTAGTTTCTTTATCACCTGTTGCTCGTTGCCCTGTAAAAGCATAGCCTGCTAGTACATATCGGGCGTATTGGTCAATTAAGTTTTTACCTGCAGAGCCTGGCTCTTGTTCCATTTGTATAGATATGTCAGGACCATCTTCTTCAGCAGTTTCTCGTATAAACTTTTCTACTTTATCACCTTTTGCTCGTATACGCCTAACATCTAAAATATAAAATATGCCCTCATGCATTGCACCTAAACATCCTACTGTCCAGTCAGGATCAGGATATGATGGGCTTGGCTCACTTCCAGCTAAATCCCAAAATCTGATTATTGTTGTATCTTTGGTGAAGTCTGGCAGCTCAGCAGGCTCAAGCACCTCAAACTGAGTTCTATCAAACATAGAACCAAGAGTAGTTGCCCACCAGTCGCCAAATTCAAGTCGTTTTCTTTCTACAGGGTCTAGTTCTTGTAGAACTGCACGATATGATTCAGGATCAATGCCTGGGTTATCTGTTAGCTTTGAAGGTACAAAAATTCTACCTTTGTCATTGCCTTCAACTAAAAACCTTTGACGTACCCAGTTTGGGGCAGGGTTTGTTGCAGCACGCATCCTTAGAGGCACTTGAGATAATGGTCCAGTAGATGGCCTACGTAAACGAGAGAATAGGTACCTATAATCTGCCTCTCGTATTTCTGTAACCTCGTCCATGCCAATAAATTGAAATTCAGAACCTTTATACCTTAGATAATCTTGACTGTTATTTAAATAACCGAATGTTATTCTTGCACCGCTTGGAAAAGTTGCAGTATACTGATTAGCATTCCAGTGTATGTCATCAAATGTGGCAATCCACTCTCTAAACCTGTCCATAAGAGCGCCTGGTAGAGACAAGTCAGCATAAGTTCTACGAAAAAGAATAGCTGAGTAGTTGGGAACATCCACATACTGCAAAGCTGCCATCAGCAACGCAGAGCTTTTACCACCACCTGCTGCTCCTCCAAATAAAACTTCTTGTGCTGTGGTTTTTAGAAAGACCTTTTGGGTAAGAGAAGGTTCTTCCACCCAGTAGTCTGATCCCTTAGGTTGAAGCCACTTATGTATGGATTCCCAGTCCGCATTTTCCACTGTAACCATTTTTCTAGTTGTCTCCTTGACAAATTATTGGTAAACTATTATTATAATGAAATTTTTATCAAAATACTTAAATCGCACTAACGCCGCTCATTTGCTAATAAGTGGGGGTATAATAACATTAGCCCTTGGTATTAGTATAGTACATTTAGGGGTTGGAATTGCAAGTGGTGGACTACTAGCTGTCTGGTATGGATACATTTTAGGGGCTGAATAATGGCGTGGAACCCAACAACTAATAAATCTTTTGAAAATATTGCTGGCGTAGAGAAAAAAGCAGCAATATCTGTTGGTGCGCCAATATCTTATAGCCCAAGTCTTCAGCCCAAAACAGGCTATCATGACGGTTGGGATATAACTAAAGCTTATCAAGACGGTGTTGCTAAGATAACTTGGGTGTTTAGATGCATTGATGTTATTTCATCAAACCAAGCTAAGCTGCCTATGGTCTTTAGAAGAGACAATAACCCATTTGGAGAGGTTATTACAAACGATAGCGTTTTAGAAGTTTTCAATAACACGTCAAACATTGGTGAGAATGCTTTCGCTTTTAGATACAGGTTATCTGCTCAACTTTTGATGAGCTCCCGTGGAGTTTTTATAGAGGTTGTTAGAGACAGGCTCGGCGACCCTATAGCCCTGCACCTGCTTCCACCACAAGATACTGCTCCAATTCCTCACGTATCAAAATTTGTTTCTGGGTATGAGGTAAAGTTACCGCAAGGAGACAAAAGAATCATAAAGCCACAAAATGTTATTTGGATAAGAAGGCCTCACCCGCTTGACCCATACCTTTCTATGACCCCTATGCAAGCTGCTGGTGTAGCCATAGAGGTAGAAAACTTAGCAAAGGTTTACAATAGGAACTTTTTGGTAAACGATGGAAGGCCGGGTGGACTTTTGGTCGTTAGAAGTGAGATAAGCGACGAAGATAAAGATGAGCTTAGGTCACGGTTCCAAGGCAATCTATCAAGGGCAGGCGCTGTAGGTGTTATAGCTTCTGACGATGGTGCAGATTTTGTAGATACTGCGGCAAACCCTAGAGATGCTGCGTACATCCAAATGAGAACGTTAAACAAAGAAGAAATTCTAGCTGCTTTTGGTGTGCCAGAGTCTATCATAGGTAACTCTGCAAATAGAACATTTTCTAATGCCATGGAGGAAGGTAAAGTCTTCTGGATGGAGACTATGGAGCCACATCTTGACCTTATTGCTAGGTCATTTGATCCAATTAGTGACGAATACTTTGTTGATTTTGATACAACTGGTGTGCCTATCATTATATTGTCACAGCAAGAGCAAAGCCAATTTCATTTACAAGAGTATCAGCAAGGCCTTATAAGCGTTAACGAGTATAGGAGACTAACAGGTAGAAAGAAAGTTGAAGCTGATTTGGCTGATTCAATACTTGCTAATCCTAATCTTACGCCAATTGCAAACACAGAGAAGCCTATGGAAGATCCAAATGCGGCTGCTGCGGCTGGCGCTCCCGCAGGAATGCCAGGCATGGGGCCTGCTGGGCCTGAAGGCGCTGCTCCTGCTGCTGGACCACAAGGTGCTCCTGCTGGTGTTGAAGGAATACTTAATCCAGCCCCAGAAGGAACTGAGCCAATACCACAAGGCGTTCAGCCAAACGTTCCTTTAGGTCAGCAAGGCTCTGATGCTACACAAACAGTGGCATCTGAGTTTAGCCCTGAACAAGGAGCGTTTGTACCTTTAGGGGAAGTTCAAGGTACTGAGCAGATAGAATTACCTGCATCTGAAGTTCCATCTATTTTAGATGGGTTAGAAGAAGATGACGAGGAAGAAGAGGAGGGTGAGAAGCGCCTCCCTTTTCAAGGAAAACCGCTTTTCTAGAAAACACTTGGGAAACTAAAGTAGAGAAATCTGTAACTTCTTTAGAATCTTCTTTTAAAACAGTTTTAGATGCTGTTATAGATGAGCAAGAAAAAATAGCTTTAGCCGCATTGGAAGAGGAATCAACAAAAGCTTTGATAGGTTTAGGAGATCAAGCTGATTTTGCTTCAGTTGTTTCAATGGCTGCACTGGCTACAGCATCTGACCCGATGGTAAGCGAGATGAAAAAAGCTTACGAAAAAGGCATTGAAGACAACATACAAGAAGGCTACGGCACGCCTGTGCAAGAAGATTTAGCTAATGCAGCTATGTCTGAACAAGTAGCAACGGTCAATAATTTTAATTCTACCACGCAAAAGTACATTGTTCAAGCGTTATCACAAGCTTCTAGTACTCAGGGAGAAGACGAAGATATTGATGTAATGTTTAAACTTTTATTAGCTTATTACCTAATAAAAGGTATTTTTAGACTTTTAAGAAGTAAACGTAGAAATACAATTGCAGATTCAGCAATACTGGGTTCTTACAATATGGGCCTGTATGATTCTGCTTTAAGTGATCCTAGCATAAAAAAGACATGGGTAACTATGGCTGATGGTAAAGTTAGGGAAACGCATAGGATACTTAGGGGCAATAATGTCGCAATAAGTGAGCCTTTTATAGTGAACAGCATACCAATACGCTTTCCAAGAGATCCAATAGCCCCACCATCTTTAACAATAAACTGTAGATGCTTCTTACGTTTCAGTAGATAATTTATATAAAGTATAGTTTTTCAATTTATATAAAGTGTGCTTGCACACACATCTTAATTGCTATACTATATAAGTGTTCGGAACATAAAATTTGAGGTGTCATGACAACTTTAACAATAGATTCAGTGGTTACCCCTGAACTTTCAAGCGATTCTGATGTCGCTTTTAAGGCTATTTCAGGTCAAATAGGGGTAGATAAAGCGCAAGGTATTGTAGAATGTTTTGTTTCTGCAATAGGAAATAAAGATTCAGTCGGAGATGTAGTTATGCCGGGAGCATTTAACTCATCGTTAAAAAGAAGAAAACCACGTGTTGTGTGGGGTCATGACTGGAATCAGCCAATAGGAAAAGTAATTGATATATATGAAGTTCCTAGAAGCGATCCACGCCTTCCAGAAAAGATGAAAAAAGCTGGCGTTGGTGGCCTATTTGCAAAAGTTCAATTCAATTTGAACACTGAAAGAGGACGTGAAGCGTTTGCTAATGTTGCTTTTTATGGCAACGATCAAGAATGGTCTATAGGTTATAAAACTTTAGTAGCTGATTTCAATAATGAAATGCAAGCCAATATGCTAAAAGAGGTAGAGCTTTACGAAGTTTCTCCTGTTTTGCATGGCGCAAATCAGTTGACAGGTACTATTTCTGTTAAAGATGCTGAAGAAAAAGGCGGTTTGAGGAGCACTCAAATGGCAGATCCTTCCGATGCACAATCTGTGCTCAGGTCAGCTTTGTCAAGAGCGCTTAACAAACCTATAGAAATAATAGATTTAGATGATAATACAGTAGTTTTTCAGTCTGGCCCTAATATGACTTGGCAGGCAGGATACCACCGAGAAGGCAATCAGTTCATGGTAGGAGCTCCAACAAGAGTTAAACCAATGACGACATACATGCCTATGGATGGTTCTGTGCCTGAAAGTCTTCCAAAAGGAAGCGGATATAACCCAGATAAAGAACCAGAAGAACCCATGATTCCCATGGGATTGAAAGAAGAAGGTGTAAAAATGGAAGGTATGCACGGCGTTGTAATGCGTGACGGAGAAGAAGAAGTCGGAGAAGCGGAAGACCCACAAGGTTTTACCAGCATGGCAATGGCTAGAGCTTGGTCAAAGACTCTTATGTGTGACGGCGTGCACTCCCATGAAGGAAGATTTTTCCCTTGTGAAGATAGGGAGACATATCTGATGGCTTTAGGAAAATTTGATAATAATGCAAACTTAAATGCTCAAGATAGCTATGAAGCTGATGTTTCAGAAGATGAGAGTGTTGCAAAGAAGGATGCAGAGCCTTGTTCCTGCGAGACAGAGACAAAAGGTGGAGGTAAATACGGAAGAGGTCCTTCAGAGAGTGTTCAAAGAGATCCGATGGCATTACTGCTTATGGCATACAATGCAATGATTCCTCTAAAGGGCGCAGGTAAAGAACGTGAAGCTACATTAGCTTTAATATCCATGGTTGAAGATTTCATGGTTAAAATGAGAGAAGAACAAGTTGAAGTAGTTATTGCTTCAAAGAAAGCTACTTCAGGCTTTGTAGTTACTCTTAAGTGTGATGAAGCTGAAGCGTTTGAAGTTTTGGATAATGTTAAAACATTACCAGTTCTTCCAGTAAGAACAGAAGATGGAATTGATCTTCTGTTTGCGAAAGATTACGAACATGATGATCTCTTAGAAAAGGTTGCCTTTTCTATAGCTGGTCTGTCTTTTGAGCCTAAGGTTTCTAGCAGATTTGAAGAAGAACATCTTGACACAGAAGCTAATATTAACTAGACTAAGTTAAGGAACTTTTAGGAGAAAATAATGGAAAACAATGAACTAGAAGAGCAATTAGCGGAGTTAGAAAAGCTTCAAGCTCAACTAGAAACTACTGAACAAAAAACAGAAGAAGACGCATCAGAAGAAGATGCTGAAACTGAAGAAGAAGCTACTGACGAAGAAGCTGAAGAAAAATCAGACGAAGACGTAGAAGTTAAAGCAGATGCTGCAAAAGATATGTTTGAAACTGCTGAAGAAGCTGTTGAGCGTGCTTCCGAATTGGGATGCGAAGGCTCTCATGAACATGAAAATGGAATGTTCATGCCTTGCGCAACTATGGAAGAATACTCAAAGCTGTCAGAAGCTGGCGAAGCTGAAGCTACGGAAAGAGCCCCAATGGAAGAACCAAAGCAAGAAGACGATTCTGAAATTTCAGAAAAAGCTTCTAGAATCCTTGAAAATCTTACACGGGAAGCTGACGAAGACGAAGATGAAAATCCTGATGTTCCTGCGGTTTTCCTATCTAAAGCTGATTTTGATGAGAAATGTCATACTGGAGAGTACCTAGATCTAAAAGGTTATGGTCAGCTAGATGATGACGCTAAAGAAGCTTTTGAGCTAGTTCAAGTTTATGATGAAGATTCTGAAAAAGGATATGGAATGCGATATCGCAGACGTAATCCTATGAAACGAAATATTGAATACAAAGAAAAATTCTTTAATTCAGTTGAAGAAGCTGCAGAAGCAGCAGCATCTTTGGGTTGCGAAGGCACGCATGAAGTGGACGGAAAGTTCATGCCATGCGGAAATCCTGAAGAATATGCA
>Ga0208158_1000404_pt1 | contig 15610 bp, 15 predicted proteins | sample 8_EtaG_FD_184081 | JGI IMG/M metagenome (GOLD analysis project Ga0208158, IMG submission 184081) | Marine viral communities from the Subarctic Pacific Ocean - 8_ETSP_OMZ_AT15162 metaG (SPAdes) (version 2) | ecosystem: Environmental > Aquatic > Marine > Oceanic | place: Pacific Ocean | collected...
AGCAACAGCAAGGGCAGTTGCAGTAGTGGTATATAAAGCTTGATGACCTATAGCTACTGAAGTACCACCCGTAGTATTTGCTTTTAAAGCTTCAAATCCAATGCCAACATTTTCTGAACCAGTTGTAGTTACATATCCAGCTCTACATCCAATAATAGTTGATCTAGCCATTGAAGTGGCTACTTCAGCAGCTTTATCACCCATTACGGTATTTTCACTACCAGTCGTACTTCCACTTGCACCACTAAGAGCTTTATAACCTACAAGTGTATTACTAGTACCTGTCGTATATTGACCAGATAAATTACCAATCGCTGTATTTTGTCCAGTGGTAGTTGCGCTATATAAAGCCTTATATCCAAATGCAGCGTTCCAACCTGCCGTTGTCATTGAATATGCAGCTTGATGTCCTACTGCAGTTAGTCGTTCAGTAGTCGTACCAGAATATCCAGCTTGATAGCCAACAGTTGTATTAGGTTCAATGCTTGTTCCTTCCGCAGAATAGCTGGCTTGATAACCTATTGCTGTGTGATTACTTATAGTCATATTACTCCCCAAGGAGTAGACACCAACAGCAGTATTGTTAGACCCAGTTGTGATCATATAGCCTGCATTTTTACCTACGGCTGTATTATTATTCGCTGTACTATTTATTGTTAATGCATTAGCTCCAATAGCAGTATTGAACTTACCTGTTGTACTTGCATCTAATGCAAAAGTACCTACGGCTGTATTCCAATCTCCGTCTGTAATCGCAGTTCCAGCGTCATATCCAAATAAAGTGTTATAAGCAGCATCAGTTCCAGTGAAACTATCCCCAGCATTGGTTCCAGCTACTGTGTTGTACTGAGCGTCTGAAATAACACCACCACCACCACCACCACCAATCTCTTTAACCGTTCCAGAATCATTTATATATAACTTCTTCGCCGAAGTATCTACTGCAACTTCTCCGCTAGCAATATCACTCGTCGATGGTGTACTTGTCCCTCTCTTTAATTTAATTGTGTTAGCCATTGGGAATGCCTCCTAAGAATTGATTTTAGTAGCTGCCTCCATCAATAGTTACTCCATCAATGGTTCCTCCATCAATATTCACAGCATTCAAATTCTGTGTAGCGATTGTTCCTAATCCGAGTGTCGTTCGTGCTGCTGCTGCATCAGCATCATCAACTAACGTCCGCCCATAAGCACTAAAGTCAGTTACAGCAGCTGATCCTGAACCAGTGAAGTAAGGAAGCTTATTTGCTGCACTTGTTAGACCTGCAATTGCTGCTAATTCAGCGTCATAGGCTTGAACATTTGTACCAATAACAAGACCTAAATTTGTTCGAGCGTTAGCGGCTGTGCTTGCTCCCGTTCCACCATGAGCAACAGCTACATCAGTAGCAGCCCAGACACCAGTTCCAATTGTTCCTAGACCAGTAAGACTAGAGTTAACAATGTTTGACCCAAGAGTTGTACTGTTTAGAACAGATGTTCCATTGATGTAATAAGCCTTACTAGAAGCAATGTTGATGTGTTCAGAGGAAGTCCAAGCATCTGTTGAATTGACCCAATTCCATGTTTTATCACCATCCCCAGAATCTAAAGTGATTCCACCTCCATCAGCCGCAGCATCATCAGCCGCACCTTTCGCAAGTTCTAAATTCTTATCAGCAACAGTGACAGTAGTAGATGAAACCGTGGTTGTAGTTCCAGAAACCGTTAAATTTCCACTGACTACAAGGTTTTGAGCGCAAGTGAAACTTTGTACAGTTGCACCACTTAAATCTAATGTTCCTGTGAAAGTCTTATTACCTGCAATTGTTTGAGCAGTAGAAAGAGTTGAATAATATCCATCCCCACCAATAGCTTCGATACTCGTAGCTGAACCCCCAGATCCACCCGTACCCGTTCCGTAATACAGAATATTAGTACCTTCTGCATACGCTAATTCAGCATTTTCTAAAGAGGTAGGGGCTGACGACCCTGTGGATCTCTTAATTCTTAGGGTGTTAGCCATTTTAGAAGTTGCCTCCGTCTACGAGGTTTGAGGTTGTCCAATTGGTGTCTGCCTTTAAGGAAGACGATGTACTGTCATAGTAAACGATAGATCTGTTTACAGCATTATCTGTATTTACCACTGTTGACGTAGCACCTTGTGGTCCTTGAGTCGCAACAGTAATAATTGATGAATTATCTTCATCAACAGTGACTGTATTCTTATTAGTGGTGATGTTTACAGAAGTCATCTAGTGTAAGTCTCATCCATATAGATAGTACCCTCAATCCAGTATTCTTTCAGCCCACTTGGGTTAGTTAACTGTACATCGTATTTATATTCATCAGCAGTAAAGGCTGTTGTCTGAGTGTCAGTTAACGTCCAAGTCCACGTTCCAGCACTAGCTGTTGTAATAGCACAGGTAACATCAGCAGCCTTAGCAGTACGTGCAGCATCCCAGACTTGTGAAGCAATTGAATACCCCGTCAAGTTAACTGCTGCGTTATTGGAATCTTTTAATGTGACGCTAACTTGATGATCCGAAGCACGTTGGATCGTCATGTTATATGTGCCTGGTGCTATAGCCATAATTCCTAGACAGTTTTAAGAAGTCTAACCGAATACATAAATATCGACTCGTCCATGACCACCATCTCCTCCGCTTCCTGCTCCTGTGGAACAGCTACCACCTCCACCTCCACCAGGGACTGATCCATCTGTGCCATTCCCATGCCCTCCATCTCCTCCATTCATGCTTTTACCACCTGCGTACTGAGTATTAACATGCCCTCCTCCTCCTCCTGCTCCACCGAAAAAAGCACTGCCACCAGTCTCGCTACCTCCTCCGGCTGCGCCACCAAAGCCCATATTACCTCTATTTGTATTTCCCGATGCTTCACCAGGCGATCCACCTGAGCCCGATCCATCAGCACCATCAACACCACCACCTCCACCTCCTACTCCACTTTCATCTCCATCCCCACCAAATGCATTATAGCCTCCACCACCACCTCCTCCTGCTACTAACAGTGAACCTATGCTGGTATCTCCTCCACCACCAGCATAGCTTCCTGAAGAAGCACCTCCACCACCTGCTCCAATAGTGATCGTATAACTACTCGCAGTTAAATCCGTGAAAGGCATAATTTTTACAGCTCCAGCACCACCTCCACCTCCACCTCCATAGTGACTCCTTCTTAAACCACCACCTCCAGCGCCCCAAGCGATAAAGATAGCAAGCACTCCGCTACTTGGTTTATTCCAAGTTTGAGCAGATCCCGTGTAATTAAAACGTGTATGCGTAGAAGATACGACAGACAACCAACTTAAAACACTTCCATTAGTAGAAAGAGCTTTACCCGATTGGTTCGTTTGACTAGGAAGTAAATTAGAAATCGCTGTATTTACAGTTGTACCACCCGTTCCACCATTAGCAATTTCTGTTACACCTAAAGGATTGATGGTAGAAGTATCAATAACACAGACTTTAACCCAGTCACTATTAGCTGCGTTTCTTACCCATAATTCAGGCTTGCCACTACTTGTTGCAGTTGTATCAGTATTGACAAAGGGCATATAAGCCGCTGTTACAGCAGGAGCACTATTGCCACTATTCAAAGTTTGTAAGGCTTCAAAATTATCATTAATATCAATTCTGCCTTGTGGAAAGGTAACGTTCTCCAGCCTTTCCGAATTATCACCGCCTGTAGGGTTTGCCTGTGGCATTAGATTCCTCTACCGTAACCAGTTACAGAATACATCCATTCTACATCGACTGCACTACCATTATTAAAAGTAGCTGTGAAACCTGTCCTACTTAAATTGGTAACATTAACAAATAGATTTGTACTTGAACTAGTTGGTGTTATTTGAATTTGAGGTGTTTGATAAAAAGGTTTTTCAAAAGTAACATTATAAACACCCGTAGAAGCAGAAGTGTTTGCAGCAATAGAAGCACTTTCTGTCCTTCCTAATAAATCTAAAGTCGCACCTAAATCACTTATTGTTACTTTCGCCTCCGTACTTGTAGAAGTAATAGCTGCTTTTACTTGAACACCTCTAGCACGAATAACAGCAGCTTCAAATTCAGCCCATTCGCTCCATGTTGGTGAAGAAGAAGGATCGTCAGCTGTTGTTCTTACAAATAAATCTACATTTGCTTCATCTAATACATCACCATCTATCTTCCCTGCTCCGCTATCCCATAGACCAGTTTTCGAGTCAAATAAAACTCCTACAACTCCAATCGAATTACTTATAACCTCTTTTCGTAAAACAGCATCATATTGAACACCAGAATGTCCAAAGTCAAAAGTAGTAGCAAATGTATATTCTCCACCCTCATCTCCATCCGCATAAAAAGGATCATGATACCCAGAAGCAACATAAGGATTAGGCGTTAAAACTAAATTATTACCTGACTTTGCTAATCCACTATTAACTTTCGTTCCACTAAAAGCTGTCTCTTCTGACCAAGTCTTTACATTGAATCGTGCTGTACTCTCAGGTAAAGAAGTGGTGAAAGATGCTGCGGTAGATGATCTGTTACCTAAATAATCTTCTGCTTTAACAAAATATGTACCTGCTAATAATGGAACTTGTTTCTGAGAAGAAGAACCTGAAACTCCATCAACAACCTTATTACTTGTTAACCAAGAAGCTGAACCCGTAATTCTTGGGTCGTGCCTGATAATAATACGACCACCTAATTGAACATCGAGTTGTGCAACCTTTTTCCAAGAAAGTACAGCTAGTGTCTCAGAAATAGGAACAAGACTTAAATTTTGAATATCATCTGGATTATCCTGTAAACCTGCAACTGCATAATTTCCTATAGCTGGTGCGCTAAATAAAAGACCACTTGAACTAACGCTAGAAACTTGCACTTCATACGTTCCACGCTTTGCATCATTAATATCAAGAGTTGTTCCATTTATTAATTCAGTTTTAAAATTATCATCTTCATGCCTCCATCTAACTCTATATCTATCTACACCTGAAATACCTGCCCAGTGGAAAGTGATCTTAATAGAGATCTTACCGTTAATCTCATACTGTAATTCTTTAGTTTCTGTCCCGTCATATCTTTTTACTGTAAGGATCTCTACATTCGCAGGAGCTGCAGGTGCAACATTTAAATTAGTTGTATCTCTAGTTTCTAGAGCCGACCCAGTTTCTATATGATTGTATTTACTTTCGTTATGAGCGATAGCCTCTACTGTATAAAGTAATTTCTCATTCTCTTTAATAGAAATAACACGCCATAAACTTGTTTCTAACTCTTGGTTTTCTATAACCCAAATACTATTATTTAAGGGGATAGAAGAATAATTACTATTAACAGTAATAACACCATCACCTACCGAATAATCTGCATCGACATAACCAACTAAAACATAATTACCGATATCTGATACCTGTCTGCTTTCTAATGTACCATCTGACAAGATAATACTTAAAAGAGGTGACGTCCCTAAAGTTAAATCACTTAAAACAGCTCCATCATCAATAGTTATTTCATTAATAGTTGCTGATTTTATTCGTCCAGCTCTCCTAGAACCAGCTTTTAATGGATCAGCAACACTAATAATATGTCCAGGTTTTATTAATTGAGCTGTAGTCAGACTTGAAGTAAAACTAATGGCCTCAGTATTATTTTCTTCGTAGAGAAGCCAACGACCAACTCTCTGTGCTTGTGCTCTACTTGTACAAGCAAACGCCTGTACACTTTTTTTGACAATCCCTCTCCTTGCAATCTCTGCATCATCTTTTACTACTTCATAAGACATATCCTTTAAGACAATATCTAAATACGCAACAACAACAACTGTAGGCTTTGTTTTTGAACTTTGATTTGTATAAGAAAACCCTTCTTCAGTGACATTACTCTGGTTGAAATTATAAATAACATCAGATGGAGAATCTTGTGCTATTGCTAGTTTCCCTGACTCCCAGAAACCTTGACACCTCATCACAGAAAGTAGTTCATTAACTAAACTAAAGGCTTCTTTCGTAGAACTAATAGTTGTATTACAAGAGAATCTGGCTTCTGTCCCACCCGCCTGATTATCTACCTCTTCATTTGCATACTTAGAAGCTCTAAAAAATGACCATTTATCAAGTTGGCTAGCATCAAGATGATCTCCCAACCCAAATCTCTGATTAATTAAAAAAGCATACAGTAACCAACTAGGACATGAAGTCCATTGTGCAGCAGTAAACGTACCATCCCAAACATAGTTAACAGGATAAATAATTCGTCCTGTTGTTTGATCGACTGACACTCCAGTAGGGATAGGGACTTTTAATCCCTTTATTAAATACTTTCGAGAAGGTATTGAACTGAATTGTTGAGCATCAAGGCGTACACCAATTAAGGCTGTATTTGGATATGTTTGAGGAGTCCATTGAACTGCTGTAAATGATGACCAGGTTAAGCTGTTTTGCAACAGTGCGTCAGTACTATCATCTGTAACTCGAACAACTTGAATATCAACAGTGTGGTTATCATATGTCGTTCTATCTAAACGAATTTCGTATGCTCTACGATACTCATCCGCAGTACGTCCCTTAATTTCATCAGAAATCTTTTCTATCCATGAAGTCTCTGTATAAGGAGCAACAGCTAGTTTATATTTTATATTTACTTTAAGACTTAATGATGACCCCGAAGTATCTCCAGTAGATGCGTCAATCCTTTGAAGAGCTGGGATAGAAATCGTAACTCTTATTGCTTCAGTATTAACATTCGTTGCTGTCCTTACAAGTGGAAGATCTTTGACAACAGGAGTGCTAACACCAGTTACTGATAAGACAGCCCTCGAAGAATCTAAAGGGATAACTTCTTGAGGATCAGTACCTGTTCTTTCGTATAAGTCAACATCTTCAAAGTTATACGTTCCATCAGCATTTTGAAGAGCTGTGTCATTGAAGAATACAGACTTTAAACCATCTGCTAATCCTTCTATTGGGCCTTCTGCAATTACCTCAGTTACATTGGCAAATTGTCTACTATCAAGACTATCTCTTGCTGTCTTAGGAGTCCTTGAACTCCCAGAGCTTCCTTTGCCGCTACCAGCACCAGTGATTAAAGTCATGTGTCTACCTGAACAGTGTCCATACCAGCACTTATAACAACGCTACCAGTTAAAGTTAATCCCATCACAACAGGAACAGGTACACCTGCTGCATTTGTATTAGTGACTCCACTAAAGTTAAACGATTTTCTAGGATCTTCTGTATCTTCTGGAGTTTCTGGCGTAGGTGTCAACATATTAGCTATACCAGTTAAAGCCAACATACTGCCAAGACCAAAAAGAGCTTTAGCTCCCCAACTAGCCGCTTCAAGCTTCTTAAAACCACCAGCAACTTTTATTCCACCAGGCATATAGAAAGCAGTTGCAATAAGGACAGCCCCTAGCAAAATCTTCCCTACATCACCAGCTCCTTCAACTACAGGAATAATAAGGATATCTTCTTTCCCCATTGGAACGTCTAGTTCTTCCTCACCTATAGATTCTCCTCCGACAGTTATTTGGTAGCTCTGAGAAGCCATATGTTGCTCTATACCATCAAAATTTGCCGCTAACATTCTTACGCTTTCACTCACAGTACTAACATCGGCACTAATCTCTCTACAGCCGACAAATTCAGCTAACTGGCCATATAATTTCACTCGACGCATGACGTAATCTCTTACCTACTGTTGATTGTAACCAACCTGTGAACAAATCTCTACAACTCAACCTACTTTGGAGATGATGCAAAATATTTCCATCACCTAAAAACACAGCACAGTGATTTAAACCTGTTGAACCTATAGACATTAATAACAAATCTCCTTTAGTTAATGATTCATCTGGCTTTAATAATCTAAAACCCGTAGCTTCATACGCTCCCTCAAACATTGGAGCATCAACAAAGTCTTGATAATCAACTGGTCTTTCCCAATCACGTAACTCTAAACCTTCTTGTGAATACCAATCTCGTGCGAGTGTCCAACAATCTTGTACGTTCCAAACCCATTGACGCCTTAATAAAGGAGATTTATAGACACCGTCAGGAACATATTCTCCCCAAGCCTCACTTCTAGGGTTAACAATATACCAAGGGATTTTAGTTTTTTCAGCCGCTACTTTATCCGCTTCACTTGGAACAGCCGGATAGACAGGGTGGCTATGAACAATAGCTAGAATCTCTCCAACTGTTTCTGCTTTAGCGTAATCTAGAGGGTTAATTGTAAATGACGTTTCAGGAGTCTTCGATAAATTATTACAGGGCCAATATCTTTCTTTCCCTTTAATTAATACTAATAACCCGCAAGATTCTTTTGGATCAGAATCTTTTGCAACCTGTAACGCTTGTTCCTTCCAATTAATATTTAAAAGCTCCTATCCCAGGGAACTCGTCAGGTAAAATCTGACGCTTAGGAAGCCTTACACCTGCTAAATCAAAAGCACTACACATTTCATAAGTTATAACCTCTCTATTCTCTATAACTTTTCTATCAATGAAGTAAATTTCTTTTGGAAAGTAACTATTTGGATCAGCGTCACTATTTGACCCAGAAGGAAAATTAACAGCATCTAGATATTTCCCAAGAGTTCTAATTCTCGTGACTTTACATCCCTCTAACCCATTGGGAAGTAAAGAAATAATAGTGGTAAAAGTTCCTAATAAGTTGCTAATTGACATTGATGGACGAGGAAGAGAACCTCTCCCAGACCATTCATACCCTTCAACATCTAGTGGAATAGCTGTGAAGACATTTGTTTGCCATGTAATATCCTGTCCTTTCGTATTCTTTGAATTACAGTATCTATAAAGAGTAGTTGCACTATGTTGAGCACTATTTAATTGAAATTCATATAAATCAATAATCTCACCTATATTTATTCCCTGTAAAGTTGCCTGCAAATTATAATCAGATTCACCTGTCGCATAATCAGCGACCCAATAATTAACAACTGTATATAACATTTCTTAGGAAGTAACAGCCTTTATAACAGCAAACCTAATAACAATTGCTTCACTTAAAGAACCTGCTGAAATATTAGTAACATTTACCGAAGCTGATCCTGCTGCTGCCTGTGCATTTAAAGCATACTTTCCTGCTGTACCTGCTGACGCATGATTCAAAACAACTACATCAGTAGCAGCAATAGTCGAATTAGTAAGGGTAAAAGTTGCGATAGCATCAGCAGCTAATGCTGCTCCATTCATCGTAACAGTGCCACATTTCTTATTAAGAGTAACCGCCGTAGTCTTATTTGTTGACTGGGTTACTGAACCTCCATCACCAGTTATATAGCCAGCTTTATCATTATTTAAGTTAGTGAAATTGGCATCAACTTCTGTATGTGTTAGAGGTGAGCCTTTGCCAGCTCTTGTGACAATCGTACTCATGCCTTTAAAACCTTTTCAAATATTGTCTCTATATTAGCTTGAATCGTGAAAGAAATCGACACAAGCAATCTAGTCCACTACCTCTTCAAAAATTGCAGAGATTGTAGCCCTGTTCAAATAAGGGATCTGCTTATTCCAAGACGGACAAATAAATTTTTTAGCAGCGGATTCTCCTGGTGGAGTCCAATCGAAAGATTCTGCTCCTCCACGGGCTTCTAAGAAGGTCTCCAAAGTATCACTGTCAGTTTCCGATAAATTATTAAATCGTACGTTCCATGTTTTTAGGTCTTGATTTAAACCATATTTCAAGAAGGAAGTGTATCCATCACCATATTGAACCCGTCTAACTTTGGGACTACTACTCTTTTGAACTCCATAACCTGGAGAGATACTAGGAAATGTTGGCATAACTTAAGGATATAAGAGACCGCCTGGCCTCTTTTGTCTTGCTAGTTCAGATTGTATTGCTACTCCAATCAAACCGCCCAATTCTCTACTCCTAGCTTCATCACCTTCTGCTGACGAACCAGAAGCATCTACATTAACTACAACATTTGCTCCTCCCATTTCATGATTTGGGACGATATTACCGCTTGAATTAGGAACAAAAAGCTCTGGCCCTTTTTCTCCAACAATATAAGGAGATCCACTTGATACTGGACCACCTGCTGCTCTCTTGAAAATATGCCCAATACCAGGAAGATTGGATAACATACTATTCATCCCATACTGAAGCATCATTCTTCCTATTTGACTAAAGACACTTGAGGCAACCTGTCCTAAAGTCTTCGTGCCTTGAATTGCACCTTCTATTGCATTAACAAGTCCATTTTCTATACTTTGACCCATTTGTTCATATAAATTTTTGATTTTTTGTTCACTTGCCGATAATCGCTCAGAGAATGTAATCCTTAATTTTTCTATATCGAGTATAGCTTGTTTTATTAAAAGCTCTTTTTCCCCATCAATAGTAGAAGCCTGTACTTGTTCTCGTAATTTCTCTATTATAGATAATTTTTCAGATTCAAAGTTTAGCCTAGCAACTGTATCTGTGTCTCCAGCTTTTGTAGCCTCAAGTATCTTCTGATGTATTTCAAGTTGCCGCCCAGACATCACAAGTTTCTCTTCTAACTTCTGTATTGATCTTGCTTCTTGTAGCTCTAATGATGCTTTAGCCCTAAGTTCTACCTTAGTTGCATCGTCTAATGCTTGGTTATATGCAAGGAAAACAGCCTTAGCTTCCTTTTCATAAGCATCACTACCTGCATCTAAACCTTTCCCTCCCAACTTCTTATCTCTTGTTAGGTTCGCTAATGATTCCTGATATACTTTATCTGCTCTTACAATTGCCTCTGTTTTATCTAACTCAATATTTTTTCTCTTATCTCCAGAAGTTCTATTTTCTAACGGTCTCTGTAGATCTATCATAAATACCTCTCTTCTTAGCTTCATCTCTTTCTCTACTGCTCTTAACGTTCTCTCTGCCTCAATTCTTGCCTGCTTACCTGCTTCACTAGCTTCCCACATGTGTGTTCTGTACTTAGCAGAACCCATCATCAATTCACCCATAGACTTATCAAGAATTGCAAATACACTAACCACTGCATTTACAACACTAAATATGACATTAACGAAGTCTAGAATCTTGGTTAATGCAATTAATAGAGGACTTGCAATTATCGCTAATGTTGTTCCTACTGTGGTAGAGACTTTGTTCCAGGCATCCCCTAGAGCTTTAACCATTTTAGAAATAGCTTCATGTGTTCCTGGCAATGCCCCAGTATTCTTAAAGACTTCAATTTCAGCTAATACACGTGCTTCATTAAGCCTTCCTAGTTCTCTTAACTTATCTATTTGCAATGCAAGTTGAGTATTGACTTTTATACCTGATGCGTTCAGTTCTTCCATATTTAAATCTCTTAGCTTCTCTCCTAGTGCATTAGCCTTCATTACTAATGTCTCTAACATTGTTCCTAACGCACTACCTAGAATTTGCGTTCCAAAGCCTCCCATTCCCATAGCATTGCCAATCACTGACCCAGTGACACCACCAGCAGTAGCTCCTACTCCTCCACCAAATAACAATGGGAAACCCGCTCCAAGCATTAAGCTCTCAGCCTTCTGACCCCTTATCTTCTTCCAGTTTTTAAGTCTCTGTTTAGCAGTTCTCTTATCCTTCTGAACTGCTCTATCTCTCTCCTTATTCTGTTTCATCATCTCTTTAGTCATCAACCTTTCACCTGTTAATGCCTCTTTACCTTGTTGAATTAAACGCTTATTTTTCCTTTCAAGAGATTTTGCAGCAGCTAATTTCGTTTGTGTCTCTGAGTCCCAAGTAGCAAAACCACTTGCTTCTCTCCCCTTTTGACTTGCCTTTACGTTACTTTTTACCTTTTGTCCTATTAATTTTGCTCTTGTTGCTTCTGATGTATGACCAAGTGCTTTTAAAGCATCATCATTTAATTTTATTTCTTGTCTATGGCCCGCTAAAAATCTTTCAGATTGAACTAAAGCTTTCCCTAAACCTAAAAGACCTTTATCAAACTTCTCACTAGCCTTCTCTATCCCAAGCCATTGGTTTAGCAAACTTACAGATCCTTTATGAACGCCCCATAAACCCTTAATTACTTTTGCAAATCCTTTTGTTCCAAACGCCATCCAAGCAACACCTAATGCTGCAACAAACGCAGGATTCATTACGTTTGCAGCCGCCACTCCTTTAGCTGCTGTGACAAGACCTGTCATTGCTACTTTTGTATCAGTTATTCCTTTCGCTGCAACACCCATCCCTGGGATACCTATGTTTGCCCCTATACCTGCGATATTACCTGCGGCCCCCATCGTTTGAGAGCCTAGCCACCCTAATCCTTGTCCTACACCAGTATTAGAAGCCATTCCTAATCCTGCTAATCCACCTACTCCTCCTGCTATCAACCCTCTTCTTTCTATTCCTCTTCCAGGTCTTGCTGCTTGAACGGCTTTCCCTCCTAAATTCGCTGCTAATCCCCTTAATTGTTCACCTAAAGTTACAGATTTCTGCTCCTTCTCATTAACTTTACCCATTATCCGATCTCTTCTTTCCAATTCAGCATTAATAGCTTTTTGAATATTTCTTACACGTGCTGAAGCAACCTTATAATTTTCATTTGTAGTTAACATCCGATCTTGGATGCCTTGCGCTTCTGTTAATAAATTTCTTAAACCTTCCAATCCTCCTGCTTGACCTGCTGCTGCTGTTAACGTAGAAGTCGGTGTTCTGGCTTGTTCCCCCGTTATTATTTGATCCATTATTCTCTTTCTTGCCATCAACTCGGCATTTAAAGCCTTTTCTACTGTTCTAACTTGTTGGGACGAAGAGATATAATTTAAATTTGTTGAAATTAATTTTGATTGAGCTGCTGTAACTTGATCTAATAATTTCCTAAGACCAACAAGTCCACCACCTTTTGCATCTTGAATCCGATCAAATATTGTTAGTTCGCCTTTAGGTGCTTTGACTTGTAAGACAAACTTCCGAACAGCTTTCTCTGCGGTCTTTAGATTATTAACAAATCCCGTTATGTTTTTCTTGACATTAAAAATCTTAGAACCAAAAACAGCATAAGCTCCTGCTCCTACCATTAACGCCTTAGCTAATAATGGTACGGCAGCAGTACTTGCTAAAAACGCTGCTTTATTAGCTAAAAGACTTCCTGTTGTCTCGTTTGCTAGTTGTTTAAGATTAATAAAAGGAATAGATGTCCTTCTTAAAGCTTTATCAAATGCCGTAACAGCAGCATTTGAAGCAACAAGTCCTGCACCTACACCAAGAATACTAGCTCTTAAATATCCACTAGCTTTTGCAAGAACAGTAGAACTAGCTTGTAGTCTTTTAAGACTAGCTGCTGCTTTATCTGCTCCTTTACTAACTTGAGTAAAACCTTTTCCTCCTTTTCCTCCTATCGTTTCTAACTTTTTTTCAATACGATCTAAGCTCGTAGTGAGCTTCTTCAAAGCTCTACCAAGATCAGTATCTTTGACCTTCAGTTCTATTAGCTTGGTATACGCTTCAGCCACGCATTAAAGAAAGAAAATCTCTTTCTAGCTTACCTCGTTTGCGTCCGAGAAGCAGCACCTCTTTGAGCAGCCCCCCTATCTTTCTCCATTTCTTCATTTTGAAGAGCAAAGAAAGCAGCCCAATTAATCATCTCTTCTTGAGTAAGAGTCTGATTTAATTCAGCGACTGTTTTACCTAATTCTTTTGCTAAAGAATAAACAAATCGGATCTCTCCATTAGCTTTTCATATCTGCTTCAGCCTCTTCTACCTCCTTATCTGAACCAGATTCAAGCATTGCTAATTGTATCTCTTGAAGAATTGCAGCTTCTACTTCCCTTCTTAATGCAGCCTTATCTCCATCAGAGAAAAGTCTTTTCCCATCAGAATCTAAAGCTTTTTGAATCATCAGCATTAATGCAAAATCATTTGCATCCTCACTATTCCCAGTTTTCTTTTGTATAGATTCCCTTTCTGCAATAGTTAAAGGATGCCAGTAAACAGTTAAAACTGCTTCACCATCTTTAACAATAGAATGATTATAGACCTGTGTAACCCCAAAGTTATTTTTGAGAAGCTCAATTGCTCTTGGCATGATTTTCATAATTTATACACTAATATTATACTAGGCATTAGCCGAGAACTGACAAGTGATGACACCTAGATAATGGGATTCAGCCTCATTCTCTACACCTCCAGGGCCAACAATCTGCCCTGCTCTTGGGTTACAACTATAAGTATCAGCATAATCAGAAGCATTAACAGAAGTTAAACCGTCAATAACTAATTCACCAAGTCGAGCTAAAGCAGCAGTTCCTTTGTTTCTTGGAACGTAAAGACTACATTGAACAAACCCTGAATAGAAATCACTTGATGCGCCTTGCATTTGTACTGTTGCTTGCCCAAAATTTACAGAAATAACAACATAAGACACTGATTTACTTGGCGTAGTATATGCCACATTGTCATATATTATTTTGACCTTTGGATTGGCATCATTAACTGCATCAGTAACAGCTTTTTCAAATGCAGCCCTAGTGTTTACAAGTGTCATAGTTTTTGATAGCTAATACGACCTGCATCGTCAATGTCTCCACCAACTCTAATATCAGGTCGTTTATCAGTAAAGAACCTATCTATTTTTCGATCTAAACCTTCCGCAAAATTACCTGATCCACCTGCTAAATATGCAAATACCTGAGATTTTGGAGAAAACATAATAGCTTCAGGAGCATATTTTGCTGTATTACCAATGAAAACTGGTTTCCCAATAGTAAGATTTGTAGGAACTGGATGTCTTTGTTTTATATAAGCCTTGTTACCAGGTGCTAAAACTGTTTTCTTTTTTCCTCCTACGTTAATAGTAGTTGTTTTAATTTTTGACCAAGGACTAAAAGCTGCTCTCTCATCTTTTCTATTAGCTCTTGTTAAACCAGCTTTCCAACTAGATGCAAAGAACCCTGTTAATACAGGACTAACACCTCCCTTCTCTCCATCACTCGTTAAATCACTAACGACAGCACGAACAAAACCATTTAAATTAGCCGTAACTTCATCTCTAATATCATCACCAAGCATCTTAGTGAAATCCTTTGCTTTTTGAATTGTTCCGATCTTCCTTCTTGTTGCTCTTCTAGCCATTAGAACCTCACTAATAAAGTATATAAATACACCTGACCACCTCTCCTCGTGTCTATATCAACGATTTGAGCTGTTTGCGTACTTCCTGCATAACTTAAAACAACCTCATCTTCAAAAGTAGGTTGATTATCTCCTATTAAATCAGGTGTTATATATAACTTCGCTTGCCTCATTTCTCGACCAGTCCCTTCTTCTGACTTAATAAATTCAATTGGAGCCTTAATATCCGAATAAGAAGTCGTACTAACATGCTGCTCCCCCGTTTCAACACGATAACTACTCTTAACCTTACGGTTATAAGTAATCGTTGTATCTAAGGACGTACCAAGATTAGAAACAACCTGTTTAGCAATACTTCTGAGTGCAGTGTCGAGTGATCCTGCCATGATTAACCTCTCACAATCCTGACTTGATAACTACCAGAGCCACCTAAACAATAAGCACCTAAATAGCTTTGTAACCAAGGGTAAACATCAAAGATGTTATTTACTGTCCCTGTACCTTGACTGGATTGTGAGTATTTAACCTCGATTTCTCCTAATTTAAC
>Ga0208158_1000415_pt1 | contig 15325 bp, 16 predicted proteins | sample 8_EtaG_FD_184081 | JGI IMG/M metagenome (GOLD analysis project Ga0208158, IMG submission 184081) | Marine viral communities from the Subarctic Pacific Ocean - 8_ETSP_OMZ_AT15162 metaG (SPAdes) (version 2) | ecosystem: Environmental > Aquatic > Marine > Oceanic | place: Pacific Ocean | collected...
TCATTTGTTATTCGCATCACGCCACTATAATTGAAACCTGGGTCTCGCTCCGATATTAACTGTATAGTTGGAGCTGTTCTAGGTGATTTTCTAATAACTGTTATGTGCTCTTCTCTAATTTCAATGTTATCACTGTTACCTATGTTTTGAGCTCTATTAATTAGTTTAGTGTGTTTAATACCACTACCGTGTGTACCTTCGATGCTACGAGGTATATTTATTTTTTTAGGCTCGTTAAATCCATCTGTCCAAAACAACATATCATCTATGATGTTTACACCAGTAATTATATTGTTTTCATTAAACTTTAAAACATCTCCAGTCATATCAACTAAAACTGGGGTTATAGTATTAGTTATAGAATCGTATTCAACTATACAAGAACGCGCAAATTCAGCATTGAATATAGTTAAATTATCTATAGTACCATCTCCATCATCATAACAATAAAGCCTAAAAGAATCAAAAAACCCATTTGGGTTGTCTGCTGTAGCCGCGCTATTTGCTCCATTTACCCACTCTATAGAATGAGTACCAACAATATTTTCGTTTAAAACAGAAACATTTGCATTTCCAGCAGCGTGGTTTGCTAAAAGTAATCCACTAGAATTTTGAAATGGAACAACAATATCATAAGTAAATATATAGGTAGTTCCTTCATACAAAGATGCAAAAGCTTTTATTCTACCATTCTGACCATCAATTGCTTGAGCTTGACCATTTGAAATATTCCAAGCGTTTGTAGCAACATCCCAGCCATCCGCGTTGTTATCAAAATTACCAATGCCTCTTAATAAATCTTTTTGAGTAACAAAATAATATAACTTGTCATTTTTTTCATCAGCAATTGAACCAACGCAAACAGCGTTTTTACTTATAAAATCTTGCCCAGAAATCAAAGAATTACCTAATATATTTTGAACAGTACCAACATCAGAGTCTTCTGAAGTTGACACTTGTATATTCATGGCATCTCTGTATTGTCCATTTGGAACAAGTCTTTCGTCAAGATCCTTATTCATCTTACCACCGGTAAAATTATGCTTAATTTCTGGCATGTACTAGTGTTTTATTTGCTTAGATTTACCTCTAAGTATTTGAGTTAATTCTTCTAATTTAATATTAGATAATCTTAATTTTGCCTTTCTAGTCTCTGCAAACCTTTCTTTTTTAAACCTAGGCGCTAACTGTTGGTGTATTGGTTGAGATGATGTAGATAAAATTGCATAAGCTATATATTTATACATTGCTTCTTCAGCGAATTTATGAACTTGCATTTCTTCATCTGTACCAAGAGTATCGCTTATATAATCTAAGATCACAGTTTTTCCGCTAATATTAGAGCTAAAATGTATTTTTCCTAATCTACAGTCTATGTAAAAAGAACCATTAGCTTGAGCGTGTTGAGGATCTAATCCATATCTATTACCACTCATTTTCCAATAAGTATCATCTTGATAATCGTCTTGATTTTCAGAAGGAGTATTAGCTTTGTAGGCTTGCCAAGTAGATGACTCTGACGCGTGACCAATTGCTGGTTGTAGTTTTGTGCTAGCGTAGCTATTAGTCACAGATATGTTATCCACAGAGTTGGTTTGTGTAAGTGTTGAATTTATTCCTGTAAATTCTTGATAAGACACTGTTAAAATATAAACTTGATTATGCGCTGTAACATCTATTTTAAGCAACTCTTTTGATACAGCTGTACCATCACTTGATCTCCACTCTAGATAACTACTATTACCATTGGAGTCTACAAGATCAAAAATTCCTGGCAAATGATTAGTACCCGAAGACGAGGACGTTTGGTCGTTTAAGTTTCTGGTATTTGAATCACCTGGATTAGTGCTTAACCCAACTCTTAAAACCCCGGCGCCATTTGTCATATCTGCGGCGGTTCCAGTTGCAGATATATCCACGTAATCTTGATCGCTAACATCTATTTGTTGCCAACAGGCCATAGCATGACCCCAACCACTAGGGTCGCCGTGACTAGTTCTAGTTCTATGAGAAAACTCCAAGACTCCGCTAATTATATTATAATCCGCGTAGGATACAACGTTACCCCCAGTAAATCGCCTTGGAATATTGTTTATATACCAAGGTGGTGCTGGTTTTGCTTGACCAAGGGTAGCGTCTGAAAAATCACCATTTATAACTAGTTCTAAATCTTCAGGAAAAGAATACTCACCAGTATCCTCTTGCATTATTTGAAATGGATTAGAAGTATCACTTGTGTGGTACAGCGGGTGTTTTATACCTGCTGAATCTACCCAGGATAGTTTCGTGTAATTTACATAATCGTGAGGAAGCGGCATGACTAAGGTTGGTGGTAAATCTATTTGCTGAGACTTGCATGATTTAAACGTGTCAAAAGAAAATTCTTGTAATCCTCTTTGTGCGTGAAACGCAATATCAGCTCTTTTAACTTTTTGAATAATTTTACCTTCACCAACATAAGCTATTTGAAATTGAGTTATAATATCATCTAAAGATGTAAATTGATAATTTCCAAGGTTATTGCCTTGATAGTAGTCTTTATTTGTAGTGCTTAATAATCCCATTTATTTATTGTTTTTCTTGTTGAACTTGAGCGCTTTGAAGTCCAGTTGCTATTTGTGTTAATTGTGGTTTTTCAATTGCAACTCCAGCTAATAATAATATTCTATGCACCAACTCCGCCTCCTCTGAAGCGTGTAACTCAAAGTCTATAGAGCTAGTTGAATTATATAGCGGTTTATTATTTACAACTACATAACCCCAGTTTGGACTTATTGGCCTTTTTGTATAACTAATCCTTACAGGATCTCCGTTTGTTACCAGACTATTGGTAACATCACCTGTGTTTGGTGGGGGAGGATAAACTTTAATTCTATCAAAACCATGATTGTAATGCATAAAAACAGGCCTTTTTGTAGTGTGTTTTGTTAATGGGCTTTCAGAATATTTTCTAAACTCTTTTAAAGTTACTTCTTCACAAGTAGAGCTTTCATGGTTATTTCTATAGTCAACCATAACCTCAGTCACCCTATAAAGATCTGCAAATTGTGCTAAGTTTATATCGCCAAAGATATTAGATACATGGGTGTTATCTTGAACGGCCCAAAATTCAAAAGCAGCTATTTTATCTTCTATAATATCCATTGGATCAGAATACACGGTATTGTTACCGGGAGTTCTCATTAATTGACTTATGTCATAAAAATATTGCTCAAATATTTCCATTTGAGCGTGGTCGGCAAATAGATTAAACTCTTGAGGTGTTATATAGCCTCTTTGTTCTTTGTTAGCTAGCGCTAAAACTTTTTGATATACTCTATCTATACTTACCATAATTTCTTTTTAATTTGTAGTTTACGATCGCCCCGTAGAGCGACCGCATCTACAGTTAGATTAATTTAATCTTTTTTCAATATTGGAGTAAATCTCCATTCCTTCGTCAGTTTTAAACCAATGCGCTAAAGCAGTGTACGGGTGCTCGTCAAATGGAACTGTCATTATAGGTCTGTTATTTGATCCCCATAAAAAGTTTCTTTGATCAGTAGATAACTTTATAATTCCAAGCTCAGTAGCTTTAATTCCAAAATTTCTAAGTTGAACATTATCATCAGAAGCTAATTCTAATAACAAAGCAGGGTTTTTTCTAGCAAACACTAGTAAATCTCTTTTAAGTTCTTTAGAACTCATGTTAGACACTTCTGAGCCTTTTTCTACACGCAATATAGCTTCTGCCATATCCACGTCCATTTCTCTAGCTGCTAGTATTGCGTCTGCTTCTAATTCTAACCATTCAATTTGATCTTCAGCTATAGCAACAGGGTTGTGCTCTTCATATATATTTTCTCTGTGCGGGTGATATAAAGAAAGCAGTTTTTGTAACGTGGTTTTTTCTTTTTCAACAAATAAATTACCACTTCTAAATATAACGTGCTCTAGTCTTTGGTCTCCTACCATTTCATCTACAAATGGAGTTCTTTGATTTTGACAATACTTAAGTTCTCTTTCATAACCTTTTTCAGCATCAAAATAATAAACGTTAGATGTTTTTAACATGTAACTCAAAGGCCTCATTCTTCCTTTTAGCTTATACACTCTATCTCTTATTTCCCATTCAGGTTTTTTATTTTTAACTTTTTTAGGTTTTGGTGTTTCAACAACTGGTGTTTCAACAACAGGTACCTCTACCTCTTTTTTTGTTTCTTTTTTCTTTGCCATAATATAATATATAATAAAATTAATAAAATAAAAGGCCGAGGCCGAAGCCCCGGTCTTTAATATAATAAGTGCTTATTTCATTAACATGAAATTGTTAGCACCTTGAGTAATTAAACATCTTTCTGATAAAAAGTGTAGTTGCATTGCGTCTAAAGCAGACGTAGCAGCTCCAACAGAACCAGTAACCCAAGTTTTCATTCTTCGGTCATCAGTTTGTGAAGCTCTATATCTTACGTGTAAAAAAGGACGCTTCATACTAGCTCCAACAGTTTGATCGTAAACAGAAGAAGTACCAGCTGGTATTATAACCCCTCTAATAGCGTTAGCGCCAGCAGTTAAGTTAATACCACCTCTAGTAGCTTTGTCATTTAAGTATCTAAAGTCAGACTTGTAAAAGTCGTAAGAACCTCTTCTGAAACCAGAGAAACCTAAGTTTAACGCCATATCTTCAGAGTTGTCAAATACTCCGTAAGAAGTACCACCAGCTCCGTAAGAATTCATAGAAGCTAACATGTCATCCATTGCTAACGAAGTAGCTCTGTTTACAAACATCATGTTTTCTTCAATAGCACCTTGCTTATCAAACTCAGCTAAGATAGCATCGAACTCAGCTAAATCAGTAGCAGCATTAACACCAGTAACACCAGTAGTAACATTACCTCTTGATTCAATAGCGGCGAATAAACCTTCAGTACCTGTGTTTTTAGTAGTGTCGTTAGCAGTAACGTTACCATCGCTCATAACACCAGCTTCTTCAGTAAGGTCATTACCAATACCACCTTTTTCAGCTTCTAACATTGCCATTTCAATATAGTCAGTAAATCTAGCTCTTGTATCAGCTTCAGCTTTTAAGTACCATAAGTAACCAGAAGCACCACCTTCAGAAGAAACTTCAACCCAACCAATTCTAGACGCATCAGAACCTGATACCTCGTAGTAGTCTTTCATTATAATTGGTTTGTTGTTAAATGTTTTGAAAGAAGGCTCGTTAGCTCCTCTACCATCAGCAGTAGCTGTACCAGCAGCTGTAAAGTACTTTGAAGCTTTTGGAAACTCAGAACCATAAACTAATATAGTTGTTGCACTACCAGTAGTTGTACCTGATAAAGCTGCAGCACCATAAATAGCTACGTCAATTCTATCTGTTGCTACTGTTACTACTAAACCTTTTTTAACTCCGTTAGTAGGATCAGAAATAATAACAGTATCATTAACTCTAATACCGTGGTTACCAGACGCTACATCAGTGTTACCATCAATATCAGAAATAATATCTAATTGAGAAACAGAGTCAGCACCACCAGCAGTAGAGTGAACATGTCCTAAATAAGATAAGTGTAAACGACCTTGCTCAGACCAAACAACTTGGTCAGCAGTCATCGCTTCTTCAGCTCCAACTTGATTTAAAAAACCTGAAATAGTTCTCGGTCCGAAAACTTCAGCTTCTTTTTCCATTAGATCTGGTACGTATTGTTGCGCCCAACCTTGTCCAGTTGTAGACGCTAAGTCTAAGTAGTTAGTTTGTAACGTTTGCTTTATTGAAGCTGGAACGCTATTCAACAAACCACCAGGATTTGTAATTGCCATAATTTTAAATTTTTAAATTGTTATTTGTTTTTAATTTTAAACTTAAAATCAGAAGAACTATCACCTAAAACTTTTACTGTCATACCACCTGCTTCAATTTTTCCATGACTTTGCCTTGGGTTCATATCAACGTTTTTGGCTTTAGCAATACTATTTTTCATAGCATCTGCTTTTCCTTGTTCGTAAAAGTGTTTTGCAACAGCGTCAGCGTTCATTGCTGTGTACAGAGATTTATGATAACCCTTAGCGTCTTTTAAAGCAGAGTTCTTATCCAAAAACTTTTTGGTGAAATTGCTTATATCGCTTTGAGTATTTTTAACCTCTTCAGCATTGTTTACATTAAACCTGTATTTCTTATCACCGACGTTATATTCAAAACCTTTGAACTTGTCGTTGAAAACATTATTTGTTTTCTGCGTAAAAATATCAGAGTTCTTTTTAACTGTTTTTTGAGTTGCTTCTGACTCCTTGTTGTACCTATTAAAAAAATCTACAGCTTTTTGTTGCTCAGTTGTGAGCTTACTTCCAGCTTTGATCTCGTCATAGTATTTAGACTTTTGCCCGTCTAGGTGGCTTTTAGCGCTGGCAACTTGCTCTTTAAGCGCTAATTTTTTTCTACGTATATCTCTTTCGTCATCTACGTCTTCGTCGTAAGAGAATGTGTCTTCCATAAGGAAGTTAATTTCTTCGTTATTTAAATGAGGTTTTGTTTGCTTGTAGTATTCGTATAATAGATTTTGATCATCTAATTTTGAATAATCTTGATTAAGCTTAACATAATCACTTAAATCTCCACCAGTCTCTTCCATAAAGTCCATTAACTTTTGGATATTTTCTGGTAATGGTTTTCCAGTAGCCTCAGCTTCTGCTATAGCTTCTTCAACCTGCTCTTCAACTTCTTCAACTTCTTCTTCAGTAATTTCTTCTAATACTGGAGTTTCTTGTGTTTCAGTTTCCGGTTGTACTTCTTCTTGTTCTTGTGTGGGCTCGGCATCTTCAAGGCTTGCAACCACTCCGCTGTCGTTAGCGTTATCTTCTTTAGTTTCATTTTCTTCGGGTATTATTGGTTTGTCTAAGTTTACTTTTGTAACGTTATCGTCTTGTTGAGTTTCTTTAACTTCAACTTTTGTAACATTTTCTTGAGTAGTCTCTTCGACTACGTTTTCTTTTTCTTCTTCCATAATATAATATAATAATAATTAATAATTTTAACTAGGATCAAACGAACCTAAATCAAATCCTCCACCTAGTATATCATTACCTGCGGACTCAAAGTTTTTAGGTGGTTTTCCACTATTTCTTTGCTCAATCATCTCTGATTGCTGTGTTGCTTGTATCTTTGTTCTTTCGTCTTTACGATCTTCTTTTTGTTTTTCTCTATCTTTCATCCCGCTAACCTCAACTCCTTTAAGCTGCATGTTGTATTGAAATTCTAAAGCCATAAGTTCTTTTTTCATCTCAACTTCTTTTTGCATCTTAACGGTCTCTAACTCAGCTTTCATTTGCTCTAACTGAGCTTTACTTTGGTCTAAAGCTTGAGTTTTTTGTATCTCAGCTTGAGCCGCGGCTTGAGCGGCTTTTGTGTTAGATTCTGATTGAGCTTGAATATTTTCTAATTGAAGTTGCCTATCTTTTTCTTCCTTTTTAGATCTTCTTATTTTTAGAAGTTGATTTGCTAGTTTTATGTTTTTAATTTCTCTAAGATCAATAGCATCTTCCAACTCTATACCACCTTGCTGTAGTGCAGCTTGTATGTTATTTTCTAACATCATTTTCTCTTCTTCATCAGGCATTAAATCTAAGAATATTCCAAAATCATATAAGTGCATTTCACTAAGTTCTTCTAAGGTAGATAAGTTTCTACCTCCTATTGATTGTATAAAAGCTTCTTTAGTTGGAGAGTACTCTATAATATCAGATATTCTAAGCGATAAACACTCTGCAGTTTCAGCTGTTAAATATAAACCTGCTTGTAATATATGTCTAGTTGCTGTATTTGAGTTTGCTGCTGCTAACTTTTGAACACCTACTAAAGCGTTTTTATCTGGCATGCCTCCATCTCTAGCCTCGTTAAGACCGGTTACATCTCTTATCATTTGCAAATAATAATTGTAATTACCAATAAGAGCTTGCATTTTGTTTCCACCAGAACCTGATGTAATTTCTTGAATAGGTACTTTACCTGGATTCATGTCGCCTTCACTTGTAAAACTTCTACCAATAACAGAACCTGTTTGGAAAAACATGTTTAAAGCTTCCTGTGGGTTGTAGTTAGTTCCGTTACCTAAATCAACTTCAGCTAAACCATCAGCGTCTAAATAAACACCATCTGGAACCATACGAGACATTACTTGCTGTAGCTTTAAGTGTGTTAATTGAATCATATCCGCAAAACCAGTTACACGTTTTACTAACGAATCTATTTTGCCATTATACATTCTAGGCGCAACAATAGAGTAATTCATTTTTACTTTAGTATAATTACTTTTAGGACGCATCATGTTTTTAGCCATCTCCCATTTAAGCAATTTATCAGTACCAAGAATTATAGCTCCCTCGTAAAGACATTCAATAGACTTTAACACCCTGCTATATCCACCTTCTTTTTCTTGTGGAGGATTAAAAGAATCATCTTTTGGTATTATTTTTTCAGCACCCGTGGCCATTTCTTTAACTTTGTAAACTTCGTTCATATAAGTTTTGTAGTTAAAGTATAAAACCTGAATAGTGTTATTGTCTTCTTTGTCGTAATTGTGTCTAGAGTTATAGTTAGATCTGTGATAAGACTTATTTTTCATTATATCTTCTAAGTCACTTTCAGATAAATGAGGAAATTGTTTTGCTAATTCATTTACAGGTATTGTTTTAACTTCACCAACGTAATATATATCTTCAAAATACGGTGAATCTGTATATGAGTACACCAAGTTAGCTGGATCAACATAATCTATAGTAACGCCTTCAGAAGTGTTAAAAGAAGTTTTTACAGCACCTATACCAAGAACAGCTAAATCGTAATAAAACCTTTTCTTTATTAGTTCGTAATTGTTTCCTTCAAACAAAACATTTAAAGCTTGTTCTTGAGCTATTTCAACTGCTTGCTTATAGTTTAGCTGCATGTGAAGCTCTACTTCTTCTGGAGTTTCTGGTAGATTAACCTCGTTGCTTCTTGTAGTGTCCATTCCAAAAGAAGCTGTTAAAGCGTTAAACTTTTTCATCTTAATATCAGATAACAAAGCTTCCGCGTGATCAGTTCTTTCTTTTAAACCATGTGGGTCTTGAGAATAAGCTTTTATATCGTATGTTCTTTCAGCCATACCATTAACAACTATATCTACAAACTTAGAAATAATAGGAACTGGTTTCCAGTCTAAATTTAAATAGGACAAATCACCGTTTATAGATAACTCATCCTTATACTTTTGAATAGACTGCTCGCCTCTAGCATACAATCTTAAATTATGAAAATCAGCATGATTAGATCTATATCTACCCATGTTTCTGTCGTCGTTAAACCACTCTTGCTCTATCGCTTTACCTACTTTCAAACCATAATCATAGCTTAACTTCTCAGCATCACTAACTGTTTGACTCGGGAAATAACTTTTAATGCCAGACTCTGCCATATTTATTATTTGATTATTTGTGAATTAGTTCCAGTATTACTATACTTGGAAATGTTTATATTTAGTGGTTGTTTTTCAACCTTCGCGTTTGGTGCGTATAAATGTCTATTGTTAGCCATGATAGCTAAACCAGAACTTATAGACGCATCAAACTTTGTTCTTTTATTTATATCAAACTTAGCCCAATCGTTTAATAATTCATTGAAATACAAATCACCAAACGTTCCATCTTGTTTCATTCCAACGTGATCTTGTATATACATCTCAATTGCAGCCGCGTGAGCTTGTTTAATATCTTCTGAAGAGTTGGGTATACCACCAACTTCTTTTTCTGCAACAGATAATTTATTCCAAACCTTATCAGGTCTATTCATAGAAAAACCTCTATATCCTCTTCTTCTTAAATAGTACAATAATCTAGGTTTATTGTTCTCTGCAAGTATAGGCATCCCGTAAAATACTAAAGCCATTAGAACGTCCTCAAAGAATATTTCTGCTGTTGGTGGTCTTGATAGGTATTCTAAAAAGAAACTGTTTGCTGGAGCGTCTTCCATGCTAAACCTAGTTAAGCCGTGTAAAGCTCCTTTTGACCCTTGTCCATCTACAGTTCCTGATATATCGTAACTATCACAACCAAAAGCACCCATATGCTCGTTACCTGGGTATTTAACACCGTTTTTAAGTATTACTCTGTTTTGTAGTTGTTGAGGTGGAACCCAACTAACTTTAAATCTACCTTTTGGATCTGGATAAAATATTACTTGTGAATCTTTAATTCCATTAACCCATTGAAAATTACCTGTTGTAATTCCTAAAGTTCTAGACATCTCTTCGTTGTAGTCTATCTGCTCGTATAATTTAACAAGATTAAAAATAGAATTTTTAGTCTCATCTCTAAATGCGTGCTCTTCGGTTCTTGGAAACTGACGGTAAAATTCGTTTAAAGCATCTTGATCATCTTTTAAACCATCAGCTTCATTTTGCCAACTATCTATTACACCTATATCTATTAGTTCACCGTCTGGTGCAAATCTGTCGATATCAGGGTTAGTAAAGACTGGAATTCCATACTCATCAATAAATCCTTCATAGTTCCATTCCATTGGGATAAAAAGAGAGTATAAGCCAGACTTTGTCTGACCATTTCTATTTCGCTTCGTGACATCTGAGGCATTGTATAATTTTTTAAAGTTTTCTCCACCTTTATCTAAAGCATTTGAAGTTGAGCCCATCATACATTTACCAATAATCCTACTACCTAATCGTAAACATGTTTTTGTAACCCTCCAGTTATTTAAAATATTATCGGGTCTCTCCCATTTACCAGATTCATCATGAACTAATAAAGCTAGTTTCTCACCATCATAGCTATTGTCTCCAGTGTTTTTCCAGTCAATCGTTGTATCTAAACCTTTAATATCTTCAAGCTTTTCGTTTGAAGTTATTTTTTTTCTTGTAAACTTACTAGCAGGTACTCTATATGCTAACTCTGACTTTGGTCTATCCATACCATCTTGAATAGGTTTAAAAAAGAAAGGGTAGTTGATTGATATTGGCACTACTTTATCAGTAAACATTTTTTTAGCATCACTACCAGTTTTAGATAGTATACCAAATCTACTATCACTTGCAAGAGTGGCTAAATTAACTGTTTCTGCTGATGACATAAAAGAAAATCCAGAACGTCTATTTTTAAGGTAGCACATTCCGTAACATCTTTTATCTGCCTTACAAGCTTCCCAGAATATATAAAACAATCTGTTTGCCTCTCTAAAATCTGGAGCACCTACGTCAATTTTACTCCATTGTAAGTACATGTACTGCGTACCTGTTATCCAGGTTGGTTTACCATTATTTGTGAACCAGAATCCCTCTTCCCTTCTTCTGAACTCCTCATCTATATAATCGTACCATTTTTCTTTACTGCTTTCCGGATAGTTTCTCCAATCGAATATATTTTTAATTCTCTGCAACTCCTTGGGATACTCGAATTTCACCCATTTGTTCTTCGGATCTTTGTATACTTCTTTAGGAGCTTTTGGTAGCGCAATAACTAGTCCTTGTATTTCTATTATCTCACCTATCTGCCCGCTGTGAGATAACACTATAATATCGTGTTCTTTATCGTAACCGTATTTCCATTTCTTACCTTTGTTAAGTCTACTTATAGTGGTTTTCTTAACTGGCTCAACTGTTTTAACTAAACTTTGCTCGTACATTATTTAGATCTACTTTCTGCGAATCCTTTAAAAGTTTTTTCCTTTGTCTTTTCAGGTGTTTTACCCTCAAGCAAGTTTTCTTCTTCTTCAATTCTGTTAAGTATCTCAAATGCGTCAAATATAGCTAGTTTTTTAGTAGCCGCGGCATTCTTAAGTCTATCTGCTGATATATCGTCGTCTGAATCAACGATTGCTTCCTTAGCTACCTTAATCAGCTCTTCAACTGCTTTTTGCCCAGCTTGGATTATACTCTTCTTCGTTTCCTTGATGTTCATATTTGATTGTAATAAAATTAGATAAAACTCGAAATAGTCTCTCGCCATCAACGATAAACTCATATTCACTATTTGGTCTATAACCAACTAGATCACCAACTTTAACTGTACCGTCTGAATATTTAACAATACCTTGTAAAGGTTTTTCAGATTCAATGTTAAATTGGTCTGTAGCTTTTAAGGGTATTACAAAGCAATATCCTTTTGGAGCTATCCACTTATCATTTCTTTTATATAAAAAGATTTGATCATGGTTTATAAAGTAAGTATCTTCATCGAAATACGCTTTACTATTCTTTTCAACACCTTTTACGTTGTGCCATCTACGAAACACGTTGTGATGTACTACAACTGTATCTCCTGGTTTTATATCTGTATCACCAATAATCGGAGTTGATATTACAATAGCTTCTCTATTAACGTGCTGATGATTGAAAATCTCTGTGTTAAGAATTAACTCTCCGCCATGTAGCTTTTTAGTATTGTTATATCTTTTTCCTTTTGGCTTTACAACAAAGTTGTAAACGCTTTTCATTAGTATTGTAGATTATATTCTACAGATACAGCCATGTTCTTGTTAAAATCTTTCCAAGGTAATACGTCTTTATTTTTTTTAATATAGACAGAAAACTTATCGTCTTCCTCTATAATATCACATATAGTATGACCACCATACACTTCTTGCCCCACGGCATAGTGCATAGCGTCATTCTTATAGTCTTTACCGATACTTATCTTACGAATCAGCTTTGACATCGTCTCCGTAATTTATTGTACCGTCTTGAATGTTAATATCAAAAGTACCGTAGTCTTTTTCAAACTCACTCTGTAATAAAGTTAATTCATCTTTTAACCCAGCAATTTGATGCATCATCTCATGCTTTTTTAATTCTATTGAACCAATCTCTAATTGAGATCTGTTTAAGTTGTTTACTGTGTCTTGAACTTTCTTTAACTGCTCTGCAGTTATTTTCTCAGGTTTAATACCTTTAAGTTCTTTAATTTTTTTACTTGTACCCTTTACTTTTGTTGTTGCCATTTTATTTAATTTAAGTTAATTTAATTTTTTTTATCTTTCGAATCCAAGTTTAAATCTCCATGGATTTGCGTTTAATAATTCGTGGTTGTTTGTTAAATCTGTACCACCTGCAATGGCAGCGTTTAACACTATAGTACCATCCGTACCATCATGCGTCATAGATTTAATTGTTCCTAAAGCCGTATCAACAGATTGTATGTATACCTCATCACCTACACAGAACACCTTTCTAACATCGGTGCCGTCAACAGTAATGCTTGTTGCTGTATCAGACGTTATTGCTCCGTTAACTAAAACACCTGTTCCATAGTTTCTTGCGTTTACCTGGATTCCAGCTATATATAATCTATCATAACCAACGTTTGTACCGTTGTCAGGACCTAAATCTATTACGGTGCCACTCCACCCAAGATTACTATCAGCACCTCCGCCACCTCCAGTGTAAACAACTCTAAACGGCGTTTTAGCCAATGTACCTTTTCCAGCTTCTTGTTCTAATCTATAAGCAGCGACTAAATTTCGTGCCCAATTGTTACTTCCACTACAAGCTGGCGCTTGACCAATGGTGCCTATAGAAGGCGGCGCAACACCATCTATTGATTTTGCGAATAGCAATTCAAGATCAGTTAAAGATCCAGCAATCGCTCCGTCTTCACCATTTACAGTGGCCACAATACTTCTTAACATGCAAGATCCTTTTGGAACGTCTACTGCCGTCCAACCAAATATAACATCCCCACCTTGTATATCACTACTCCCTGGATTGTCAGAAATATCTCCAGCAATACAATCTGGAATTACATCTACATTAAAAAATTTTCCCATAATTTTATTTTTTTACTTTTTCTAATGATCTACCGCCAAAGTAAGCGCCGATCACTGTTATTAATACTAATTGTAAAAGATCTACATAAGAGTCTTTTACGTTAAATTTTAAAGCACCAGCATCAATGAATATTAATAGCATGGTGCATACTATTAAAAATATTAAGACCATTGGCCTAACATTCTTGCTAAGCCATGAGTCTGATTTTAAATCTGCCTCCCAACGAGAAGTTATATTCTTCTCCATCTCTACTTCATAATCACTTATAAGTTGCTTGATTTTAAGCTCAGCAGCTAGTTTTTCTTCTTTAGATGTATGTAGATTATCTATTACGCCACCTACACTTTTTATTAAGTCAGCTGCACCACCAGAAAATATTTTACCTAACATTTGCAGTTCTTTTTAAATCTTTTACACTTTTTGCACTTTTTCATAGTTTATATTTTAATAACCTACACTACCACTAGAACCGCTTGTATTTGTGGTTGTGTTTGAAGTTGTGTTTGTATTTGTATTTGTATTTGTATTTGTGTTTGCAAATGGTTGAGTGGTAGTTTGTTGGTGAGTAGCCCCTCCCATGTAACCCATTTCGGTATCTATTCCATCACCGTGTGTGTGGTAACCTGTTAATCCTTTTGCCATGCCCCAAGCTAACGCTTCTGATACAGTGCTAAAAAGCGGTATTCCATCTATATTTCTTATTACACTCATAATTATTTTCCTTTTACTTTTTCAAACGAACTAATACCAAAACATCCTAGTGTTACCCAAACAAATGAATTGTATATTACTTCGTTAATTACTAAGTAAGCTTCTTCGCCTACAAATATGAAACTAGTTACTAAATCTGCAACAGCAAATAATACCATTACTATAAATGATATAAATCCTACTACGTTCTTTTCGTTAATTTCGTTTTTATCTTTAAATAAACTCCACATATTATTCTTTTCCGTTATTTGCATCATTTTCCCAAGGAAAACCAGTGTCTCCAGCTTCCTTCCACTCTCCATCTACTAATATAGAGTCTACGCCATTTACATCCATTCTAGGAAACTTTTTACCATTATAAGTTATACTATCATCATCATAAGCTAATTTACCTAATTTCATATCGGTAGCATGTCTCATCTCATGATTTATTACTTGTTTATCTTCTTTACTACCAGGTATTATGTTTTCATTTATATATATGGTACCATCCATATTAGCTTCGCCCATTACACCTTCTTCTAATGGAACTCTAATAACAGGTGTTCCAGGTATAGAGCCTTCACCACCAGCTTGTTTACCAAAACGCATTTTTGTTTTGATTACACCACCAACAGCATAGTTACCTCTATTTTTACCTAGTTTAAATCCCATTATCTATCTTTATCTTTTATCATATCATCTATAGCTTTATTATAAACTTTATCTGTATATGATTTATTCTTATAAAATACACTTCTTTCTGAAGTGGGTAAGTCTTCCTCACCTAATAGGATACGATATATCCTACTAATCATTTGAGAGCATTTCCATGAGGTTTTAAATAC
>Ga0208158_1000416_pt1 | contig 15320 bp, 14 predicted proteins | sample 8_EtaG_FD_184081 | JGI IMG/M metagenome (GOLD analysis project Ga0208158, IMG submission 184081) | Marine viral communities from the Subarctic Pacific Ocean - 8_ETSP_OMZ_AT15162 metaG (SPAdes) (version 2) | ecosystem: Environmental > Aquatic > Marine > Oceanic | place: Pacific Ocean | collected...
TGAATTGCTTTCAAGTCTTGAGCAAGCTCTAGTGAGTACTCAGCTTTCAACGCACGAGATTTCGCAGTAACTGTTACCTTCTCGATGCTGAATGCCATCTGGTTGAAGGCAAAGTCGCCTTGACCATCAAGACCTTCTGCCTCGTTGGTTGTCATACCTTGACCAACGTTGTAGTCTAGGTTAGAACCACCAGCACCAACTGGGTTAAGAACAGCAGGGTTAGTACCAGACTGAGCAGTTGTACCCATACCAGCTGAGATATCAGTGTATCCAGCAGTATTGTCAAATGCTGCATCCTGTCCAGAGAATGCTGAATCTGCTTCGTTGTAGAATGCTTCAGTGCCAGTCTGAGTAGAGTAGCGTGAACGCATTGCGAAGATAAGTCCAGTAGGACCACTCATTGGTTGAACACCAGCAAGGTCATATGCGACCAAGTTAGGCATTGCACGTCTAATCAATGAGATTAGAACGGGGTCGAAGTTTGCAATCGCAGAACCTGTTGAGTTCGTTGGTGTTTCTTCTGTTAGGAAAGAACCAGACTCGCTAAATGCGTTTGATTCTTGTTGAAATTTTTCTTGGTTTTCGAGCAGGACTGCAGTGACGGCCTTACGATGGTTATCTTTGATAGCATCGGCTCCTTCTGCATTTAGAAGGGGAGCCCACTTTTCCTGCAACTGTTCTGAATTGAACATTGCTTAAAAAATAGTGTTTACGTTTGATTTAATTTTAAAATCAGTTACTTGTTAAATTGACTGAGGGTTTTTAGATATTTTGCCATTGTTCCTGAAGCAACTTCAGGAGAACTATCGACACCTTCTGATAAACTCTCTGATTTAACTGCTGGATTTGCTTTTGTAGGGAAATAAGATTCCTTCAAAGTTTCCAACTTTTCACGATAAGTTTCTTCACTTACAAACTCTACACTTTCGGAAAGTGAGGCAAGCTTTTCTCTCTGAGTGTCAGCAAGACCTTCAGAAACATCGGCAAGAATTACATCTGAAGCAGACTCAGAAAGTCTTTGATTCAGATTTACATTCTTCTCGATTTGCTCATTGAGTTTGGACTCCATATCATCTAGTTTTTCTACCATGCTCTGTAGCACATCATATTTTTCTTCAGGGATAGTTACATAATGTTCTTCAAAAAGACTCTTAAGACCAGTCATAAAGGACTCAGTGAGTTCTTCCTTAAGACCGCCTTGTACTGCAAGTTGGTTCTCAGTGAACCACTCGTCAGAAACATATTCTAGGTAGGAATCAACACGCTCATTAAGAGCACCTTTGATTTCCTCAACTTCTTCGAGAAGTTTTGCTTCGTATTCAGCATCAAGTACTTCTTTGATTTGTACTACTTTGCCTTTTACTGCAGCTTCAAGGATTGTTTTTGCTTTTTCCTTGAACTCCTCAGAAAGCTCTTCACCTTCTACAAGAGCATTAACATCTTCATCGATGCTGATCTCTGTATAGTCAGGTGCTTCTGCAACAACTTCGTCTTCAGTAGTTTCTACTTCTTCGGTTGTTGTCTCTACGACTTCGTTAGTCACTTCTTCTTCCTCAGAAACTACTTCGTCGCTGACTTCAACTTCTTCCATTTTAACAGGAGTTGCACTTGTGCCAGCAACTTGATCGCCAGCAGTGGCTTTCTTGTTAACTACGTCACGAACTTGCTTTAAAGTTCCACCAGCAGGTTTCAGCTTTGCTGAATCGTTGGTTGGACTATAGTTGTCAGGAGTAGGTCCGCCTAAATCTTCTACCTGTGCAGAATTGTCTGGTGTAGATACTCCAGAAGCATTGCTTCCTGCTTTAGGTAATGGATCGCCTGGAGCCGCATTTGCATTGGCTGCAGTCTTAGAGGGAGTTGTGCCTACTTCCATTTCTTGTAAATTTTTGCCACTAGACATTTGGTTTCTCTCCGATTTCCTGTATAAAAGTTAAAATCTATATTTATTTATAATCTTAATGATTACAATGAGTTAATAAACTCATTGAAAAGACTAATCTTATGTTCTTCGAGTGCTTTCTGGGTAACAAGAGACTCGATCTTGTTTTTTGTATCGTTAGCGAGTTGTTCTCGAAGGGTTGTTCCCTCCCAAATCCACTCTTTTCCTTCCATAATTCCCTCAACAAATGCATCGGGTGCAGAAGGGTCTGATACGATATCTGCTGCTGTTGCTAACATAAAGTCATCACCAACAACATTAAATCCCTCTTTGGTTGGTTTTAATGAACCAATACCTCTTGAAGATACACCAAGTTTTACACCTTCTCCTATGAGAGACTTTGCAATTTGACCCATTGGTGTGTCAAGGATTTTTGCTCTACCTATAAAATTAGAACCAGATTCTCTCAAAGAAGTTATCTTATGAGAAACTCTGTCAAGGTTAACAGTTGGACCATCAGGATGACCTAATTCTCCAAGTGCTCTTCCACTTTGAACGTGTGCTTCATTATAACGATTCACTTCTTTTTGAAGTGTTTCCATTGGATACATCCGACCATTTCTGTTCTTGATGTTTCCTTGTAGAAAAATTCCCTCAATATAGAGAGACTTTTTACCATTTTTTTCCTCTGTAATGAATTCTACAGATTCAATTTCTTCTCTAATCAGTTTCATTAGGAATCTCCTACTACTTGAACTTGTTGAATTTTCACAGCACCTGCACCGCCAGTAGATCTAGCAGCAACTTTAAACGACTCTCTTAAATCTGATCCTAACAAGGACTCATCCCATGTACCACTAACTCCAGATGAATTATAATCCACTGTAATTCGTGTTCCAAAGAATCCATCAAAATTTGCAGTTTTATTAACTGCAGTTACTTCTTGATGAGAAAAGTTAAAACCCGTTTGTCCTGGTGCAGTCAATGTAACATAATCTCCTACCAAAAACTGAGAACCAGTTCCCTCTTGGAAATCTATTATAGTGGTAGCACCTTTAGTAACTTTTTTAACAGGTTGAGATCTAACTGTACCTGTACTTATTACTTCAGGAATATCCTTTACCAAATAAAAATTTGCAGTAGTTGCAGTAGGTTCTCCACCTATAGCAATGTATGCATCATTAGTTTTAGCGACGACACGTAAATATTTCGTCTGATGTGATTGTGCTCCTGATTTTGCAGAAGTACCACTAGTCGTTATAGTTACTTGATCACCAATTGGATTAAGAGCCATTATCCTTAAAGTTCCATTTAATAGTTATTTATAATTACTCTTCACCTGTTGATACTTCATCAGTATCAATAGTTTCATCATCACCAAAAGTATGATTGGCAACTTCAGGTTTAAAAGAATCTATTTTTTCTGCAGATTTTGCAAAAAGCATATCTTTTATTCTGTCACTAATAGTGGATGGAGACTCATCAGCGATGATCATATCCATCAATTCACTCTGTACGTTATTCATATCAGGGGATTCAGTCATGTTAAAATGTCAAATATGTGAGTAATCTTTTAATATTTATATCTCTCCACCTTTAGGTTTTACAACCCCAGTATCTAGTTCTACACTACCACCAGTGGCTTCTTGAGATGCTTTCTCTAAATCTGGTTCCATTATAGGTGATCCAAGGTCACCCATTGGTTGTCCAGTCTCAGGATCAACAGGAGTCATTGGGTCAATAACAACACCGTCAGCAATTTCTTTCTTCATAATCTTATCTTGCTCAACAATCTCTATATCAGTTTGACGTAAGAGATGTCTTCTTACATAATCTTGTGAGAAATACTTACCGATATAAGGTTCTGCAGAAGTTGCTGCTGCTAATCTTTCATTAAATAACTCAGTTTCTTTGAGTTCTGTGAAATGATTATCATATAAGAAGTCATATTGTATATGCTCACTCATTACCTCCCAGTCTTCTGGAGTGATAACATTCTTAAGAAGTAACTGAGTTTTAAGCATATCATTGAACATTCTTGAGAATCTCTTTCTCAAACGTCCAACAAACTTACTGAATTTTACTTCATCACGAAGTATCTCAGAAGATCTTCCAAGATTAAATCCACCATCTCCTTCTATTCTAGAGATAGGAACGTTCAGTGATTTGTATAATTTCTTTTTGAAGTACTCGATGTCCGTGATCTCACCCAGGTTTTGACCTCCAGGAAGAGTAGAAATCTCAGTACCACGTCCTCCTTCTCGTCTAGGTAACCAGAAATCTTCCAGCATCGCCATGTACTTTTTGTCATCACGAACCTCTCCAGTGTTAGCGTCGTATACAAGTTTGTTACGATATCGCATCATCACATCTCTGAGATATTGCTCTGCCTTTACTTTAGGTAGATTTCCAACATCAATATAGAAAATTCTTCGTTCTGGTGCTCTGGATAGTCTGTATATTACTAAAGAATCCTCAATCATACGTAATTGATTGAGTGATTTAATCGCTTTATGTAGATAAGATAGGGTATTTCCTTTATTTCTATCTACCAAACCTGATGTACAGTATGTTATTGCATCCTTTGCTATCTTAATTCCAGCACTTGCACCTGTTGCATTTATGTTTCCTGTTGGATATTGTGACTTTGGATTGTATATAAAGTACTCTTCTAACTCTGGCCAACTATAATCCATTGGATTAGAATTAGCCGCTATAACTGGACTTGTAGGATTTCTATTAGGATCTTTCTTTTTTTCTTGTCTAATGTAACGCATTTTCATTGCGTCAATGTAACGCAATTCCTTTAAACCCTCATGTGGATTCTTTAAATCAATTATTTTATGGTAGTAGATTCTTCCGTCTACGTACCAGTTTCTATAAATTTCATGTGCTTTCTTATCAAAATCTAATAAATCAAGAATGAACTTGAACTCTTCTCTAATTTTTTTCTTAATTCCATCACTTGCATTAAGATTCGACAATTCAACTTGAACAGGTTGGTCATTTGTATCTGATACAATTGCCTCATGAATGATATCTTCAATAGCACTATCGCATTCTGGCTGGAGTGCCATTTCACGATAACGCTTAATTAATTCAAACTCTGTTCTATATACTCCTTCTAAGTCAACATATGATCCAAAAAAACCACTACTCGCATAATGGTCAACCCCGTCCTCGTCATTTTGAGGAACGGGGGATACCGCCGTAGGAGATAGTGGTTCAGTGTTCTCAATAGAGAACCCAAATAACTTCGACATGATTTATTGAATCTTTACTCTTATATTTATATTAGTTTGGCTGACCTGATCCTGTGACATTGATGGATTGAACTTGGAATTCAACAGTGAATTCTTCTATTGTATCACCAGTATCATAAGAAAGATCAATTTGAGAAACGTTAGTTGGGAAAATATCAATGAATTCGTATTCTTTTAATACGACATTTTCTGTTCCTTCACTAGTTGAACTTGACTTTGTTGCACCTCTACCAAGTTGGAAAACTTTAGCGTTAACCATATACTCGGCTGGGTCAGTTGCACCAAGGTTGGTGTCAAGTTTTGCTATTTGCTCTGTCCACTCTTCAAATGCATTTCTTAATAAGAAATTCTCATCGTTAATAACTGTTACAGTCCAAGTGTCGATAGTTCTGTCTCCAGCAACTTTAAAAATACGACCTCTGAATGGAATGTCAATTGCTGCAATATTCTGAGCAGGTAATGCTGCTGCTTTACACATATACCTGAAGTTATCTGCACTCCAAGTAATTCCTGCTGGTAGTGTGGTCAGTTCCACCTCAAAGAGATTAGGTCTTGCACCGCCACCGACGAGTGCAGACTTAAACATTGAGATGGTTTTATTTTCTCTACTTGTTGCCATGATTGGGGTTCCTCCTGTTTGTTATTTAGATTATAAAGTTACGCTCTACCGACCACTTCCTCGAACGAGACACCAGTTCTCGTTGCAACGAAGGTTAGAGTTACGTAGTTGATTGATTTCGCTGGCTTCAGGAAGATGTCTGCCCTGAACTCATTATTATCGATAACATCAGGAGTATTGTTTGTTGTATCGCAAACAACAAGGAATCCGAAAAGTCCTCTCTTCGCCTGAACATCACGTAGGAATGGTTCAACGATATTACGGAAGTTTGCCCGTGTTAACTCATCGTTGAGTTCAAAGAGTTGTGCTTCTGCTGCTTTAGATAATGCTTGCTCGATTGTTAAGAACAATCTTCTAACATTAATTCTATCAAATGCAGATGCAAATCCAAGACCTGTCTTGTCTCCGAATAACAGAGTACCAATTCCAGGTTGAGTTATGATTGAGTTAACTCTTGCAGGATAAAGTTTGTCTCTTTGTGCCTTTGTTGGATTATATGCCAGTTTAATTGCATTATTCAAGATACCACGTTGCTGTCCAGCAGGTGAGAACCAAGGATAAGAATTAAGTGATGTACGTGCCATCAATCCAGCGACATCAGCATTTGTTGGGATGTAGCGGAATTTATTATTGAATCTATCGTAAGTATACTTGTAACCACTATCAAATACTGCATAAGAAGAAGATGACAATGGACTGAAGTAACTAATTAAGTTATTAGTTTGAGTATCACTGTTAGTAACACCTATAATATTTGATCTGTGAGGACCAACTGTTGCCATACAATCTTTTCTTGCATTTGCAAGAGATATTACATAATTTGCTTTTGCTTGAGAATCAAATTCTTCTGTACAACCAGGTCCCATTATGATGAAATCTACTTCTATCTCATCTTCATTAGCAAACTTATCGTACCCAGTAATTAAGTCCGATAGTTCTGCCTTCATTCCAGTACCACTACCAAGCGTTCCTGAATAATCAGTTCCGTTAACCAGTGTATACGTTGTAGCACCCGTAGCACTAAATGTAATTCCTTGAGCATCTTGTCCCCAAAGACCATCTGCAGTAGAAATTGGTGAATATGAAGCAGCAGTACCATTAGATAATGTAAATCCAGTAGCAGCAGGAGTTGTACCCCAGTAACTATCAGCAGCACTTGATGGGTTACCACCAGCGTAAACATATTCTGAGAAATCTGCAATAAACTGTTCGTACCAGATCTTCTGAGGAGAATTGACTGCAGAAACTGCGTCAAGTGCCTTAGAAAGATTTAGATGCTTCTCAAGAATATTACCTTGTATACCTGTTATAGTTCCGTCATCATCAACGACAGCAATATGAATACCATCTCCTCTACCTTGTCTATCAAGTGAATACTTGTTAGTAGTAGGTCTTGGAGCAATTGACTTCCAGAAAGTTGTTGCGTTAGTTAAACCAAGTGTTTGCTGGTCATACCAGTCAACAGCAGTGCTAACTGTATGAGATGCACCAACTTTTGCACCACTACCATTCAAGAATGTAACTGAATCAGCAGCACTGAAAGATGCATATCCTGCACCCTCTTCATAATCAATCTTTGTTTCTACTCCTGCAGTTGTTACTCTTGATACAACTTTAACATCTGCTACGTTAGTTGCTGTATTAATACCAGTAACTATACCTTTAATGTATCCAGAGAATAGTGATGTTGTTCCTGCACCAGGTATAACTAAATCTGTTTTACTAACAGAAACTCCTTGTCCAACTATCGCAGCATCGGGAACTTCTGTAAAAGAAAGTGTTTGATCTGCAAAGTCGTCAATAACACAAACTTTTAATCCATTTCCCCAAGTACCTGGGTTCTTAGTAGCGTAGTTAAAGTTTGATGCTTCACTATGATTAGCAATATAGTCGTCGTAGTTATCAATTCTACCTGCACCAGTCATTGCAATTGATGAAACACCAACAGCAGCGTTAGCATTACTTAAAGTTGTTCCTGCTGCCCTTACTACTTTAAGTACTCCACCATATGAAAGGTATGATGATGCACTCATCCAATAAGAATATTGATTATCGGTAGACTTTGGTTTACCGAATACGTTTATAAGATCTTGCTCAGTAGCAATATCTGTTGCCTCGTTAACAGGTCCAATTGGAAACGGTCCTGCAATAGCACCAATGTTATCCAATACATTATCAGCTCTTCCTACTGTTAAGTCAACCTCCCTTACCAGTACCCCAGGAGATAATTGAGGAGTCGCCATGTTTTCTTTCTCCGAATCTCAGAATTAATCTGAAATTATTTATTAAAAGGTAACTTTACGAGGGCAAAAAATGCTATGAACAATGCGTGAACAACTAGGATAGATAGTCCCACATATATGATCTGTCTCCATACTCATCTGCGGCAAACCATTTATCTCCATCAGCATCTGTTATAGTACTTGAATCTAATCCATCATCCATAAAACCAAATGGAGCCATATCCTGTTCTATTTGATTCTTTTGCTCATCATACAATCTTTTTCTTACATCTTGGTCAGTTAATTCTTTAAAGTAATCGCACTGAACTAACCACGCATATATTACCAAACACATTGCAAGGTCATCATTACAACCCTCCTCTGCCATAAAGGAATTACTTTTGGAAATAAAAGTAGTTAACTCACTCATTATATCATAATCACAAGAAAGTAATTTATCTTCTTCGATTAATGTTTTTAAATTAAGAGCACCAACCTTTTTAACAGTCTTGGACATCTTAACTCCTAACTGAGTCTTTTTACCAGAGAATCCTTGACCTACAACTTGTCCTGCTCTACCTCTCATAGAACACATAAGAAGGTTTTTATACTCTAAATCGTAATTTAATATAGATGCTACTTGGTCACCTATATCATTTACTTCACATAAAACAAATGCATCATTATACTTCTTTCCTACTTGTTCAACAATATTAGGAAAAAGCATAGGTTTAATTTCATTATTTCTATACTTTGCTACAACAGCATGAGGGAACTCTGTTATATCAATTACAACAAAAGCAGAGAAATCTTTTCCAACTCCTCTTGCAACGTCTACTGTAATAACATAATCATGCCCTTTTTGCGGATCAACATACACATCAAATCCAGCACTTCTTGTTTCAGGAGTCTGATAAACCATACTCCTTAACTTACTAGGAGCAATCAAAGTATCAACAGAACCTAAAAACTCACATTCAAACTCAACTCTAAACTGTTGGTCTGATGTGTTTGCAATAGTTTGTTCTTTCCATACCTCATCCCTACCTGGTACTTCTGACCAATGAACATCAGTTGGTACATATTCATTCTTACTTCTTTCTGCATCGTGCCACATACGGTAGAAGTGATTCATACCGTGTGGTGTAGAAACTATAATTACTTTTGTATTTTTACCAGAAGTAATAGTAGGATAAACACTAGCAAAGAAAGAATCAGCGATGTGATTGGGAACAAAAGCAAATTCATCCAAGAAGAGGATGTTAAAAGACATACCCCTAACAGCACTAGCAGAGGTAGACGCAGCCAAGATTTTACTACCATTTTCTAACTCCAGAGAACCTCTATTCCATGATAAGACACCTTGCTGCATCCACTTAGGAACATTTTCATATGCCGTTTGTAAACGACCTAATAGTTCTCTAGCAGTTGCTGCCTTGTTAGCAAGAATACCAATGTTGACACTATCATTAAAAAGAAGATAATGCAATAGGTATGATATAACAGTTGTGGACTTACCTGTCTGACGAGGCATCTTACAAATGTTAAATCTATTATCGTGGAAATTGTTAATTAACTTCTGTTGAAAATCGTATGGTTCAAATGGCATCAAACCAGAATCCAATGTCACAATCTTGACGTGCTTTTGTGCAAAATATACAGGATCTTGCTTACACGCCATAAACTCAAGAATCTGTTCTTGAGTAAATTCAATTTTAGTATTTGCCCGTTTTAGATTGGGGTTACCTAAATAAATGTCTTCAGCCATAATAAGTCCTACATCATTTCATAGTGTCCAAATTTTTGATCGTGTTCTATAGTTCGCCTTTGCAGTTCTAGTATCTTTTCTAAATTTTTTATTTTCTTTTCTAAATCTTCGGTTTTATTTTCCTCCTGTCTGGAGGAGTGGTTCTCCTGGGTCATATTCTGATACTTGGTAGTTCCAGAGTTTAGCATTAGGATACACTTTTCTCACTTGATCCTGTACTTCTCTGCGTGATGGGAGTTTGACTTGAGGGAAGAACATTTGTAACATGTAATTCTTTCCTCTCCACGCCAAATAAACATGGATTATCTTTCCTGTCTTTCTTGAAACATAAGTTGTCTTTTCAGGTATTGTATATTGAATATTATTTTTAGGTGATACCATCGGTTCTGGTTTAACTATATCAATTACAGTAGTGTTACTGCCATCAATATGTTCTATTTTTACATCTTCTAAAAATTGTGTGAATGTTTTAGATTCACCTATCCCTCCACCGCCATTCGCACCACCATTACCACCGTTACCGCCATTAGAATGACCGTTACTACTTCCATTGCCGTTGGAACCCCCGTTAGTTTTGCCGTTGCCATTGCCGTTGCCGTTACCGTTCTTTTTCTTACCGTTCTCTTCAGGATCGGATTTTAAGTAACCACCACGACCAACAAAATACCCACGAGGAATCTTCTTACACTTTTTATCAGTGTTGCAATAATATTGTCCAACTGGGCAACTTTTCATCAATTAAATCAATACCTACGTTATATTTATGGTTTATTATGTTTCTAATGCAGTAAAGATTACTTTAAAGGTAGTTGAATTAGAAGATGCAGGAAACCCTAAAAGTCTTAATTTACCAGAATCAATATCTACAGAAAATGTTGCTATCCCTATAGGTTGATTAATTGTTCCAAATTCTGATAGATATGCATTAGTATTATCGTGAACTACGTTAATTGTTGTTTTATTAAAATTATTTCCTTCTACTGCTTGTATTTGATAATTGACTGATCTGAATTTTGAAGATTCTACAGATACTAAGGTTGATATACCAGTTGCTGTGGTAGTAAGTATACCCGATTGAATCACTCCTGCACTAGTGTCTAGTGATTGAAATATTGGTGGTTTAACTCCGACGATATATGGCATGATATTAATTAGCGGTTTCTAAAAGACTGAGTATTATCTTAAGAGTGCTATTTGCACTCGCTTCAATAGTCACAGAATCATTTGTTTCTAAAACTAATTTACCACTCATAGGAACGAATGCATCATTAGTAGGAACATTAGCACCTTTAATAATTTCTGTTTCAGTACTAGATCTTTTATGCTTCATGGTAACTGTTGAATTACTATCACCATAATTTGTAATATGAGCATATAGCACAATAGCGGTATAACCAGTCGGAGCAGTATAAATCGTCTGCTGACTAGTTGTAACTTCGTGTGTAACCGTTTGAAATCTATTAAGTGCTAACTGAGCCATATTAACTTAATGCTAGGATAAATGGAGTCATCTCAGAGAATAAACTCTTACTAAAAGATCGACCACTGATAGTACCAGTTTCTTGGTTGATTTGCAAATCATCTCCAATTCTAAAGTTACCTGCCTGATCCGTACTAGTATAAAGAACTTTTCCACCATCTAAAGTGACGACTTCATTTTCTTGATTAGTAACACCACCTCGTTTAGGTGTAGCAGTTACAATTTGATTACCAGAACCAACATACTCAAAGGTATGAGAACTTGCAACAATTCTACTACCTTGTGAGAAAAATGTTGTTGAACCAACTCCCACGCTATTCAGCAAATTAGTTGCCAAATTTAATGTAGTAATTCCAGCAGTAACTGGCGTAGAACTATTTATCGTATAATAAAGATCCTCCATATTGGCAGTACCAGTTGCTGTATTACTACCCACTTCTGGTGCTGAAATCGTGATAGATGGAGTAGTTTCATATTGCGACCCACTACTAATAATAGTAATAGATGCAACACTATCTCCTTCTAAGGTAGCAAATGCAGTTGCAGTTTCCCCATTTGGTCCTGCTGGTGAATCTATTGTTATACTTGGTGTTGCTGTATAACCAGTTCCTCCTGACCCCACAGAGATAGTATTAACTGATTTATACAATCTATCAAAGAATACTAATTGTCCATCATAAGGACGGTCTACATCAATTTTTACAGTTCCTCCTGAAACATATGTATGAACTAGAGTTGATACACCAACATTTACAATAAAAGATGTAGTTGAAGGAATTGAATCTACATCAAAAACAAATGGTCTTTTCTCTGGATATGTTTTTTGACCAAATGGACAAGACAGTAGAATATTAGAAAGGGTAACTCCCATACCTACTTGGAATTTATGAGCAGAACTTGTGGTTACTGTTGCTATGCCAGAAATATTATCATACACAAAATTACTTATATTTAAAGTTGGTGTGCTTACATTTACCGTCACCTCTGCTGTAGAAACTTCAGCAGTTGTAGTGACAACACCTGTATATTGTAAATCACTTACACCTCTAGATACTAATCCAAATGTACCAAAACTACAGTTACTATTGGCAATATCTGCTTGACCGCCTTTATCACATGTAACTGCTTCGTTAGTACAAATAGTAAACAATGAAACTAATTGAGCGAATCCACTGTTAGTAATTGCAACACCCACACCACCTTGATTGTATTGTGTGTATGAGTCTACATTCATGGATGCCAATAATCTTGCTTGGTCTCCATCAACATATAAACCTGTTCCTGTTGTAGTATCACTTGTACAGTTTTGGATATATGGACCTTTCCATTTACCACCACCAACGTTTTCTGCTATTTCATCAGTTGGGAAAGCAACCGCAGATGAAGGTGACAAATGACCTGTGAAAGTCATATTTGCTAACTTACTTGCTTTTCTTACATGGAATATATTACTGGTAGCATTAATTGGAGTTACAGTAACTGTTCTTTGATCATCACCAACAATAGAAACAAAAGCAGGAACTTCTATTGGATTTACTTCTTGATATCTACCAGAAAGAATTTTGATTGTTGTGCCTGATTGTGCAATTCCTACAGCAGCTTTAATTGATAAAAATGCATTATCAATGGATGTGCCATTATTATCGTCATCACCATCTTTAGCAACGTATAAAACATTAGGTGCAGAGTTAATACCAGATGCTATAGAATCAATTCGTACATTTTCACCAATATTAACTGTTGCATTTGTAATCGTAACAATACCAACACTAACTGTTTCTGCGTTACCATCGATGGTAACAGATGATCTACCAACAGTAAGTACACCAACAATCCTTGCATCACCGTCCACATATAGGGCGGTATTCCCTAATCCAACGTGTACGGTTCCTATACCATTGGCAGAACCTAGTGTGGTTAACCCTACAACTGATAGGTTTTGACCGACCCTTACATCCTGACGGGCGGTTATTACACCAATAGAATCTACGTTCTTTACATCTTCATAGGTAAGAGTTCCACCAACCGATACATTACCAGTAAACTCTGCATCACCTGATACATATAATCTTTTTCCTGCAACTGCATCTGCACCAACACCAATATTTGATGTGGTATTAATACCAACAGAATCAGACTGCCAAAGTCCAGCACCGCCACCACCAGCACTACTACTTAAAACCCACTTAAAGTTTTTACGAACGTATGCTTGTCCATCATAAGGAGCATCACCTATACCACCCCCACCAAATGATGCTAGTTGTTGCTGAACTCTATTTACAAATAACCTATAATTTTCTTGAAGTTTTTCATAAGTTACAAACTTCTGATCTAGTGGTGTTAATGGGTCTGAATTATCTTCATCGGGTGGTATACTTAAAGTATTTTCAATTAGAACTTCTTCATTAAATTTACTAAAAACTTCTTCTAAATGATCAATCTTTTTTTGAAGTTTTTGATTCTTCTTCTCAAATGAAGAATATAAATTCTTTGCTTCTAATATATACTGTTCTTGGTCAGGAATTTTTATTGAGGTGTACTTCTTATAAAGTCCTCTAATTTCTTTGTTTATACCTTTAATATCTTCATCATAATATTTTACTTCAGGCACTGTTGGGATAGAACCCTCTACTGAAGAAATTTGTTCTTTTAAATCTTTTATATCTTCGTCATAATATTTTATTTCAGGAACTTCTGGTACTTCAGGTATTTCTGAACGAACTTCTTTTACAGATTCTAAAATTTCTTTAATCTGTTTGTCATAATATTTTACCTTTGGTAACTTAGATATTGATTTCTCAATTAACTTTATACCTTTCTCAATATCAGAAATTTGATCATCATAGTACTTTATTTCTGGTATTACAGGTATCTCTTCACGAACTTGTTCAATAGAATCGATTATTAAATTAAGTTCTTTCTCATAGTATCTAACTTCAGGAACTTCTGGAATACTATTCCTAACTTCTTCTACTAATTCAGTAATCTTATTTAATTCATCATCATAAAGAATAGGTTCAGGAATAATAGGTATTTCTGAACGAACTCTTTCGATATTTTCTTTAAGAGATGATAGATTATTGTATAAATCGGTTGGGTCAAATTGTTCAGGTATACTCTCTTCTACTTCTGTTATTTCAGCACGTAGAACATTAATATGTCCTTCATAACTAACCTGACCAGGTATATTATCAATCCTTTCTTTTAACTCTTCAATTCTACCAAAGACCTCTGAAAGGTCTGTTTTCTCAGGAATTGATTTGGATAGAGTTTTTAAATCTTCTCTTATCTTTGCAAGAGGATCGGGTTTTGCTTTAGGTTTTACTTCTTCGACTATTTCTACTATTTCTTCTTCCTCACCAAAATATTTTTTTGGTGCAGCAACTTTTTTATTTGCTAATTCCTGTTCTTCTTTTAATTTTTTGCGAGCTAATTCTTCGTCTTTTTTTCTCTCAAAAAAATCTGATGGTTTATTTAAAGACACAGAATATTACTCATCTATTTTAATATTTATTTTAGAAAAAAATTACTCTTTTTCTGAATTCTGCTGTTTGATTAGTTTCGCTAAATCAGCAGTAGAACCAACGAATAATGCATTAGTTACATTAGTTGGAGATTTTTTATCATCTGTATTGACATCCTTCAGTTTTTTCTGAAGGTCTATTAATTTATCAGTGGCATCAGAGACACTTTTAATTAACTGGCCAGCAACTTCATATGCTCTAGGCATTTCACTTTCTTGAGCAATTTCAAGAATACCATCAATTGCTTCTTGTCCTTTTTCTATTATACTATAAAGATTACCTCTTGTATACTCATAGTCTCTTGTAATATCATCTTTAGTTAATCTATCAGGAGGTGGAGTAGATCTTTCAATCGATTTCTTTTCTTCTACCACTTCTGGAGTGATATTAAAAGTTTTATCCAAATTGTCTTTTGTCATAATTTATAACCAACTCTCAATAGTGCCATCAAATCCAAAGTCATCACCTACCTCAATAGATGCATTATCAGCAGTTGTAATGGATTTAACTGCAGTTCCCTTAATATGAGATACTGCTGTAGTAGAATCTTGTCCTCTCTTTATTA
>Ga0208158_1000417_pt1 | contig 15318 bp, 15 predicted proteins | sample 8_EtaG_FD_184081 | JGI IMG/M metagenome (GOLD analysis project Ga0208158, IMG submission 184081) | Marine viral communities from the Subarctic Pacific Ocean - 8_ETSP_OMZ_AT15162 metaG (SPAdes) (version 2) | ecosystem: Environmental > Aquatic > Marine > Oceanic | place: Pacific Ocean | collected...
GGGATCACTAATACAAATGCTGCTGGTGTTCCTGTCCCTATTGTTTTGGGACGTACAATAACAGGAAGCGTTGTTGTCAGCGCAGGTATTGATACCGTTCAGGTAGACACATGACTACAACAATTATTGGTGCTGGTGGTGGTGGTAAAGGTGATGATGGTAGCAAGAGGACTCCAAAAACAGCTAGAGATAGTTTAGATAGTAGAGAGTTCGCCAATATAACTGAGGTTATAGCTGAAGGCCCAATCGAAGGTCTTGCTAACGATCTTCAATCTGTCTTCTTAAATGATACGGCTCTACAAAATGCTGATGGAACGTATAATTTTCAAGATGTTGATGTATATAAAAGGACTGGAACCGCAACTCAATCGACAATCCCATTAAGTTCTTCTCAAACGACATTAACTTCTACTGCTGTTAATGTTCCTGTTACTAAAGAATTTCCTGTCGTAAGAACTATATCTGATACAAGTGTTGATGCCGTCAGGATTACAATTACCTGTCCCATTTTACAACGAGTAAATAATGAAAACGGAGACACGTTAGGGACAGAATTTCGATTAAAAATATCTATAAAATATACAAATATATCAACAGGAAATGAAACAGCTTATAACGAGGTAATTGATGATGAAGTAAGAGGAAGAACAGCAGATCCTTATAATAGACAATATGAAGTACGTTTTCAAAAAGGTGCGGGTGAGATAGGAGAAAATTCAACTTATACCATAAAAGTAACAAGAGTTAACGATGATAGTGATAGTCAATTACTATCAAATTCCTTTAGTTGGTCTTCATACGTTACTGTTAAATATAATCCTCAAGCTTATGCTAATAGTGCATTAATCGGTCTAAGATTAGATGCACAACAATTTAGTTCAATTCCTTCAAGAAAATATGATATAAAAGGTTTAAAAGTACAGATACCAACTGGAGTCACGGTTGATAATGAGTCAGGAAGAATAATTTATCCAACTAACTTTGTATGGGATGGAACTTTCCAAGCTGCTGTATGGACATCATGTCCTAGTTGGTTATTATATGCGTTGATGTTGAATACTAGGTTTGGACTTGGTGATCATTTTGATAGTTCACAATTAGATAAATGGGCGTTTTTTCGTGCCAGTAAATATGCTAATGAAGAAGTTGAATATACATTGGATGGAGTAACAACAAAAGAGGCGAGATTTAGTTGCAATGCAACAATTAATTCAACAGATGAAGCTTATAACGTAATCAATCAACTTCTTTCTGTGATGAGAAGTCAAGGTTTTTGGGAAGATGGAAGTTTGACTATTGCTCAAGATTCACCTTCTGATCCTGTTTATAATTTCAACCAAAGCAATGTAACTGAAGAAGGTTTTTCTTATACAAATTCCAGCAATAAAAATAAACCAACAGTTATTGTTGTTGCTTATTTAGATTTAGTTTTAAAAGATAAGGCGTATGAAGTTGTAAAAGATACTGCTGCGATTGCAAAGAGAGGAGTTGTGAAAAAGAGTGTTACTGCCTTTGCGTGTACCAGTAGGGCGCAAGCTAATAGATTAGGTAAGTGGCTTTTATACGAGGAAAATAATAGTGAGGTTATTGCTTTTACTTCTAATTTAGTTACAGCTCAACTATTAAAACCTGGACAAATTATTTCTGTTGCTGATCCAGTAAAAGCAGGTTCAAGAAGAGCAGGGAGAATTAGCTCTGCAACAATTAATTCAATTGTGATAGATGACAAAGGAGATACTAGTGATATTCCTTTAGAAAACACTCCTACTTTAAGTGTCGTCTTATCTGATGGAACTTTTGATAAAGATCATGCAATTACAAGTGTTGATTATACATATTGTGTTACTGATTATTGGGTTACAAATTACACCTCTGATTCAGGTAAAATTACGATTGGAGATACTTTCCAAGCAATTCCAGATGCAAATAGCATTTGGGTCGTAGAAAGTACAGACTTGCAAACTTCTTTTTGGAGAGTTTTAGGAATAAAAGAAGAAGGAGACTTTCTTTATACGATTGAAGCTATTTCTCATAACACTAGTAAATATGCACATATTGAAGAAGATATTGCTTTAACTCAAAGAGATATAACAAATTTAAATGTTATACCTGCGGCTCCTTCTAATGTTCAAGTTTTAGATGTTCCACGTTACGATGGAACTACAACTAAAGAACTCCAATATGAATTAAACGGTAGGATTTCTATTAAGATTACATTCCACTGGGCAGGTGTATCAGGGGCAGATCGTTATAGAGTTAAGTGGAGACATGAAGATGATAATTTCATAACACAAACAGTTAATGGTACAACTTTAGATTTAGTAGATGTAAAAGTTGGGACTTATGTTATTCAGGTTTCAAGTATTAGTTCTAGTGGTTTATTATTTAGCGCACCTGCTATAGGTGAATATGATGTTAGAGGATTACAAGGAGAACCAGATGATATTGTAGGGTTATCAATGGTTCCAATATCTGAGACTTTAGCAGTTTTATCTTGGAAAGAAATTGCACAATTAGATGTCAAATTAGGTGGTCGAATTATTATCAGGCATGACCCTAGAACATCGGGTGCTACATGGTTAACAAGCAATAAGATTGTTGATGGTGTTTCTGGTGCTTCGACCCAAAAGCAAGTTCCTTTATTAGCTGGAACGTATTTTGTTAAAGCTCAAGATTATTTAGGTAATAAATCAGTTAATCCTGCTTCATTTGTTACAACTTTACCTGAAACGACAAGACGATTAAATATCAAGACATGGAGTGAAGAAACTGCTTTCTCTGGTGGAAAAGTTAATAGTGGTTTAGCCAAGTCAGGTAATAATTTAGTTTTAACTCCTAATCCTTATGTGGCATCTGGATACCATGATCCGTTTTATGCAGATGGAGATGAAGAGGGAGAATATACGTTTGCTACAACTTTTGACTTCGGACATTCTGGTGTTCAATACGACGCTGTTTTAAGGAAAGAAGTTATTAGTAATTCTATTGCAGCTACGGGTGCAGCTTGGGATTCAAGAAGTGGTTTATTTGATGCAGCATCAGGAAAAATGGATGGAGATGTTATTGACGAAGCGAATGTAGATTTATTTGTTCGGACTACTTCTGACGATCCAAGTTCTTCTCCTACATGGGGAGATTGGGCAGAGTTTGAGGCTGCTATTATTAGAGCAAGAGGTGTTCAGGTTAAAGCTGCTATTACTTCAACTAATACAGATGCAAAAGTAACAATTAGTGATCTTGGTGCGACATTAGATCTTTTACAAAGAACAGATAGTGATTCCGTTGCTGCTAATGCTTCTGCTTCAACTGGGGTTTATAACGTGACATTTGAAAAAGCTTTTTATAATACTCCACAAGTTCAAATCACTCCAAATGCTTCTAGTACTACTTTGCATGTAAGTATTTCTAGTTTGAGTCGGACAGGATTTACCGCAACATTCAATAATGGGAGTAATGTAGATACAGCATTTATGTACACTGTGACAGGATTCGGGAGGGCCATCTAATGCCACAAGCAAACCCATCAGGAGGAGCAAATTCTGAGCGTTTAGAAAATGTCACCTTTCCACAGGCAAGGATTGATATAAATGACAATCTTGAGGCTCTGCAAACTTTAAATAGTGGAAATAGTGAGCCATCAACTCAAGCTGCATTTATGCAGTGGCTCGATACATCTTCTGATCCAGCGATATTAAAAGTAAGAAATGCTGCTAATAGTTCTTGGGTCGAAGTAGGTTCTTTAAGTTCTACTTTATTTAAATCTTTAGGAGTAACTGAGATTGCTAATGGGGGGACAGGACAAACAACAGCCGCTACAGCAATAGCAGCATTACTTCCAGCACAGGCTAATAATTCAGGAAAAGTTTTAACAACAGACGGAAGTGCTTTAAGTTGGGGTGGTGGAGTTTCGTTTGCAAAAGTTTGGGATCAAAAAAGTTCAGGAACAGGTGGAGGAGCTGCACTAGCAGCAAACACTTGGCATACTAGGACGTTAACAAATATTCAGGGATCATCTTGGCTTACCTTATCTAGTAATCAGTTTACGCTTGCGGGAGCTGGAACATATTTGATTAATTTTAGATCGCCTGGTTTTTCTATTGGTCGGTTTCGATCAGGTCTATATGACATAACAAATAGTGAATTTGTGACCTATGGAAGTTCCAATTATGCTAATGAAGGTGGTTGGGAAACTAATTTCTATAGTGAAGGATCACATATCGCTACTCAGACAGGTAATGTCACTTATGAGATTCGGATAATACATCATATTGGTCCAGCAGATGGTCATTCTTACGGTCAGGCTACGAGTTTAGGTATTCCAGAAATTTACACATCAGTTGAAGTCATTAAAACATCTTAAGTCTTGATATACTTAGGGCAAAGGTAACAAGCTTATGGCAATAGCACCTGGAACGTATGACATGACGGTTCAACGAGCTTCGGATCATAGTGTTTCTGTCACATTAAAAGATTCAGGCGGTAGTGCTGTGAATTTGACAGGATATACTTTGGCTTCGCAAGTTTGGAATACTGAAAGAACGACTAAAGCGGCAGATGCAACTTGCACAGTGACAAGTGCATCAGGAGGAGCATTTGATTGGAAGTTGACAGATACTCAAACAGCATTGCTTACTTTAGATGAATATAAATATGATGTGTTATTAACTAACGGTTCAGGGCTGAAAGAATACTGGATAGAAGGTACTATTTATATGGATCAAGGATATACAAGATGAGTACTGTCAACATCACGACCAACAAAAACACTGTAACTGTTGATGAAAGCAATAGTTCAGTCATAGAAGTAGCGACTCAAGGTCCACAAGGAGCTACAGGAGGTTTTACATTAAGTGATACTAATAAGGTGAATAAGTCTATAATTTATTATGACAGTACTGCTGGAACCTATAAGGCTGACAGCACATGGACTACTAACACAATTACCGACGGAGGCAACTTCTAGTGGCTAACACAATCAGAATCAAACGTAGCACTGGAAGTTCAGCTCCTACCAGTCTAGAAAATGCAGAATTAGCCTTTTCTGAAGGTAATGAGATTCTCTACTTTGGTAAAGGAACTGGTGGTGCAGGTGGATCGGCAACATCTATTATTCCTGTAGGTGGTAAAGGTAAATATTTCGATAAAGAAACGACCCAGACTGCTAACTATATTCTTGCTGGCCCTACTGCTGGATCGGCTGCGGCGGCTGCATATAGAGCTTTAGTAGCTGCTGATATTCCATCGGTAACACATGCAAAAATATCTGATTTCGATACGGGAGTACAAACAAATAGGCTTGACCAACTAGCTGCACCAACGGCTTCCGTAGGTTTAAATAGTCAGAAGATTACAGGATTAGCTGATTGCACAGCAGATAGTGATGCGGCAAATAAGGGTTATGTAGACGGTGTTGCTCAAGGATTAGATATAAAGGATTCAGTAAAAGTAGCGACTACAGCAAATATCACGTTGTCAGGTACTCAGACAATAGATGGAGTTTCCTTGTCTGCTGATGAGCGAGTACTTGTAAAAGACCAAAGTACTGCGACCCAGAATGGTATTTACCTTGTGAAGTCTGGTGCTTCATGGGTGAGAACAGACGACATGGCAGCATCTTCAGATGCTTCTGGCGCATTTACCTTTATCGAGCAGGGTTCAACTTATGCAGATGTTGGTTTCGTTTGTAGTTCTGATAAAGGAAGTGCAGTTGTAGGAACAAACAACCTTGCCTTCACTCAGTTTTCTGGAGTAGCAAGTGTTACTGCTGGTACTGGTATTGATAAATCTGGAAACACAATTTCACTCGACCTTAAGGCAAATGGTGGGTTAGTTATTGAATCAACAGAAGCATGTGTTGATTTATCCGCTAGTTCAATTACTGGAACACTCGCAATAGGAGATGGAGGAACAGGAGCAACTTCAGCTAGTGCGGCAAGAACGGCACTTGGTTTGGCTATCGGTACAAACGTCGTTGCATATGCGGCTGATTTAAATACTCTTAGTTCTTGTCAGTCAGGTGGTGCAGCAGCTTTAGCAGCTTTAACTTCAACAGAGATTGCAATTCTTGACGGTGCAACCGTAACGACCACCGAATTAAATACATGTTGCGATGGTGGAACGTCAGCTACTTCAACAACACTTGCTGCTGCTGATCGTTTAGTCGTCAATGATGCAGGGACAATGGTTCAGGTTGCTTTATCTGATTTAGTTACTTTCTTAGAGAATGGTTCAGTTTCAGGGTTTGATATAGACGGTGGTACATATTAAACCCTCTCTGCTCACCTAATCTAAAAGTAAAATGGCTAACACAATTAAATTAAAGAGAGGAACGAGTACTCCATCAACGAGTGACATAGTTAGTGGTGAGGTTGCGGTAGATACTTCGGCTAAGAAGCTTTATATAAATGACTCTGGAACGATTAAAGAGATTGGTGGAGCTGATCTTTCTAGTTACCTGCCTTTAGCAGGTGGGACAATAACTGGAAACATGGCTATGACAGGCAATGTTTTTGATTTTGCCGATAGTAAACAGCTTCGATTTGGGACAGGTAATGACTTTGAGGTGTTCTTTAACGGTACAGATCAATATCTAAAAGCTAAAGCAGGAAAAATAAGGCTTGAAGTTAATGACGGTGAAGATTCTATTATTTGTAATCCAAATGCAGGGATCGAACTTTTTTACGATGATGCAAAGAAGGCAGAAACGGTAACAGGCGGATTTACGGTAACTGGAACGTGTACAGCATCAACGAAATTTTCAAGTTCACTTTTTGAAAATGACGGTGGGAATGTAGTTGTAAGGGCTGGACATCCTTATCACACAATCACATATAAAGGTTATGAACATATCTTTACTAAACCTACAGATGGAGGCACACAAGCAAAATTTGAGGCGGCGGGAGCTTGTTCTTTCTATCACGCTAATTCAAAGAAATTAGAAACTACTAGTTCGGGTGCAACAATCACTGGAACATGTACGGCTACGGCTTTTGCTGGTGATGGTTCAGCTTTAACTGGTATATCTGCTGCTGGTACTGGTGAAATGTATGTTAAAGCTAAAGATGGTTCTGGTAATGCTTCTAATTCGGGGCTAAATACTTATGCAGGTTATGAGGCAGGCAACGCACTAGCTAGTGGTGCAAATAATAATTCATTCTATGGTTATAGAGCAGGTAAAGCAGTTACGACTGGAGATGATAACACTTTCTTTGGATATGAATGTGCAAGAGCTTTAACTACAGGCGGAATGAATACTGCCTTTGGATCAGCAGCCTTGTTTGCTGCCACAGGTGCCTCAGAAAACACAGCGATTGGCTATGCAGCGATGGGAGGAGGTACGCCGACAGGATCTTATAATACTGCTGTAGGAAGATCAGCATTATCTGTAATTTCTTCTGGAGCCGAAAATGTAGCTATAGGTACTAATGCAGGTAAAGCAGCTACTGAAATGAAAAATTCAGTAGCTATTGGATTTAATGCTTTACAAGCTCATACTGATGCTTCGTCTTATGAAAGCAATGCTGTTGCTATAGGTCATAACGCAGGGTATAGCTCAACAACAGGTCATGCCAATATTTTTATTGGTAAAGACGCAGGTTATTCAATTACTACTGGAACTACTACTGTATCAATAGGATTTGATGCTGGAAGGCAAACTACAACATCAAGCGGTAATGTAAATATTGGATATTACACAGGAAGAGGTGTATCTGGGACTAACAATACAAGTCTTGGTTTTTACGCTAATAACGCTGCTCAAAGTGGAAGTAATAACACCCTAGTTGGATATAACGCAGCACCTTCTTCTTCAAGTGTTAGTAATGAAATAACTTTAGGTGATGCTTCTGTTACTAAGTTCAGAGTACCAGGTCTGAATTTCTCGATCAAAGATAGTACAGCTACAGACAATTACGTCTTAACCGTAGACGCTAACGGTGACGCAGGTTGGGAAGCTGCTGGAGGAGCAGGCACAGGTGAGACTTATGTAAAACTAAACGTCTCTGGAGCGCTTTCTAACTCAGGAACTAATACATTTGCAGGTTATAACTCAGGAGTTGATTTAGCTAATGGAGCTGTTGAAAATACTTTTTATGGATATGGTGCTGGAAAAGCAGTCACGACAGGAGATAATAACGCTTTCTTCGGATCATTAGCAGGTTATTCTAATACAACTGGTGGTGCAAACGTTGCATTTGGACGTGACGCAGGAAGATTCAACGTTAGTTCTAATAATAATACCTCGATTGGTGATCAGGCTTTAAGACTTAATACCGCAGCTAATAACACTGCTGTGGGAGCGCTTGCTTTAGCAGCAAATACAACAGGAACTAGTAACACAGCCGTTGGTAAAGATGCTTTAGCTGCTCTTACAACTTCGAGTAGTACGACTGCTTTCGGGGCTAACGCTGGTAGTGCAGTTACAACATCAGGAGAAACTGTAATTATAGGAGCGCAGACAGGTACAAGTCTGACAACAGGTAGTTCTAATACTTTGATTGGATCATACGCTGGTCGTTCTGTGACAACTGGTACTTCAAACACATGTGTCGGTCAAGATTCATTTAGATATGGTACGGGTGGTAGTAACACATGTATCGGAGGAGCTGCTGGAGATATTAGTAGTTTTAGTGGAAGTAATAATTTAATTCTTGGTTATGGGGCAGACCCCACAACAGCCGCAACATCAAACGAAATAACTTTAGGCGATGCAAATATCACTTTATTCAGAGTTCCTGGTGTTGGATTCTATGTCAGGGATACAAATAGTACGAGTAATTTATCTATCGGAAATGCGGCTGCTGGTGCAGCTATGGCCTCTGATCATTCAACAATAGTTGGATATAACGCAGGTACAGCAGCTTGTGGTGGTAATAGTACTTTCTTCGGATCTAATGCTGGAAATGCTGTTACTGGAAGCGATGTTACTGCTATCGGACAGGAAGCATTAGGGACTTGTACTTCAGGAGCCGAAAACACAGCCGTAGGACGTAGGGCTTTACAAGGTTGCACTACAGGACCACAAAATACAGCCGTTGGAAAATTAGCTTTAAAATCAGTTACAACTGCGAAAGAAAATACAGGTCATGGTTATGAAGCTGGATCAGCCGTCACAACAGGAGATAGTAATACAATAGTAGGCTACAAAGCAGGAGACGCACTTACTACTGGTGACAACAATATAATTATCGGTGCAAACGCAGCCGCTAGTGCTGTTGGAGTAGACAACGAAGTAACTTTAGGCGATACAGCAATCACCAAATTCAGAATCCCAGGTCTGAATTTCTCAATTAAGGATTCGACAGCAACTGATAATTATGTTCTTACAGTTGATGCTAATGGAGATGCTGGATGGGAAGCTGCTGCTGCTGCTGGTGTTGCTGGAACGGCAACTTTAACCCTAACTTCAGTTGGTTATAACGCTGCGGATGCAATAACAGGTAATGGACAGGAGAATACTGCTTTTGGAGCTAAAGCTTTATCTGGCTGTACTTCAGGTGAAAATAATGTTGCTCTTGGACATGAAACACTAGAGAATTTAACCACTGGTGAAAAAAATATTGCGATAGGCCATTCTGCAATGGGTAGTTGTAGTACAGGAGTTTCTTATAACACAGCAGTTGGTCATAGAGCTTTAAGAGATAGCGAAGCTAATAACAACACAGGCATTGGTTATATGGCTTTAACTGTAAATACATCTGGAGCAAATAATATTGCATTAGGATCATATGCTTTGGGATCTAATACAACCGCAATTGGAAATACTGCGGCTGGCTATCTTGCACTATACGCAAATACGACAGGAGCTAATAACACAGCCGTTGGAAAGTTGGCCTTAGATTCAAATACAACGGGACAACTCAATACTGCGATAGGTAGTGATGCTTTACAAGCTAATACAACAGCAGAAAATAATACAGCTATTGGTGCTCAAGCTGGTTATGCAACAACAACAGGTGCTGATAATACCTTCATAGGAGTTTATGCAGGTCTAGATAATTCAACTGGAAGTAATAACACTGCTGTTGGTAAAGATGCATTGAAAGATAACACTACGGCATCTAGTAATACAGCCGTTGGTTGTGATGCTTTAACTGCAAACACGACAGGATCAAATAATGTTGCTCTTGGTAAGAGTGCTCTAACAACAGCTACTACGGCAAGCAATAATATAGCTATCGGTATTGAAGCTTGTAATGTTCTTACCACGGGAGCCGAAAACGTAATAATTGGAACATATGCTGGTGATGCTCTTACTACTGGAGCAAACAATACAGGAGTGGGTAGAGCAGCGTTAGGTGCAGCTACTACTTCAAGTAACAACACAGCCGTTGGTTATTTTGCAGCTTTAAATCTAACTACAGCAAGTGATTGTACTTTCTTAGGAAGAGAAGCTGGTAAAGGAGTAACGACTGGTAGTTACAACATTGCTATCGGTGCTGAATCCATGCAAGGGACATGCACTGGAACGGCAAACGTAGTTGTAGGAAGAGACGGTTTACGTGCCATCACTTCAGGTGCTTACAACGTTGCACTTGGTAATGATACAAACAGGGTAAATACGACTGGTAGTAAAAATATAGCTATTGGACATGAAGCCTTATTTAACAATACAGAAAGCGACATCGTAGGTGTTGGCTATCGAGCTTTAAAAGCTTTAACTACAGCTTCAAGTGCAACAGCAGTGGGTCATGGAGCTTTACTTTCACTAACAACTGGAGCTGATAACACAGCTTTTGGTAAAGCAGCAGGAGACGCAATTACAACTGGATCGCAAAACATTTTGATTGGTAACAACGCAGGTGGCGCAATGACTGGAGGTCATTGGAACGTCATAATTGGTAAGGATGCCTTAGCTTCTGGAGATACTAATGCAAATGTAATTATAGGTTTAGACGCAGCAAATGGAGCTACTGGTGATAATAATGTATTTATAGGAAAAGGAGCATGTGACGGTACTGCTACAACTAGTGATAATTGTATTGTTATTGGTAAAGATGCTGATCCAAGTTCTACTTCTACAGATAACGAAATAACTCTAGGAAATACCTCAATTACTAAATTCAGAATACCCGGACTTAGCTTTACTATTGACAGTACAAATATCAGTGCTGCTAATAATATTTTACCTTCAGCAAATAACAGTAAAAACTTAGGATCAAGTTCTTTACGTTGGGCAAACTTATATGTAAACGATATGCACTTCTCTAACGAGGGCAAAGCAGGAGGAAATGATATTGATGGAACGACTGGAAACTGGACGCTCCAAGAAGGTGCAGATCATCTATATATAATTAACAATAAAACGGGTAAAAGATATAAGATGGGATTACAGGAGGTGGATTGATGGCAATTTATTTTGCAGATGGCACAAGTGTTTCAACTGCTCCTAGTGGTGGTGCTTTTTCGTCTTATGCAATATTGCATCATCGTGAAAGCTCAGGAGGTCATGGAGGTTCGGCTGATACAGATTGGACTACAAGAACCTTAAATCACGAAGAAGCTGATCCTGACGGTATCGTATCTCTTTCCAGTAATCAATTTACTTTGGGAGCTGGTAATTATTTAATTCGATTTGGAGGATCTGGTTGGGATCTTGGTTATGATATGCAATGCCGTATTTATGATGTAACTAATAGTGCTATGAGAATTGAAAGTTCACCAGGGACAGGGCCAGGAGCGCATGACGGGAATGGATGGGCTTATGGTTGCGGTAGGATTACACCTAGCGGCAGTACTGCGTATAGGCTTGAGCAAAAATCTGACAACGACAGAGGAACATGGGGGCATGGAACAGCTATTGAACGTGGTACTTATGAAATCTTTGCAATTGTAGAAATTTTTAAAGAAGGTTAATTATGACAGCAACTTTTACATGGTCTTATACTGGTTACTTAGCCGAAGATGCTGGTAAACAATTTATAAAAAAAGTACAATACACTGTTGATGGAACGGAAGGAGGGTTTAAGGCACGAAATAAAGGTGTTGTTTATTTAGATCGACCATCTGATTCAGACATGGAATCTAGAACTGATTTTGCTACAGATGAAAAAATAATAGCTGCGGTAAAAGCTAAACTTGGCTCTACTAAAATAGCAGAAATAGAAGCCGAGCAACAGGATCGTTTAGATGATTGCTTAACACCTAATACTTGGCACTACAAAGCTTAAATGTGGTGTTAGCTATTATATTTAGTATTATTAGGACATCTTTTTAAAAATCATGGCTGAACGTACTGCTGATGAAGTTGCACAGATTTTCTCTGCTGCTGGTGATTCCGTCACCCTTATCAATTCTGTTGCTGCTCAATCAACAATTACTGATGATGACAAGGCAACCCTCAAAAGGAATGTTGATCATCTAGAAATTATCAAGGCTTACAAGAAAGAGGACGGAACAACTTCTATCTGGACATCCGAATCTTTTACAGATATAGACGCAGCCGTTACACTTGGAAAGTCTAAATATTAATTATGACCTTATCTCCTGAAGCAGTTCAAAAGCAATCTCTTCAATGGCAAGAAGAACTAAAAGTTCAAAGAGATCGCTTAGGTCAGGCCCAGTCTGTAGTTGCTGATGCTATTCAGAAAATCGCAATGATTGAAGGTGGTTTACAGTTTGCTAACTCTTTAGCTCCTGTTGAATCTGAAGCTGAAGTTGCAACAGAGGTTGAAGAGGAAGTAGAGCAGCCAAGCTCATAAAAACGATTAGGCTAGTGTGAGTAATAGCTTTTAATACAGCTTCTTTTACCATGCAACGTATTTTTAACATTATTAGTGTACTAGCCTTTCTTCTTGTGGCAGGTATAACTGGTGGTGGAATTTTTGGTTATTTATGGATAACAAACGAAGATAACCAGAAGATGCTTCAAGACAAAGCAATGGAAAAGGTAATGAGTGCAGTTAAACTCCCTGGTTTATCTGGACCTGCCTTGCCTACTGGAGCGTTAAGTCCTGCACAGCAAAAGAACGAAGAAAAGAAAGCATTTGGCCTGCCTAGCTTTTGATCCCAAAGATTGAAGTAAACCCAGTTGGAGTTACACCTGTTAATACTTATGTGATTAATGTACCTATCGTTAACCCTCCGAACGTACCAGTAAGTGTTCCTGTAGGATTTCCAGTGATTGAAATGCCTTGTGTTAAAGCAAGGCGTAGTGGTGAGAATGATGCGTTAATCAATAATGATCCTCAACACAATTTAGTTCTATGCAGTGGATCGGGTGCGCCAGCATACGAACCAATGAATTATGAGCCTTTAAGGATTGTTCCTATTAACGAGGAAGAGCAGCAAAGACACCAAGAGCCAGAAATACCTCCAGCCCCAGAAGTGCCAAAGCAAACAGCAGAAGCTTGTCCTCCCGATGGTGCGCCTGAAGTTGGGACAAAAGTAGAAGAGGGTACTAAACAAATTATTAGGTATGAATTGGTTGGGAACCGTTGTGTAACTAGATATAAAAAATTAAATGTTCAACAACAGATAATTGATGCGATCCCCACTGTTCCCCAAGTAGTAAAAACTGGAGGGATAACCCTTGTGGCTACTACTGCTGCACTATCTACACCAATACTATTGAAGGCTGTCAAACCGATTATTAAACAGATAGTAAATAAGGTGAAGAAGGCTTTAGGTAAGAAAGTAAAACGTCCAAACTTATCAGAAAAAAGAACTACTGCTTATCGGGAGAAGAGGGGTTTGCCTCCTGTGAAGGAGAAGAAATAAGATGCCTGTGAGGTAAGACTTGACCCATGCGTGGCTTAACGACCACATTCTCACAGATCTTGTAGTAGGGGGAAGAAGGAGCATATTCTATTCCCTGTAATTTTAAATTTCCACATTCACGTAAAGTTGCGATGATAAAATCTAATTTTTTATTATCAATTATTTGCTGTTGAAGCTCTCCTTGTAGCTTTGCATTTTTTAAACATCTTCTTTGAAATCTTCGATCAAGTGGCATACTAAAAGTTAAACTAGCACCGACATTAAGTGAGAAATTATCCTTCTGTCCTGTCCTTGTTTGTTGGTGATAAATAATATTACCATTGTCGTCATAGACGGGTGCATCGTAAAGGTATTCTCTAGGTTTTTGGAACGTATGTGAGTCAGTAATGAAGGGAGAAAACGTAAGCATTGGCCCCTGACAAACCACTCCACCACCGTATTGGTTCTGTATTAAATTTCCCTGCAAAGTTTGTATTGCCATATTCGTAAGTGAGGCACTGGTATTGGCTACTGGTGCTGCTGTTTGTGATGTATTAGCTAATACTTTAGACGGAAATATTAACCCAATTATTGCGAGAATACTGACGTAGTTTCTGTAACTGATTCTAAAATTGTTACACGATCTATACGGGTTTGATTTGACATACCGGGTCCGATATAGGATTCTGCGTACTGAAAAGCTTGGCCTGGATTGGCTACTGTTACATTCGGTTTGTTGGTTAAATCTGCACCTGTCCATGTATAACTTACTCCGTTAATCGTTTGGGACGTTTGCTCTGGAGGCGGTGAAATAGTCGAACCATCGATAGACAAATTCGTTCCATTGATCGTATAAGTATGCCCAGTGTTAAAGTCAGTAGAGACAATAGTTTCAGTAACATTTTGGGTAGTGCGGGTGGTTGCCGACATTGTGCCACTCGAAAAGTTAGGAACGACTGGCACAGCTAAAATTTGAGGGGTATTTAATATTAATAATAATGGTAAATACCTTTTCATTTTTCTACTTTATAGTGACAGAACTTACTACAGATCCCGTCGCCACAGTACCTCCCGATCCTGGGGTTAGAGCAACAACTCCCGCACTCGTAACCGATCCAGCAAGTGAACCTGCTGTACCTGTAGCGTGAGAAGTAACATCACTGAAATTAGGTATAGCACCTGTGCTGGCTGCTGAAGTTGGAACCGCATCCGCTTGAATATAACTTTGAGAGAAACTATAAGATTCACCCGAAGTTGCATTTTGCGTAGCAGCAATTGTTCCAGGTGCATAAACTCCACTTGTGATCGTGCCAACACTGATCGTTCCAGCAGTGGTGCCATCGGTCACATCCACTCCAGTACCAGATTGGCTATAAGTTGAACCAACACGGGTTGCCTGACTTACTGCGGCGTTTACCGTAAGCTGTGCGCTAGAGGTAATACTATGCGTCAGATTTGCGTTAGCAGGAGCCGCTAATAATAGAAGTAAAAAGAGTTTTTTCATGTGAGTTTTCCTGTTATTGGATCGACTTCTTTCCCTGTGATGGGATCGACCTTTGTAGCAGTAGGGGTTTTAGTAATTAATTCTATAGGTTGTTTGATAATGATTGTTTGATAACCGCT
>Ga0208158_1000418_pt1 | contig 15316 bp, 10 predicted proteins | sample 8_EtaG_FD_184081 | JGI IMG/M metagenome (GOLD analysis project Ga0208158, IMG submission 184081) | Marine viral communities from the Subarctic Pacific Ocean - 8_ETSP_OMZ_AT15162 metaG (SPAdes) (version 2) | ecosystem: Environmental > Aquatic > Marine > Oceanic | place: Pacific Ocean | collected...
TAGCTGTACACTTTTCGTCGCAGAATAAACAAGCTTTAATTTCTAAAACTGTAAATGTACCTAGTCTAAAGTTAAATTCATATTTTTGCTTTTTGTTTCCGGCAGCGTAACCGTTTATCCAATTTATCATTTTATCTTATTATATAGTTAATACCCATTTTAAAATCGTACCACTCTCTATTCCAGTACTTGTTATATTTACCCTCAGCAAAAACACCTAAACGTTTGTTAAATTTTTTACCAAGTATAACTCCACCAGAATAGTCTAACCATTGACCATCAATGTAGTTATGGTAAGAGTACTCACTATCTATATTTACATGGTATGGCAATAAGTTAGCCCAACTATGTAACCAGAACGTTTTAGAGTAATGGTAGTAATCAAATCCAACTACAACAGAGTGGTTCCATTGTGCTGGTAGTTCATTTCTTTTTCTTTCTGTATAATCAGCTAAAACACCAGGTATAACAACTTGTTCCCACACGTCTGATGAATAAGCTACTATTTCACCATTTGGATTGTAATACATTTCGTGATATACGTCTACGTTGTAACCTTCTTGTAAAGCTAAATAAGTATAATGTATATTACCGTTATCTAGTTTCCAGCTAGCAAGCGGATCATAACCATAAGGCTCAGCAATTCTTTGTGCCGCACCTATATTGAGTGATAGTTTTTTATTTACATTATATTTGTATCTTTCTGATGTTTCAAAGTACTGTACGTCAGCAAATCCATCTTTTAAATATTCTGTTTTAACAAGTATCTTATCTCCAACGTATCTCACAAAGTGATTTTGATCTAAATATTCTACACCTTCTTGTCTTTTGTAATCAACTTCAAATAAAAACTCAACACCTTTTATTTTACCTACAGTAGCAGCGTCACTATAATTAGACTCTGTACCATCGTAAAAAGTGTTAGCTTTGTTTTCATATCCAAATCTAGCTATTTTTCTAAGACCTAATGTTATATTGTAATCAAATGGAGTTTGTATTGTTTTTACTCCTAAGCCATCTGTTACAGAAAAAGTTTCTATATCAGATATAGACGTACCACCATTTATAGCTCCGTAAAAAGTAGAAAACTTAAATGTTTTCTTTAAGTCTAACTGTGCATAACTAAATAATGGTAGTAATAGTAATACTAATAGTTTTTTCATTTTATAAATTTCTTTTCTACTGTTCCGTCTCTATATATAAAAAACAATAATTTGTTTTTCTCTATTCTCGCAGGCCTACCTAATATGTCTGTTATCATTATCAGTTGTGATATACGCTGAGGTATTGGACCAACCCAAGTGCCCTCACAGTAATTATATGTTAATTGACATATACTATCAAAATCGTTTGTACAACAATATTCGTCTACGTCTATAACCCAAGCATAACAAGGATCGTTTAACCAATAAGGTTCACCTGGTCCTGTTATGCAATTAGCAGCATAAAAACAAGAATCTTGTTCACTTACCGTAGCCAACTCGTTATATGTGTACGCATCTTGATCCATACACCCAACAACCACAGCGATACACGAGCCATTATCTGTATTAGCGTTATTGTCATAATTAAGAGCAAGACTGTCGGTGCACCCATAAATAAAAGGCACGCAACTAAAATCTTCTGAGTTTGCCGATGCTTCATAATTGAACATAGACGGATCAGTGCAGCCATAAATAAAAGGTACACAAGTATCATTTGCATTAGCAAGTGGGTTAAAATTAAACATAACGCTATCCATACAGCCATAAATAAACTCTACACAACTACCATCATCAGTGTTAGCTAAGCTATCGTAATTAAACTGCGTAGGATCAGTACATCCGTAAATGTATGCTATACACGTATCAGGAGTGTTAGCTAGTGGGTTGAAGTTTAACGCTAAGCTTTCCATACATCCCATCACAATTGGTAAGCAACCTCCGTTGTCTACGTTCGCTGTTGAATCATAATTAAAAGCGGTTGAATCTAAACATCCAAACACAGCTAAATTTCCACAGCTGTCCTGTATATTAAAATCTACATAAACCCCGTTAGATGTGTCTATATGATACTGTAGATACGCAGGAGATATACATCCCGGAACGTAATAACAAAGTGTATCTATATTTGCTGTAGGCTCGTAGTTTTCAGCTAGTGAATCCATACATCCCACAACGTTCTCAATACATTCAGTTCCACAATTAGTAGTGCCTACGTAAGTAAAAAATGGTTGTATAAAAGGAGGTCTAACACTAAGTACCGTATCCCCCATTGGGTTACGTAAAGTAAAACCACATTCTAACGCTGTAGCAGAAGCTTGAGCGCTTATAAAAAATTTAGCTCTTACTAACTCAGGTGCTTTTAACTGTATTGTATAAGTTTGGTTTAAACCACTAGTCATTACAAACTGAGTGGTATCATCTTGATATATCTCTAATCTACTTCCTACCCAACCATTACCTACAAGATCATGTAATATGAGAGTATAATCACAACTATCTATATAATCCATATAGTTAGCGGTTGAATCATAGTTAAACATAGTACTATCTGTACAACCTAATATTTTTAAAGTAGCACAGCTACTATCTGTTACGGTGGCTGATGGATTATACTCTAAGTAATTATTATCCATACAGCCCGGAATAGGTGGTGGTGGCGTACACGTATCAGAAGTAATAACGTAAGCAGCGCTGTCCCCAAAGTTAGGTGTGGTACCATACACCAAGGTATCTCCACATTGCATTACAAAATACGAGCCATCATTTCCCTGCCACATTGATCCATTTAAACCGTCACCATAAGAATCATATATAGTAAATATTAAGTTTCCTAAAGGAACGCAAACCGGAATAAACTGTGGTTCATAGTCAGGAGCGTTTGTATAAGGTCCTCCTGTAAATAAAACATTACCCATTGTGTCTTTTATATCCCAAGTGGTTTCGCTTTGGAATTGATCTAAATTTATATTAATTAACATTGGAACGCAAGGTCCTAGTGGTGGTGGATTTGGCTGGCAATTAGGAACTGACCTATTATAGTACATGCCAGAATTAAAATTCGGTGTTGGAACTGATACTAACGTATCTTCACATATAGAAAAATAATAACTACCTGGAGCTAAAATACCATCTCCATAACTATCTCTAATTAAAAAAGTAACATTATCTATACTGTCAGCTATTGTAATTGTATCTGTAAAAATACTATTACCAGAAGTATAATAACCAGGTGAAACATCAGCTATTGTGTCTCCATATAAAGAATCCTTCATTATTATCCAGTACGTTTCACTAGGATAAGCGTCTGTGTTTATATGAACCACGGCTTGTTTTTGTCCTAGTAACGTAAAAGGTAATAAAAATAATAATAATAATTTTTTCATTTTATTTTTCTCCACATTTTTTTGAAGGGTTGTTAACTTGTCTCCAGTCTTCTTTTTGAAACCAATCACGTAATGTGGCACCTTTTTTACGAGCGCCTTTTACGTTTGTTTTAGATGATCTTTTATATTGACCAGCCTTACCAGATTTTTGTTTTGCACTCACAAGTCTTTGTCTTTCGCTTTTACTCATACTACGTATTTTAGCAGCAGGTAAACATGTTTTTCTAGTTCCACCGCCTTTTTGTTTCTTAGCTGGTGATGATAACATTTTATTTGGATTACCTTTGCCACCATCAGCCTTGCTAGCCCATACGGCTTTACGCTGAGCGTCTGATACGTAGTCTTTTGCAGGAGAAGATTTACGACAACTACCTTTAGCTCCTTGAGCTGTACCATGCACTCTTTCGTATCCTTTCCAACAAGGTAGTGGACTATTTTTAATAAACTTAGACTTAATGTCGTACACTACTTCTTTTTCATTTTCATTTTCATAGCTGAAGCTTTTTTCATCATCATTGTAGATTTTTTAAGCATAGCCATAGATTCTTTTTTCATTTTCATAGCAGCTTTTTTCATTTTAGCTGGTGAATCTAATATTTTCTTTTTCAACGCATCAGGTAAGTTTTTTTGTTTACCAACTAAAGCTTTTTTCATTGGTGCTTTTTTCATTTTTGCAGGTGCTTTTTTCATTTTAAGTTTTTTTAATGTGTTTATATAATTGTTTTCCTAATTTTGTACCATTAACACTATCGCTTTTATAATGTGCGTGTGCTATGTTTCTACTATCAGATATGTTTTTAGCTGTTTGCATAAATGCAGAGCTTTTACCATACTTATCTTTTAATACAGACGCGATCAACATACCTTGCGCTGAGTGACCAGATGGATAAGAAGGAGTGTTCATAGACTTCATTTTAACAGCCTTTAAATTCTTGTCTAATTCATAAGGTCTTTTTCTATTGTGATATTTCTTTAATTCTAATATTACAGGCGCAGAATCTTTTATAAGCTTAGCAGCTATTTTTTTATCGTAATCTTTAATATTATTATCTTTTGCTGTTTGTTCAAAAGCTTTTTCTATGTTATCATATTTCTTAACAAAATCTTTACGCAAAGGTATTTTTTTAAGAGCTTTAATTTCTTGATCAGTGTCAAAGCTACTATCACTTGGTGGTTTTGTTTTTTTAAAACTTGATATGTTAAAGTCTTTAAACATTATTTCTTTTTAAAATCACCTCTAGTACAACGTACGCCCCAACCGGAAGCATAAGCGCTAGGCCATACTTTAAATTTCTTTTTTGCTTGAGCTTTACAGCTAGCAGATATTTTAGCTAATGTTGGACTAGTTTTTTTTAACATAGATCCAATTCTATCAGCTTGACTAGCGTGTAATTTACTGGCTTTATTTAGCTCACCAACTATTTTTTTTAACTTTTTTTTATCTGGCATAATTATTGTTTTAACATTTCCAACGTCTACGCGCTGCTTTACCTCTTTCACCAGTCCAACCTTTGGATCTAGCACAGAACGATTTTCTTCTTTTTGCAGCTTTACTACCAGGTTTAACATCTCCTGTTACAGCTGTTTTAAGCTTACTTCCAGGGTTTTTACGTCTATATTCTTTAACTCCCTTAGAAGTCATCCCAGCACCCTCATCTACAGTTCTAAAGTTTCTTCCCTTACCTTTTGTTGTTTTTCTAGGTTCGTTACTATGCAAAGGTGAACCTAAGTTTCTACGTCTACCACAACTAGTTACAGGAAAAGGATTACCACTCTGAACATATCCTTCCGTTTTTTTAAACATACTATTTTGTCTTTCGCTTCCTGGCATCATTAAAAGTCTTCCATTAATAATTCGTCTATATAATCTTGTAACTCTTCTTTTGTTGCTATCATTTTAAAGCTTAAATCAGCTTGCCATCTTTCCATTTCTTCTCCATCTTTAAAAATAATAATTGTTGGTACAACAACAACTTTATGTTTTTTTTGTATCTTTGGACTAGCGGCTATATCAACGTAAGTTATATCGCACTCCTTTAATTCTCCAATCCATTCAGCTTTATTTGGGTCGTTCCATTCAGCGTTAAAGTGTGTCACTACTATTTGGCTAAAAGAAGTGTTTGCTAACAATATAAATAATAATACTAATAAATATATACCGAATACCTTAGAAGTTGGTTTCATCTGTTATAGAGTTTGTCTTCAATTTTTTCTAGAGTCTTTTTCATTTCCTCTATATCTTCTTGAGTTGTTAGTATTGTCTGTCTAATCATTTGATCTTTCATGTCAAATTCCATTCTAGTTATCTCAGCCTCTGGTATCGCTTCTAAAATTTCGTCTTTTAAAATATTGACATCTATCTGAACAGGTTGCTCTTTTGCCTCTTGTATCTCCTGCATAAGAGAGTACCATCCTCCAACAACAACTGCAATTCCAGCAGCTATCATACCCATGGTTTTAACACTCATTTTGAACGTTGTGTCTTCGTTTAATTCTTTAGCCATTTTTATAGTTTACTTTTTATTATAAGATTACGTATTTTTAACTTTATTTAATCGTGATAGTAGCAATAACCGCTTTTAGAACTAGTCTGCATTTTACATCTTTTACCATCTGACTTGGTTTTTTTACACTGTTTCTTTTCACCAGACTTACTTTGTTCTACTTTTACATGTATTGTACAGTACTTTCCCTTACCTTCTGGTGTGTTACTACATCTACTACCTTTGGAAGTTACAGCAATACAAGTTGTTTCTTTACCTTCTTTTCTTTCTTTATTTTGTTTCTTTTCGTTTTCTTTCTCTTTAACTTGCTCTTCGTTAGTTTTCTTTTTCTTAGATTTATCTTTTTTAAGTTTCTTTTTAACTTCTTGTACTTCTTTATCTTCAACGCCAACATCCCATTTGCTCCAACCTAAAGCAACGGCAATTCTCTGCCACCAAGCGTTTTCAGAGTCCGAAGCAGCTCTTAAGTTTTGTATTTTTCTATGTAGTCTATTTAAAGGCACGTTAGTAACACCTTCAATAGCGCTAGTAACAGCATCCCACAATGGATTATCGATATCAAAAGTTTCCATTTCCTTAATAACATCTGTATTCCAATCAATAGTTCTTTCTGCTCCACTTATTTTTCTAATCTTAATTCCTATAGGTGGTGATATTTGTAATAACTCAATCCAAGCTGGAGTTTTAAACCACGAGTCACTTTTTGAATTTTCAACAAACTTTATAACCGTGTTTTTTACAGTAGCTACAATTGCACCATATACTCCAGTTCCTTTTAATATAGAGTCTATAGTACCGTTTATCATTCTATCTCTTTTTTTATCAAAAAACTCTTCGTCTTGCTCGTCGTCATCAAACATCATAGCAAACAAAGCAGTTTGTAGTCCATAGAATATCATACTTTGTACGGCTCCATAATAAATTATTCTGGAAACATTAGCTGTGTCACTTTGTGCTTGCGATGTATATCCTTTTGATATTCTTCTATTTATTAAATCAAGTCCTGATTTTTTTATTATTCTAACGTACTGAGAAGTAACGTTTTGGAAAGCTAATATAAACCTACCTAAAACAGACGCCTGTTGTTGAGAAATCATATCAGGCCTTGCAGACTGTTGTGTTTCTTCTGCTATTTCTTGGAAATCTATAAAAGCTTTAGCTTCAGCTTCTTTAAGTCCCATACCTTGTTTTATGTATGTTTCAACTCGATTCCTGTAAAAACTAGCTCCACCAATTGCAATCGCAAAACTATCACCCATTTGTGTAGGTAAAAACCCTAAGTTTAACAAATATCTTATAGCTGCCCTAACAGGTTGTTTAGACCCTGATACTTCCCTAGCTATCTCACTTGCGTTAACATCAAACCCCGCTCCAGTTCTTCTTTGTTTTAAATAATCAGAGTTAAATATCATTGCAAAGTCAGACCAAAATTGTTTTTGATTTGCAAATTTAGCGGCTGCTTTAAATATATTGTTGTCACCAAAGTTCATAAAGTTAACAAACGAAAGCTGCTGTAATATAGCTGATCTTGCGTTAAAGAACATCGTTGCTCCAACTGAACCGTTAATCCAATCAATCCAAGCATTTACTATTCTGTTAGTACCTGTAGGTCTATTAGTACCGTTGTTAACTCTATACAGCATGTCTTCTAAGGCTTCTCTAAAATCCTTACCGTATATAGCTTCTATTTTATTTAAGTTTTCTTTAGAGAATATAATATCAGTATTTTCTATAAACTCTTGAAAAAATTGAGCCCTACCAATTCTACCAGTAGCATCAATTAAATCATATTTAATTCCACCAGTATCCCAGTTGTCACTAGGTTTTACGTACCCATTTTTATCTTTAGATATAGTGCCTAGCGTATCTGCAAAAGATTGTAATGCTGGATCATTTTTAACAAAGTCAGATAATTTATTTTGATCTGTTTTAGATAATCCAGGTATTTTAAATCCTGCTTTATCCCATAAGTAAACTCTTATTGCGTCTTCATGTGTGTAATCACCATCTAGTATTTTTTTACCTAGCTTTTTACGAACTTCAGGCATTCCTTTTATTAAGGCTCTATAATCGTTTGCTATAGCTTGTTTTGCTCCGTTTAACGCTCTATAAGCTCTATTTAAAGGTCTAACTAAAGCTTGTTCAAAAAAGTTTCTGTGTTGGTTACCTTTTTCACCTTTACCCATAAAGTTATATAACAACCCTACAAAGTCTTCGTGTGATGGCGGTATAAAATATCTAAACTTACCCTTACTCTTACCACGTCTTCTAGCTTTAGCTTCGGAAAATCTTTTGTTAGATTCAATACCAGACACATCTTCTAGTATATTATTAAAGTCTTCGTTCATAGACTTACTAAACTTAACTCTAGCTTGCTGAACTTTAGATTTAACATCTATTTGTCCTAACATATTTTTAACAGCCTTAACGTTTTGTATTGCGTCATCAGCAAAGTAAAAGTCATTATAACCTTCATTAGCTTTGTTTAATACCCATAATGCTTTAGCGTCTGCTGTAGAGTTACCTAATCCAGTAATATTCTTCAATGGTATGTTTAATCCATTTTCTTTTAAAAACTTTTGTATTGCAACTGCAGATTCTTGAGGCCTAGCCGTTAAGATAAACATGTTATCAGTACCAAACTTTCCCGCAAGCTTTTTAGCTTTGTTTAATAACGGCGCTGGTTTACCATCTACAACTTTGTTAAATTCAGAGAAGTCAAACTTGTAATCTAATCCTAGTAAATCTTCGTATGTGCTAGCGTATTGCTCTGGAGTTAACGTTCCTTTAGTTCCATCAGGTCTAGTAAATCTAATTAGAGAACTACTTGTAGCAAGTGTGTCATCAAAGTCTAATATAGTAATACCTTTTGTAGGGTTGTTAGTGGATCTAGAAAACTTCAATACAGTTTCAAGATTAGATAGATCTACAGGTTTTAAACTCTCTGGCATAGTATTTATCAACCCATCTTTTCGCATTAAGTTTAACAAACCTTGCACTTTAGGATTTTTGTATCTAGTAGATCCACCAGTTATTTTGTGTTTAGCTTCATTTAATATATCGTCTATTTTAAATCCTTTGTATTCGACTGGTAAAACATGGACTTTAGCCTGGTTAATTATTTCGTTTAATTTAGTTAAACTTAACCTTCCTTTTATATAATCTTGAAGATATAGAGTCATATCAGTCACGGTTATCTCGTGCTCTAAGGTTACTTTTTTTCCTTTAAGCGTATTTGTGACATCTGTATTAGTTCCATCTAAAGTGATACCCATTTTATACATCTTTCTAATAGGACCTCTTTGGTCAAGAGACATTAAATCTACAATACTTAACTTTTGCTCTATGGTTAAATCACTATCTATTATTTTAAATATATAAGCTGTAGCTTCTGCAGCTTCGTTATTTACTATTGTGGAAACGTCATTATTACTACGAGCGGTATTCTTTATTTTAGTAATATCTTGATACATAGGAACTAACCCACCAGTCTTTTTATGTGCTAAAGCTTTTTTAGGGTTTTCTTTAGTGCCTACCTCTTGTAATTCATAATTTTCATCAATAAAATCTTTCCCAAATTCTTTATATAAAACCTGTTCTTTAAATTTTTTATTTGATAATAATTCTCCAGTTCTATTTGATCTACCAATGTTTTTAACAAACTCGTCTACTATTTCCATCTTAGCCTTAACACTTTTAGCAGATTCAAATAGTGGCTTAGTGTAATTTAAAGCAGCAACCATACCTCTTCTACGTATCTCAGGCATAGTAATGTTATTTATACCATCACGTATTTGTTTCACCACTTTTAACTCAGATATTTTTGTGACTAAATCCGTAGGAAATCTATCATTAAGTATATCTACAACATCAACAAGTCTATGCCCATTATCAATCAACGTTCCAGCAACGTTTAAAACGTCAAATATTAGTTTTTCTCCAACAGTTAATCTATCTTTTTTGTTTAGTTCGTCTATTTGTGTTTTTATATACGATGATATTTTTTTATCTTGTTTTTTTGTTAAAGAAAACTTAACTTCATTATTAGCGCTTCTAGAAAATTTAGCTCTTTCAGACTGTACCTCACCGTTTATTTTTACAGTAACATTATCACCATCTGTAACTCTCTCTACTTTAACTTTTTCACCTTGTAAATAACTATATCTTTCTTTTGAAGGATTAGGAAATTCAGTAGAATACTGTTGGTTAACAGTACCTTCAATTATTCTAGTATCACTTACCACTGATCCACCACTATCTTCGATAAGGCTTCGTGTATCTTTAGTTATGTTATTAACTATAATTTCATCTTTACCAAAAGAAATTGCTGCTCCACCTGATTTACCTTTGTAATCTTTGTAAACTTTTTCTTCTTTAAAACTTTCTCTTGTGCCATCGTTGTAAACCTCGGTTGTTGTTGAAGTATGATATGATGACTTATCATCTCTTACTTGGAATTGTGTCCCGTGATATTTACCGTTTTTCTTAGTGACTATACTAGTTGTATTACCATCAAGATCTTTCTTTATAGTAGTACCATTCTTTTTATTACCAGTTACTTTTTCTAAATACTGAGGTATAGTTTTATTTTTATAAGCTAAAGAGACTGTTCTATAACCATCTTTACCTTTTTTACCTCTTACAACAACAGCATCAGTAGGACTATCGTTTCTATCCCACCATCGCATTGCGTTACCATCTCTAAAAGAAACTAAGTTACCATTATGAAAAGCTATTCTATGTCCGTTGCCTTGTGTGTTGTAATCTTTCCATTGTTTCCAAGCTTGATCAAGATTTGATTTAACATCTTGCTTAGCTTTAACGGTATATGTTTGAGGTCCAACAGCACCATCTCCAGTGTTATCCAATTGAATAAAAAATCTAGTATACGGTGAATTAGGATCGTTTCGCATTAGCTCAATAGCATTTTCAGCTTCCCTCATAGTATCATAAGTATCGAGTTCAATAGTTGGGGCTGAAGAATCTTGCCTAGCACATAAACACCAAGGGTTAGATTTCTTACCAAAGTGAGTGTCTATTACTTCTCTAACATCTCTTTGTCCTTGTTTAGAATCTTCGACATCATAAACTACAACACCATCACTATACTCTGTTTTGTTAGAAAACGTTTTAACTTTATCTGGATTAGTTTTCTTAGCTTTAACGTCAGCTACGTTGTCTTCTATAAGAACATTAGGGTTTTTGTAAGAGAATGCATCTAACTTCTTTATAGTGGCTATTCTTTCAGCTTCTATAACTTTATAACCGTCTTCAGGTAGTATTAAATGTCCATTGACCATATAATGCATAGCCATTTTCTCGTACTTAGACTTTTTATTATCTGGAATATTTTTACCATCTACAAAGTCAAATACAGATTGAACAGCGTTTTTTCTTTGTTCTTCTGTAAGATCAGTTCTTTTCTTAGTTAATCTATTTTCGTATTGCTCTCTATGGCTTTTTGAAAATCTAACTTGTAAGTAAACTCTAGTATCTCCGATGTTATCTAAAGCATTATTAACGTCATTAACAGCGTTAGACTTAGAAAACTTAACATCAACGTCTCTACCGATCTTAGATGCTAGTTGTTGAACGTCCATCTCTACATTTAAGTCTTCAGTAAGCGTTTGTTGCACTTCTGTTTCTTGTCTTACCTCCATTACAGCGTCTAGAATTAAAGACTCTGCAATACGTTTTGCAAAACCATCTTTTCTAGTACCTTTTAATCCAGACCTAGCACCTGTTACAGGGTTTATAGCTGGTTGATTAGCAAACCCTACAATTTCATTAGGAGTAGGCATTGTTTTTTGATAAAGATTTACAGCTTCACCCTTGTCTATAGTGTTTAAAGCATCTTTAGGTAATAAGTTTTTATTAACAGCGTCTTGAACATCTGATTTTTTAGTTAACTTTCTAACAAACGTAGTAAATATTCTTTCATTATCTGGCGTGAACTTTTCCATCTGTACTAAGTCAGCAGTTGAAATTGATTCAACTATAGCTTCTCCATACTTTCTTAAGTTTTTAAGATATTCTTTTGTACCTAAAAAGTTTTTAAGTGGCTTAAATAAATCACTATTAAGACTATTGTATTCTTTTTTAATTAGATCAACTATCTTATCTACTCTAGCTTTAGGATCTGTAATTTTTAATGTTTTCTTATATGCTAGCAGTATACTCTTCCTAGCGGCATCTAAAACTGCTTTATACGTATCTCCATCAGTTTCAAATCCTAGTTCTTGTCTAAGTTTAGAATATCTTTTCTTTTTTGCTTTAGCTTCTTTAGCTTCTCGTTTAGCTATTCCTTCTACAGACATGTCCTGCTCGTCTAATATTTCTTGTGTCGATGCGTCTGTATCTTCTATATCAAAAGTTGTTTCACCTTCTTTAGTCTTTTTAGCAGCGTCTATTCTTGTTGTTTTACCTTCTTTATCTGCTTCTATTGCTAGTTTTTTAGCAGCAACTAATTTACCATATCCAATATTAGCCATTAAGAATTCACCAACAGTTATTGGTTCACCAGAATCTGTTTTTCTTTCAGCGGCTGGATCGTAATTAATTAACCTATCAGAAACAGCTTCAATAGTTTCTTGAAACTTTTCTTTACTTAATCCTAAACCTTTTACATAGTTATTTATTGCTCCATTTTGTTTTATAATCTCATTGTATATGTTGTCAAATGGTGAAGGTAAAACTTTAGTTTTTCCATCAGCACCCACTACTTTTTCTTTAGCTAAAAACTCATCTTTTGTTTTAGCACCTTTTTCCATTTTGTTAACAGCATCTACAGCTTGTGATTTAGATTCTTTCAGTGTATCATCTTGTTTTTTAGTTTTGTCAATTTTTTGTAATTTAGAGGATTCTAAACCAATATCAAGAATTTTAGTCCCCATTAACTTACCCAGTAAACCTTTTCTATTTATATTTTTTTCATAAGTACTTAAAAAACTTATTACATCTTCTGCTGTTTCTAGTTTTATATTACCAAAACCAAATCCAGACATAACATCTTTTAATCCTTTAGTAAAACCTTTTGATCCAGATTCACTTATGTTTATTTTTTCTTTAGCTATTAGGTCTGAAAAAACATTCAAATACTCTTCTAAAGCTCCTTCTTTTATTTTACCAGTTTTTTTATCAGTATAAAAATTATCTATTCTTTTTTGAACCTTAGAATATGCTTTGCTGTGATTTTTTTGTAAATAATCTTTAAGCTCTCCAATAAGAGGCTCCATAGATTTATTGTCTGTTTTAAACTTTCTAGAAATCATGTAGTGTAAGAGTTCGTGTCCAACCACATTCGTGGCGCCTGCTAAAGCAGCTACTTGTTGGTTTATGTATATAGTAGCCTTACCATCTTCGTTTTTTCCAATAAAAGCACCGTCAGAGTTTTTAACTCCATCTTTATTTTTGTCACTTAGTTTGTCAAGATCTTTATCGTTTTTAACAATCACAATGTCTAAATCATCTCTATTTACACCCTTTAACTTTCCAAGTCTTTGCTCTATAATTTCTGAAGCCTTTAGGGTTTCTCCGATTATTTTCTCAGTTTCAATATCTTCAGCTGTGTACTCTTTACCTATTAAATCAAAGTTTTCTTGTAAAAGTTTTAAGTTTTCCTGCTCTGCTCTTTCTTGTGTTGTTTCGCTAAACTTATTGTTACCTATTTTATCTAGGTTTTTGTTTATTTTATCTAAATTTTCAGCGTACTCTATAAACTCTTTATTTGTTAGATTTTCAAAAGAAGTATTTAAATCACTTATTTTTTTATCTCTTTGTTTTATTAGATTATCCAACTCTTCTTGCAGTCCCTTTTTTTCGTTGGGATTTGCTTTACTAATATCCAAGTTAACATCATGAATTTTTTTACTTACAGTAAAGAACTCTTGCTTCCACTTTTTTGGTGCTACAAGTTTATATAAATTTTCTTTAGCCTTAGGGTTAAAGCTTGCTACAGCACCACCTTTACCACCTAACATTAATGCTGGTATGGCCGCGTTTATAACATGATCAATATATTTTTTTTGGCTAATTTCATCTTCATAAAATAAAACATTACCAGACTCTTGTACAACAGCGTTCAACGTTTCCGTGGCAGCCTCACTAAGCGCTCCGCCAATTACTTTTGTAAAAAAGCTTTTTACAAAACCTTGAGTGTATTCTTTCACGGCTTTTGTAGTCGTTTTTCCACCAATATCCCCAAGTCCTGATAGGTATTTACCTCCAAGATATTCAGTTCCCCATTCTGAGCCACCAGCTAATATAGAGTTGAATATTATACTGTTAACAGTTTCATCTGGTCTGTTTTTTAAATCTTCATAATACTTACCACCAGTTGTAGAGGCACCTAATATAGCGCCACCAGCCAAAGGGTTTATAACACTTATAATAGTAGATGGAGCGGAATTCATAGCTGACTGAAAACCTAGTTCAGCCATATAGCCCCACTCTTCTTCTCTATACAAGTCAGCAACATCTAGTTGTCTACCTGTTTCATCTATATACTTGTTTGAAATTAATTCATCAATATTTTTTATAGCCTGAATTGCAAAAGGTTTTCTTAAGTCTCTACTTTTTTTGTTTTTTAACTGCTGTTCTCTTGAAGTGCCAATTAATGTTTCTCCAGTTCCAGCAAGAAAATCCAAAGTACCACTAGCGATATTGTCTACACCTAATATAAAATCAAATAAATATGGTAATACGTATTTATCTATACCAGTAGGCATTATATCAATGCCTGGTATTTTCTCTATCTCACCAACAACATCAGGTTTTTCTTTCTGCCCATTAGACGAAAGCACGTTGGTAGCTTGCGGTGATAAAAAATCTTGTAAGTTAACTGGATTTGGCATATTTAATTTTTATTAATTTTATAGTTCACCCATGTAGAATTTAGAAGCAGCTGCGTAGTTATTATTGTATATCGCCTTCATTATACCTATTAACATTTTTGTGTTTTTTATATCGTCAGACACGGTGTCAAACTTTATAGTAAAAGTCGTGTTTGGGTTGTTCTCGTGACTTACTGTAAACGCATCGCTATCAAGAAGGCCAAGATCTTCATATTTAAAAGTAAAGCCAAGCTCTCCGTATTCTCTGTTTAAACTGTTAACAACAAAATCGTTATCACCATAACTAAGTAAATAATCACTTGCTTCTCTTCCTCCAAAGTCAACGTCTTGCAATAGTAATTTATCTATTCTGCCATCTACAGAAGTGTTACTAACAGCTTCAATGTCTTTTTTATCATCTTCAGATTTTTTAGTAACTTTATCTTTAGAAATATCAATTTGATCGTTCACATAGTCTCTTATCGTGTTTCTATCGGCACCTGGGTATAATTGTGTTAAAAGATTAATCAAACCTGTTGGATTACCTTCAAAACTCTGTTTATTATCAGGATCAAGCTGTATGTAAGGTATACCGTTTTCAAAAACTAACTCAG